>CZKL01000018.1_pt1 | contig 16575 bp, 12 predicted proteins | sample 1122441 | NCBI WGS metagenome assembly CZKL01 (sample SAMEA3539301, study PRJEB10725) | soil metagenome | biome: tundra; feature: field; material: soil | place: USA | collected 2010-05 | depth 0.15 m
TGACGTATGATGCCCGCATAAATGGCGGCTGCTCGTCGATTCCATCCGTATTTTTATAAGGCATCGTGTTTAGATGGTAGATTTTCCCGGGCTGACCTGATTCGAGACGAAACTCCGGATATCCGCAAAGCTAGTTGATTCTTACCAGCGCAGACATATCCCATCTCTGTCGCATCCCTGCTCCCAACACGTCCCATCTCTGTCGCATCCCTGCTCCCAACACGCGTTCAGATCTCACGCCGGACGGTTAGAACCTTTGTCCTTCGGCTGTGGGTCGCAATCATGAGTCTGTTCCGGCTGGTATAAACCTGCCTCATCGTTGGCAGTTGCAACGTTGGCTTTGCACCGGCGGCATATGGAATCGATTGTCCCGTCGGACCTATAGCACCGCAGGAACATCCCGTTACGACTTTCGAGCATGGAACACCCCTTGGAAAATATAGGGGGAGTTTCCAGCGTAAAGGGTTCGGTCGCACTAAGCAACACGTCTGACAGGTAGACTTCTGAGGCAGGTTCCAAGGCCCGGTAGAGTCAATTTGCTAGCGTTGATTCCAGCCCTGTCATGGAACGGGTGAACCATTGCTTCTGGGCCTTGTCACAGTCGTGCATCCATTCGTTTATCTGAAGATCGGCTTCATCTCGCGAGTTCGCAATCGTGCAGTAGCACTGCTTGCAAATCGAATCAAAACTGCCATCACGGTTGCAACGATGAGCGAACACGTCAGCATAGGCTTCAGCCATGATGCCTCATTTCTTGTGTCGGTGACTGAAATTAACGCTACGCCACATTTCAACAGACGTCCAGAGAATTGATTGCGTCCCTGCAAGGTGCTGTCTGTAAGCCCCGTACACAGCCCGGTTCCCAAACGATGGCACCAACCTATGTCCAGATTGCTGCGGACGCGTCTCAGGGCATCTCTGCAGCAGCGCCTCCCCGGTGCGAACCTAGATAGCAACCGCTTCATTGTCCTTTGGCATTGAGTTGACACAATAACGGCGCTACTATCGCTCCATGAACCCTAAGATCTGTCTCACAGTTACGTGCAAAAGTGAGGCGTGCCGTACTGTGTTTAACCTATATACGGTTGCACCTTTTGCTTTCGGTCACCAAACAATTGGGCCTCGCCTTCGCAGCTTTTCTGTCGACTGCCCTGTATGCGATAGATCGCACTCGTACTCGCCCAGCGATGTGGAGTCGACGGTCCTTGAGAATCCTCATAGGATCTATCGTTGCCGGTCATTCGCAACAGCGGTAGATGAGTTCACCACCGCGTTTCTCTCCGCGTACACGAGCAAGCTGGAACGGCCCAAGGAAGCAGCATGAGCGATTTTGACATACCGCGCGAACTCGACTGGGTAACGGAACGGAATCTGTGCAGGCTTGCTTCTTTTCTCTGGACTATGGCGGAAGAGCAAGCGATTCAGGGTTTTATGATCTATCTAAGCCTGTCCGAGTAATATTCCACAGTCATGGGCAGCTTCTGCTACTGCCAACTCAGAGCGATCTCTAGAAGTGGCGACAACAAAGTAGCACCGAGTGCAGATTGAACTCCATGTTCCGTCTGGATTCTGGCGGTGATGAAACGGACCGGGTCGCTGGATGTTGGCCATAACGGCCTCACTCGTTCCCAAACTCCGAGGCATTCCTGCACTCGTATTACATGGATGCGATCCCACGGGCACAAGCTGCAAAAAGCTCTGTTTCCAGCCCTGCACCCACCCCAGTCACCAACCGCTGCGTACAGTTCTGGGAGCAGTCGTCTGTTGGGTATTGGGCAGACTTGGATCGTGCGCTAACTTAACGTTGATTGATGGAGAGCATTGCCGACCTTATCCGAGAGCGAGAAATTGAGATCGCCCTGGAGGCATATTTGGAAGAGCAATTGTCGGTCTGCAATTCGGCGAGAAAATTCACAATTCTTCGCAGATCCGAGTGGCCGCTCAACATATCGCGGACATCGAAGTTGTGATCCAAGTACTGGAAGCTGTTCCCGACACCGAAGTGGATAACTCACAACACCATCTGACCGGGTAGGCCCTATGAGTCAGCAAATCGAAGTCATTCCCTGTCGCTATACATTGTGGACATTGATTGCCTCTCAAACTCATCGCAATCATGGCTCTGTTCTACCGGCTTCAGATCTGATTCATCCCGTGAGGTAGAGACCGTTCGATAGCAACGGGTGCAAATTGCATCTACCGTACCGTCTTGATTACGACGGCGACAAAACAAGCCGAAACGAACATCGGCCACATGGGCCTCTTTTCTCTTATTGAGAGCTAACCAAACCCTATCCTCCGTATTGGCACTAGTCTGTGCAATACCGCTCATGCAAGCCCTGTACACAGCCCCGTTCTCAAAACTGATGCCACCGGAGGACTGAATGCCGGATCGCAAAGCGTACTTTTGCGAACATATTTTTGACGAAAAGAATGGGAATCAATATGTTTTCTGCGAAAGGCCAGGTCTGTGGGGATTTTTGTGGGGAGGGTTAGCGGTAATTGAAGGTTAGACAAGGTATTCCCAGCGCCCCGAGAACCCGCATGAATAGAGGGCGAGAGCATCACGGGCCAGTCAGGGAAAGTGAAGGTAGAGCTACCTGTTAGGCCTTCTAAGCCGGGGGTTGTGGGTTCGATCCCCGCCTCGCCCACCATGGAAAATGAAAGGGTTGCCAATTCGGCAACCCTTTCTTCATTTGCGATTGTGGGGGAGTTTTGGAGCACCCTGTCGGCTAAAGCGTTCCAATAGGGGGTCTACGGATCGGCAGTTTACCCACGGCCTCACGCTTTGCTTGAGTACGTGTGTGAGAGTACCGCTCCAGCATCCTTTCATACGTCCAGCCTGCGGCGTCTGGTGGTGGAATTAGGCCTGTTCTCCGCAGATTAAGACACATGAGTACCCCTCAATAAGCGATAAAAGATTCTCAGGAGGAAGCGAGGACAGCTGATCGTTCGAGGCCTTCGGTGCGCCGATCACGGATTGCGAAAGCAATCGAAAGCCAAATTTTCTTTAAAATGAGGGAAAGGTTTTGCAGACCTTTTGTTGATGAGGGTCAAACGCCAGTGTTTATGCGGGTCCCGCTCATCTGCTCCCTTGTATTGGTCCGACTTTAGTCCGACCCCGCCTCCACATCTGTCTTTGTTCGTTCATCGGATTCCCTGAAATAGATGGACACCACGGACCGATGCTTCTCCTCGGAGTTCGATCTTAAAGCGCAATAAAGTGAGAACTCCTTCAGTCAATATTGCTGATGTCAGTCCTGAAAAGGCCTGCGTCGGCGGTTCAATCCCGTTCCTAGCCACTATCTAAAATGAATAACTTAGATACAAATGCCGCGGAGATCCTGCAAGGCCATTTTCGGCGCATTCGTCGTATTTGTATCGAAACTCACTTCGATTGATTCGCGACTGTTAATTTCTAGGTTGCTCGGCATCGATTTCGTTCAAGTCGCAAAACATAGTTCGGAGTCGGTCGAAATTTTTTGGTCGCCGTTAACGACAGCCTCGACTTCGTACAAGACACGTTCAACGTCAGTACTCCACGGGCGCATGGACGCGAAGAGGATAGCAGCATTAGTGCTGCTGATCGTTGTTGCTTTTTCAGTCTTTGCTTTGCTTCTGCTTATCGCGCGCTTGGAAACACTTGCGACAGTCGACCACGCATCTTCGTTCCGAAACTTCAGTGCCAGCCTTTGCGAGACTCTTAGCACGTTGTGCAAGGACCAATTTCGAACCAGACTGAGACTGATTATCTCTCGTGGATTGTCTTTCCGTGATTGTGGCCCGAGCGTATTCATGAAGCGGGAGTTTCTTTGCGGAGCAACACTCGGGATCTAGCTTCCGATCTTGTAAGTTGCAGTGGCGCGAAGCTCATGCCCTGGGGAAGATCGTGCTGGATCAAAGGCGTATCCCCGGCCGCAAGGTGCTTATCTGGATTGGTCCCGGCTGGCCCGCGACTCCGACAGCCGACTGCCCTGGCGGCTACATCAATTCGTTTGACTGGATTACCGAATTCTCTACCCGGATGCGCGAGGCGCGGATCGCGCTCTATGGCGTTTCGGTGTGGTCTGGACCTGATTCGACTGCCGATTACAAGGACTACCTTGCCGGCGTGAAGAGCCCTCGCAACGCTAACTCCGGCCACTTATCTCTGGCTGTCCTGGCATTACGCAGCGGCGGGCGCATTCTCGGCGCCGGCTCCGATCTCTCCGGCCTCATCCATCAATGCATTGATGAGGCGGATGCCTATTACACGCTGACGTTCGATCCGCCACGAACCAGCAGGGTGGACGACTATCACGATCTTAAGGTCGAAGCGAAGGGTCAGAATGCAACTGTAAGAACCTGGACAGGCTATTATGACCAGCCATCGTCTTATGACCAACCGGGCATGTCGACCGGGCCCGCAACCGTGGAGCAAGTGGAGCAGATGGTAGTCAGTGCACACGGATACCACGATGCTCAACTGGCGGAGGCACTCTCTCGTACGATTTTGATCGAGCGCCTCAGTGGATCGAGAATGCCTCAATTGACTGGGACCGTGCCCGGTCAAAAATCGCGGCAGGCGCTGATTGCGCTGGCGGATACGTCAGCTTTCCTGCCTGCACCTGCATCAGAGCGATCTCCCCAACCTCCGCCTGATGTGGTGGCGCAGAGAGAGATGATGTCGCGGACCCTTAACTATCTGGGTAAGGCTATTCCAAGCCTTCCGGACTTCCTCGCGACGCGGGCCACAACAAGCTATGAACCGTGGCCGCCGAAGGACAAGCAGAATTGGAAGACCGCTGACGGCGACGCCACGATTCGACTTTCCAGCTCCTCGGTTGAAACCATTCGTTACCGCGACGGCACGGAGGTGGCGGACCAGATTTTGGTGAAGCGCAAAACTCAGAGCGACAACGAAGAAAGCCTCGACACCAACGGAACATTTGGGTCCATCTTGTATACGGTGATCCAGGATGCTGCTGCAAGCAGCCTATCGTGGAGCCATTGGGAGGAGCGCTCTGGCGAAAGGCACGCCGTTTTCCGATTCGTCGTGCCCAAGGATCACTCGCATTATTCGGTATCGTTCTGTTGTCTCACCGATATGAATAATTCGGGAGTTCTGAATTGGGCGACTGGCTATCACGGAGAATTAACGATCGATCCCGTGAGCGGCGCCATCATGCGCCTGACGGTGCAGGCCGACCTTGAACCCCGCCTACCCCTTCTGCGCGCCGACATCATGGTTACCTACCACGGGGTGACGATTGGGGGGAAAATCCTACATCTGTCCCACCCATAGTGTGGCGTTGTCGCGAAAAAGAACGGTGACCGAGATTCATGAGTGGGGAGGCACGTTAAAAGCCCTGTCGCCATTCATCACGATCCTGAACGATGTAACATTTACCAACTATCACAAGTTCGGTAGCGAATCGAGAATGCTTCCTGGATTCACCACTGTGCCTGGCGAGAACTGACAACTGCTCCCATGCGGGATAGAGCCGACTATACAATTGCTCGTCTGTCCCCGCCCGTTAGTTACCCGATGTTATTACCAAATACTGTCCAATTGATTGGTAATAGGTGGCGTAAACTCTCCCTGTTGTCTCCCATGAAACATGGGCTGCGCCGAGGGTCCACGTATCTTGCATCAGGCAGCCGTCCGATGATACAGGCGAGCGCTTTTCACACTCCCCAAAGCGGCGATGACAAAGAGTGACAAGCTAAGAGCCCATGAGACGGTGATTGTGGTCCCTAACACTCCGAATTGATCGTGAAGTAGTTCAGGTGTACGAAGCGAAAGCTCGGCTCCCCACGTGAATACCGAGCACGCAGCTACGACCATGCTGGTTGCAGTAATGAGCAACAACCACCGTGTTGTCTTGGCCCGCATCGTACGGTTTGTGTAGGGTGTTTCCCCGACATCCAGCGAACTCAGTTTTGTAAAACCGACGGCGAGAGAAAAAAGAATTTCTAAAGAGAGGATCGTGGAGATTGCGCCGAAGAGCCAGCGGAAATGCAGACCGGGCCATAAGGCAGGTGCACCTCCCTGAGGAAGAATCGCCCACGGACTTGCGATCCACTTGCCATGTGTCATGACAAGGCTGAGTGCTCCCCAAAAAAATAGGAGAACGAGGCCTGCGGCAGGGGGGAATAATAGTCTTAAAGCTTCCTGTCTCTTGCGGTGCAGGGCGCTGACGAGCCATCTTCCATATAACGATGCGCCTGAGGCGAGCGCACAAATGCCGGCAAGTATTCCAGTAATAGAGAGAATGGTCCATGCAATGTCGGGCACAAGCAACTGATGCATGGCAGCAACAACTGGTGAATCGTCGATAGTTGCTACAAGATTGATGCCACCGGCAGCGGCTGCCAGGTACGAGACGGCGGCCAGGTTGATTGCAGTCTCCCGATTGCTTGGCATGGATTCTCCCAAAAGCCGGATTCGTTCTGTGATCGCCGATAAGATCACGTCGAACGAATCCTCTGCAGTGAAGTTCTTATCTTTGAGTAATGCGGCAAACTCTTCGCCATAGCGGCTCCTCCATTGAGCCGGGTATAGCCGAATCAGCGTCTGTGCCAGTTTCGGATTCATTAGGCCTCCAGCTTTTTCCAACCTGCATTCGCGAAGCGGCGCATGGTAGTCAATTGAGCTTTGAGCAAGCGGAGACCCGCTGTTGTGATTTGGTATGGATGACGCCTGTCCTCTACCGGGAGTGGCTTGATGAGTCCTTTTTCTTCAAGCCGGGTGATTGCGCCATAAAGCGCGCCCGGACCTAGCCGGGTTCCACTCATTTGTTCGATGTCCTGCAACATTGCATGGCCGTGCTTGGGTCCATCCGCAAGACTCGCAAGCACAAGCAGGGGCGGATCGGAAAGGCGGCCTAGGCTGATGTCATTTTGTGCTACGCGTCGTGTAGTACTCATCACGTAGTAGTTGTCTCATAATAAACTGCCCAATGCAAGGTTTTTTTCGAGGGCGAAATCATGAAGGCAATCAAGTACATGACAGTCCGGTACGGCCATGACGACTACATCGAGAAATTGCACCGGACCTGATCGACCGAGAAAATCCGGAGACTAATTTCCTTCAACCACGGTCAGCACCTGGTCTGCCTTAACGTGGGTGAGGGTTTGTTTGAAGCCCGTGGGCCATGAGAGTTCAATCTTGTTGATCATCGATGCGCTGCCAAGTCCGAAGTGCACGCGCTTGTCGCTGGACGAACTGTAGCCGACCGCAGTCGTCGCCTGATTGAATTGAACACCATTCGAAGTTGTAATTTTGATACGCGTTCCAAGGCCATCGTGGTTATCTTTGGTACCCACCAGTCTTAGAATGATCCAATGATTGCCGTCTTCGGTGCGATTCATGAGCAATTGCGGCTTGTCGTTGAGCGTACTGACGACAATGTCGATCCGGCCGTCGTTGTTAAAGCTGCCGAATGCCGCTCCGCGATGGGCGCGAGGTTCATCGAAGGCCGCTCCTGCGGTTGAACTGGCGTCGGCGAAAGTGAAGTCTCCATTGTTGCGAAGCAGGCCGTTCGGGATGAGTGTGGGCCGATGCAATACTTCTGCCTCGTTGTCAAGGATCGCGCCACCTGCTGTAAATAGATCCTTATTGCCATCGTTGTCGAAGTCAAACGCGCCAGTACCCCACGCCGTCATCCTGCGACTGAACGCACTGATTTGTGAGGTTTCTGTAACATCGTCAAATTGGCCCCCAGAATTCTTGTAAATTGGGAAAGTGTCGCCGAACATCGCGGTGTGGAAGATGTCTGGAAGCCCATCGTTGTTGAGATCCCTGAACTCGGCTCCCATGCCAGCGACTAGAGAGCCGCTTGAGGTATATGCGACGCCTTTCTCGAGAGCGAGGTCTGTGAATGTTCCATCGCCGTTGTTATGGAGAAGAAAATTGGGAGATGTGTCGTTGGATACGAAGATGTCAGTAAACCCATCATTGTCGTAATCGGCAAAGGCAACTCCCATGCCTTTGCCCACGTATTGTCCGATATGCGAAGAGACTGACGCATCTGTAAAAGTGCCATCGCCATTGTTCTTGTAAAGGATGTTCGGAGTTCCCTTGAAGTTTGAGGGCGAGCAGTAAGTGCGCACCGAATTAATTGAACAGAGCTTGCAATTCTCGATGTCGTAGTCAAGATAGTCGATAACCAGCAGGTCGAGACGGCCGTCGTTGTTGTAGTCAAACCATCCAGCGGCGACGGCCCATGGCTTTCGGTAGCTGGGGACGGTGCCTGCCACTCCTGCCTTCTCAGTTACATCGGTAAATGTTCCGTTGCCGTTGTTGTGCAATAGCTGATTGCGATTGACGCCGGCGATATAGAGATCAACAAACCCGTCGTTGTCATAGTCACCCGCGGCTACTCCCATGGAATAACCAACTCCTTTTACTCCCGCCTGCTCAGTCACGTCGGTAAACGTGCCATCGCCGTTGTTGCGGTAAAGCCGGTTCCAGAAACTGGGATCGCTTTTTTCGAGCGAAGGAATGCTTGCGCCGTTGGTAAAGAAAATGTCGAGCAGCCCATCATTGTTGTAATCGAAGACCGCGACACCGCCTAGCATGGTCTCAATGGAATACCTTTGCGGGCTGATACTGTTCTTCAACTCAAACCGAATGCCGGACTTTTCTATGAGATCTTCGAACGAAATGCGGTTTTGAAGATTAGATTTTTTGGTTGAAGACGGTATCTTGTTTTGATCCGCTGCTGTCTTCAGAGGAACCGTGCTCTGGGCGGTCATAGAAGCCTGCTGAGACCAAGCGAAAGATTCGAAAGCAAACGCCAAAAGGAACTGCAATGCGCAGGGCAATAGTCCGAGTTTCCTTTTGGTCTGTGCGCCGCACAAGCCAGCTTCACGCGAAACGCCGCGTGGACATGGCAATTGCCTGCGGAACCTGGAGCTGTTGAGCATAGAGTCTGATCCAGTATAGTTTTGCGTTCATTGACTAGATGATTTTCATTGCGTCATCGCCGGTAAGACTGAGGCGGCACTGGTTCTTCGACTCTCAAGATGCTGTCGATCGTCGGACTCGAGATCTGCTGCAGGATGCTGCTCGGCCAGCGGACCTCTATCCTTTTGATCTGTGTTTCGACTCTTAGTTCAAAGTGAGCCCGCGGATCGCTCGAAGACATGAAGCCAACGCTCGTAGTGAATTGGTTAAAGAGGACTCGGCCGGAACTCGTCGTAACCTTGATGCTGACCTCGACCCCAATTCCTCTTGTATTCAACCAGATCGAGCACGATCCAGTGATCGCTGTTGAGGGCATTGCTCACGGGCATTCGCGGCCCTTCGCCGACGGAAGTCGCGTCGATCCCGTTAGTGATAGCGCCCACCTCAATTTCTGCTCGTTTACGGGAGGAGAATCTCTGTCCGAGGGCTAGGGTGGACAGAAAAGCGAGGAGCGCGGTGAAGAATGATCTTCGGGTCGGTGAAGGCATGGTGCGGCGATGCTCCCGATTGCTCTAAGGACAACTGATCCAGCGTCTCATCTTAGCGCGTACCGGAAGATCTGCCTGTTAAGCGTCGTTTTGAGCCTTCGTCCTTGCAAGAAAACCACGTAGTTGCAGGCGGATAGCCGGTTCACGAAGAAATCATTGACAATCGAATTTGATTGCACTAGCCTTCAGACGATTTCTCAGAGGACAACTTTAGCAGTTCGAAAGAAAGTGCGAGACCTGAGCGAAAATCCGCAAAAGTGTGTGGATGTAAACGTAAACATTAGCCCTCAGCGTTGACCAGCCGGTGGTCCGGGCTAAGAAAACATCTTTCTACCCGGTGGGATTCGAACCGAACGGAACGGGCGTCATGAGAATCCGTGGCCCCAACTCGAATCTGGGTGGAACTTCGCCCCGGTTCGCTAACAGGAGCAGCTCTGGCAAGGAGCGCTTCAACGTCGAAGTTTATGACAGGAGACCGCTATGCAAGTAAGGCGAATGTTCCTCACACACAGCCTAATGCTGGCACTTCTTGGTGTATTTCTGCTGGCCATGACCAATCTGAGTTTAGGGCAGGATACAAATGCCTCTCTCAGCGGCACGGTCTCAGATCCAAGTGGTGCAGCAATCCCCGGCGCCAAGCTGATATTGACCAATGTAGCGACCGGCTTCCAATCCAACTTCATTTCCGACGGCGTTGGCGAATATTCGTTCCGCAACCTGACTCCGGGCAAATATGACCTTTCCGTATCGGCGACTGGATTCAAGTCTTCCGATCAAAAAGGCCTTGAGCTGGCCGTCAACCAGGCAGCACGCCAGGACGTTCACCTACCCATTGGACAGACCGGCGAAACCGTCACGGTTACCGCTGACAACAATCTGATCAACTTCGATAACCCGACTCTGGAAGGGGGTATCAGCCCCGAAACGCTACAGGACTTTCCGCTGACAATTTCAGGCGCTCCGCGGTCTTCGGCCACGGTCGCAGTTTTCCTCCCCGGTGTGCAAACGGGTGGCGGTGGCAACGCCTATAACGCGCGTATCAACGGTGGCCTGGTGACAGGCGATGAGGCCGTGGTGGATGGCGCAACCGCGATGGAAGGCTTCATGAACCAGAGCGGCATGGTGAGCCTTGAAACCGACTTCGGCATGTCGCCAGACATCACCAGCGAAGTGCACGTGCTGACCTCGAACTACGATGCGCAATACGGCAACACGACTTCGGGTCAGATCATCATCGAGACCAAGAGCGGCGGAGAGAAGTTCCACGGCGCCGGCTACGAGTACATCCGAAACGACGCGTTTAATGCGACTCCGTATGGCGGGACGAAACCGCCAGATAAGGAGAACGATTTCGGCGCCAATATTGGCGGACCGATCTTTCTGCCCAAGATGCACGGCCCGAACTCTTTCCTGAAGGGATACTTTTATTTCAACTACGAAGGCTTCCAGGATCACGGCGCCGCCAACTCGGCGACTTTGTCCCTTGCTTCGGCAAACGCCCGCAACGGCAACTTCAGCGCGTGGGGATCGCAACTGTATTACCCGAACGATCCGGCCAAGTACGGCGCGGACGCTGGGATGCCGATCGCGTACCAGGGGGTGACGAACCAGATCAACCCCGCCTATGAAGATCCCGTCGCCAAGCCATGGATTGCCGCGATGCCGAACCCGACGACCAGCGGAGAAATCAACAACTACTACATTCCCAAAGCCGGACAGGGTTCGCTGACGGCCAGCGAAAACGTGTACTTCTGGCGCACGGATTTCAATGTGGGTAGCAAGGATCACCTGTACTACACCTACTGGTGGCAGTACAGCGGTCTCAACACGGCCACCAATCTGCCGCTCGCTATTTCAACCGCGGGCCCGGCGAACCCGGAGAACGCCCCAATTCAACGCCTGAACTGGGAACATACCTTCTCTGATGTAATGACCAACCACCTTACCCTGGGCTACCTGAACCGCAACGAAGGCTACTATGCCCTGAACGGCAAGGCGAATCTGCCCAAAGTGCCAGGCGTAGCCAATCCAAACTGGCTGCCAGAGATGGCCTTCGGGAGCTATTATTCGCAGCTTGGCAACAATGATGCACCGGAAGGGTCCCAAGCCACAACCACCCGCGGAACGCGCGCGCTTAACGATGTGCTGACCCGCGTTATTGGCCGGCACACGCTGAAGGTGGGCTTTGAATGGCGCTCGGCCGGCACATCAATCCACGAAGCTAACAACCAGGGCGGCACCTTCACCTTTAACGCCGACACCACCGGCACCACGAACGCGGCTCTCTGCCCTGGGGGCTGCTCCGGCGACCCGATGGCCAGTTTCTACCTGGGCGCAGTCGGCGGCGCCAGCATGGCGTACTACAACGTACATGCAGAGTATCCGCGGCAGTACGGGTACGCGGCACACTTGGGCGACTCGTGGCGCGTCAGCCCCAGACTCACACTGAATTACAGCCTGCGCTGGGACTACGTCACGCCGTTCAAGGAAAAGTTCGACAACCTGTCGTTCTTCGATCCCCTCGGCGCCAATCCAGACGCGGTGGCAGCAAATGGTACCAACCTCAAGGGTCGGCTGGCGTTCGCCGGCAACAAGTGGGGCGCGGCGAGCTATGGCGCCGACTACCCCGAAGTTCCGCAAAAAGACAATCTGGCGCCTCGCGTCGGCTTCGCTTATTCGCTCAATGAAAAGACGGTCGTACGAGCCGGCTACGGCATCTACTTCGGCCAGGCGTTCTACCCCGGCTGGGGCGGCGGCATGAGCCAGGATGGATTCAACAAGAACGTTAACCTGAGCGAGTCGCCCAGTGGCAGCTTCAAGGTGCCGGCCCTTTATCTTGTGTCGGGCGTTTCTACGACGCAGACCGGGTCGACGTCGAGCAGCATCGATTCCGGCTACGACAACGGCACCACCCCATCGATCTACCGCCCGCTGGATGGAAACAAGAGGCCCTACTCATCTCAGTGGAACATGACGGTCGAGCGGCAGTTGCCGCACAACTTCTTCACCCAGATCTCCTATGTGGGCACAAAGGGAACGCACCTGCCATCTGCCCTTAGCCCACTCAACGTGCTTAATCCAGGTAACTCGGCAATCACTAACCTCGGTTCCGACTTGGACGTAAACTACAACTCCGCAAATGGTCCCGCGACCTTTGCCGCTGACGGAATCAACGTGCCTTATGCCGGTTGGGCAAACCAAATGACAGGCTGCTCACCGACGATCGGGCAGGCGCTGCTGCCGTACCCGCAGTATTGCGGAGACCTGCAGGGCGACAACGAGTTCCATGGAAACTCGATCTACAACTCCTTCCAGGCACGCGTGGAGCGTCACATCACCAACGGTCTTTACGTCCTCGGTTCTCTCACCGTGTCGAAGCTGTACAGCAATGGGACCTTCTCAACCCAGGGGAATTCAGGCGGCTCCGGCAACACTTCGGCATTCTCGCCCTACAACATTGGGCGTGCCTGGGCGCTGGCCCCGGACAACGTTCCTATCACCGGACAGATCGCTGTTGTGTACGATCTACCCTTTGGAACTAACAAGCTCTTCCTCAATGGATCGGCTGCGGCCGACAAAATTGTGGGCGGATGGCAGGTAAGTCCGATCTATCGGTACGAATTCGGCACGCCGTTCTCGCTCTCTTCATCGACTTGCCAAACTTCAACCATCGGTTATTTCCGGGAGGGCTGCGTGCCGGGCGTCGTTCCCGGGCAAGAGGTAGAGCCGCACGGGCGTAATGGGTTCAATCCAGCCACTAAAGGGACCTATCTCAACCCTGCGGCGTTTGAGAGCGGCAGCGCCTTTACAACCTTTGGATACACAGGCTACGGAAAGGCGGTCACAACGATTTATGGTCCGTCTTATTCAAACCTCGATGTGTCCTTTACAAAAAATACGAAGATTGCCGAGAGGGCGAACTTCAAGTTCTCGGCGAACTTCTTCAATTCACTCAACAATCATGCACTGATCTCGCAAGGCAACGGCCCGGGCGGCGCGTTTGTCACCGATGTATCTAACCCGGCGTTTGGAACCTGGAATGGCGATGCGTCAGCGCCGCGCTCGATTCAATTTGCAGGACGAATCGAGTTCTAAACATGTCGTAGTCAACCACAGCGCCATCCGGTCTTGCCTTGCAGGGCCGGATGGCGCTTTTACTTTCAAGTGGCGAAGCGGATGCGTCGCACCTGTCTGGCCCAGTCGTTTCGTGCCAGGGATATCGGATCAGGGAGTCGAAGGGGTATGGAGTCGCAGGTAGGTTTGGACCTCTTCACGTGCCTGTGCTTCTTGTCCGACTTTATGCAAAATCCTCGCCATTGCCATGTGCGGTTCGGGATATGTGGGGTCCAGCCGCGCAGCCCCGCGAAGTTCACTGAGGGCTTCTTCCGGCCTCTTCAAGTCTTCGAGAACGGTCCCAAGCTGGAAATGTGCTTTGGCAAACGAAGGGTCCAATCGAATTGCTTCACGAAGATTTTTTTCGGCATCGGGCAATCGATTGAGAAACTGCTGCGTGATGGCAATGTCCAGATAGGGCCACGGGGATGGGTTCTGGGATCGTCGTTCGATCTGGATCGCCCTCTCGTAATTAGCGAGAGCCAGTTCGTTCTGGTTTTGGTAGAAGAAGCACAGTCCCAGGTTGTCGTAGGCGCGGGCCATCTGCGGGTTCAAATTGATGGCATCTTGAAAATGTCGAATTGCTTCTTCGTACAAATGCCCGTCATAATCAAGTCGTCCAAGCCAGTAGGGATACAGCGCACTTTTCTGATCCTGCGCTGCGAGAGTCTTGAGCACTGTTCGCGCCCAATCGGGATGAGCCATGTGGACGTACGCCATGGCCAGCGAGAAGCGGAGGGGAGGGTCAAGCGGGACGATCGCTTCGGATTTCTTCCACGCAATCGCCGCATTCACGTAGTCGCCGTTTCGAAAATAAATAGATCCGGCGTAGGCAAGGAGATGCGCACCCCGCACCGAATGAGGATCACGGTCAATTTCCGAGAGCAACAACTTCTCCGCTGTCACATTGTCGTGTTCATGAACCGCGCGCTTCAGTTGATCGGCCACTTCAGGAGCCAGTTGCAGCGAGTCGATTACCGGAGCACGCAGATTGACTTCATCGCTTGCATTTTGCCCACGCATCGGCGAGCAATCAAAAACAATTGCCAGTGCGAGAGATGCCGCGAAAAATACGCTGCCGCTTCCCCAACTCATGGAGACTAGTTTAGTGGACAGTTGCAGAGTCACGACGATCCCTCTCGGAAAACGGCGGCATTGGCGCATAAATTCAATGCGAATGTTCGTTTCAACTTTGTTGATCTTGTGCCTTGCACCGGTTCGTCAGCACGCCGCAGCCGAAGCCGTCGAAATCAACGTCTCTGCCTACGAACAAACAATCCTTGAAATCCAGAAGCAGATCGAGACCGGCAATTTCACAGGGGCTCGCAATCTGATCGCAGCGGCTGCCCACAAATATCCGCATGACGGAGGGGTCGAGAACCTGCGCGGTGTCGTGGAAATCGAGCAGGGAAATACGGCGGCGGCGAGCCAAGCATTTTCTGATGCAATCGTCGACAACCCGCGACTGGCTGGCGCTTACCTCAATTTATCCCGTATCAAAATGCAGACGGCCGCGACAGACCGCGCCACACGCGATGAGGCTCTGCGACTGAGTCTGAAAGTTATCCAATTAGAGCCGGCGAGCGATGAAGCACATTACCAGGTTGCGACCGTTCTTTTCTGGAAAGAGGACTATCGTCTTTCCCTTCAGCACCTGCAAAAGCTGAGTGCGGAGGCCAGAGTCAAGATTGGCGCGCAGTCGCTTCTCTGTGCCGATGACGCGGCGCTTGGTAATCGCGAACAGACCACAAAGGAAGCCGAGCTACTCGCGGCCAATCCTGATTTGACTGAGAACGACCTCGATATCTGTCTCCCTGCGCTTCGAGCCGCACTTAGAGCCGACGTCATTGAGACGTTATTGAATGCTGTCGCCCGAAAGCAGGCGCTTTCTCCCGGTAAACTACGGCTTCTCGGTCTGGCGCAGGAGGCTGAAGGGGAACTTCAGGCAGCGCGTGCCACTTTAGAAAGCGCGTTTGCCGCCAACAGCAAATCCGTTCTGATTCTTGAAGACTTGACGCGGATCGCCAGCGCTGCGAACGATAATCAAAGCGCGCTTGGTTATCTTGCTCACGCCCGCGATCTCGAGCCACGGAACGCGGACCTTCCCTATGAATTTGGTGTCATATGCGTGCGTATGGGTCTTTACGGAGAAGCCCGCAAAGCGATCGCGGATGCGCTCAAAATCTCCCCCGATAATGCGGACTACAACCTCGGCATGGGGCTGGTTGTTTCCTTTTCAGAGGATCCTGCGCAGGCCCTTCCTTATCTCGATCGCTATCATTCTCTACGTCCGAAGGATCCTGAAGGCGTGCTCGCGCTAGGGACCGCAAACTTCCGCGCCCGAGACTACACCGCTGCCTCGCAGTGGCTCCGGCAGGCCGTGTCCTACGAGAAAACTGCTGCGGATGCTCACTACTATCTCGGACGTATTGCTCGTCAGGAAGGGCATCGCGACGAAGCAATCTCCGAGTTGAAAAAGTCGCTTGCGCTGCGGCCGGGTCAAGCGGAGACACTCGCCCAGCTTGGTCTGATCAGCACGGAGGCTCGCGATCTTCCGCAAGCAGCTTCTTACTTCGAACAGGCCCTGCGCGCCGATCCTGACAACTACTCTGCCAATTTCGGTCTGCTCCAGCTTTATGCCCGCACCGGGGACGCGCGCCGCGATCAGCAATCACGTCGGTTCGACGAGGTTAAGAACATAAAGGACGAGCGCGACCGTCAGATGCTGCGGGTGATTGAGATTCGTCCGCAGGGCCTGTCTGAATCAAAGTAAGTTTCGCTTCACAACGGCTTCATGCAATTGTTTACGCCAGAGGAGAGAAGAATGACCACTAGAACTTTTACCACCAGGAGAACGGCGCCCGCGGTCTTTGCCGGGGTCGCCGGGATACTGTTGGCGATTTCGCTCACATCTTGTAAGTCCCAGCCGAATCTGACTGGGAACTGGGCCGCAACGGGAAAGACCCTTGAAAACGGAGAGCAGCAAAAAGCGCTGCTTCAACTCAAGCAGGAGGGCAGTCAACT
>CZKL01000422.1_pt1 | contig 16211 bp, 12 predicted proteins | sample 1122441 | NCBI WGS metagenome assembly CZKL01 (sample SAMEA3539301, study PRJEB10725) | soil metagenome | biome: tundra; feature: field; material: soil | place: USA | collected 2010-05 | depth 0.15 m
AGTGCCTTTATCGCCGCCTGCTCCAGATTCGCGTCCGTATAACCAGAGGCAGGAAGCGCCGAGGGTTTCGCGCCGCCTGCAACGCCAGGCCGTGCAGCGGCACACAATCCAAGAATTACAAGCGTACAAAGAGATTTTCTCCACAACTTCATGGCAGTCCTCCAGTGATGCCGTACCACATAGGTACAGTTCCACCGACAAGGACGGCAGCCAACGAAAGGATCGAGCATTGGATGACTCGAATGTGCTCCGCCGACTGCCGGGGCCTTATCGTGTCAGAAGATTTGAATTAGGCAGCGTTTGTTGTCAGTTGCTTCGCGCCGCCATTCACCTTGATCTGGCGAGGTCTTGCGTTCGCCTTCTTCGCCATACTCACATGGAGAATTCCATGTTCGTACTTTGCTTCCACGCTGTCGGGGTCGACAGTGGCCGGCAAGGTGAAGGTACGGGAGAAGCTTCCGTAATAACGCTCGACCCTCTGGTAGCGGTCCGGTTTACGGTCGTTTTCGATCTTTCGCTCGGCGCTGATCGAGAGCGCGTTGCCTTCGAGTGTCAGATGAATATCCTCCACCTTGATGCCCGGCATTTCTATCTCAAGGACGATGCGGTCATCTTCCTCATAAACGTCCGTTCTGGGAGCAGTGGGCGAATTCAAGACACTTACGGGCAACTATAACGCGGAGTATGGGCGCAGCCCAGGCGTGATGATTCTCGTTAATACGAAGAGCGGCGGCGAGCACTTCCACGGAACTCTCTATGAGTTCGACCGCAACACGGATTTTGATGCTAACGACTGGTTTAGCAATCACGATGGGCTGCCACGAGCGGTGCTGAGGTTCAACCAGTTCGGCGCCAATACGGGCGGATACATTCCGATCCCGAAGATATCACCGAGAAGTCACAAGAAGGCGTTCTTCTTCTTCAACTACGAAGGAACGCGCGCCAGCCGCCCCAACGGGGGCACTTACTACACGGTGCCTCAGCCTTCGATGCTCGGCCTCAACTCCTCAGGTACTCCGGGACAAAACGCGGATCTCTCGCCAACCTATCGTCCTGGGAATATCTGCGATTACAGCGGCACATCCACATGCACACCGGTCGTCTTTCCCAACGGTGGTGCTGCCGGAACTGGATATTTGCAAAACGGACAAATCTTTGAACCCGGAACAATCACTTACAACGCTGAGGGTGAAATCAACGGAGGAACGCCGATACCGGGGAATATCATTCCGGCCAGCCAGATCACAGCCTCCAACTCCCAGTATGGCGCGATGATCAAGGACATTCTCCCGGCCTACAAGGGAAACTTCAATCGCCCTACGTATAACAACGGGTATGGCGACGAGCAGCAAGTGAACTTTCAGGATACGTATACATTTTACAAAAACCAGTATGCCTTACGGGTCGACTACAACTTCGGTCCCAAGGCGAACGCGTTCTTCCGCTACGTCGATGACAGGCAACAAGAACAGGAGGGCTTCGGCATCTTCTCCGGCCCAAGTTTTCCCGTCATTCCGATGTTCAGGAAAAAGCCGGGCAAGAGTTAGGCGTGGAGCCTCGTGAATGTGATTTCGCCATCGCTTACCAACGAAGCCACGGTTGGATGGCTTCACTTGACCCAGGTAGTCGATATCGTGCCGGGCACGAATCCCGACACATATACGAAGAGCGGTCTTGGATTCACGTTCAGCGACCTCTATCCTTCAACCAATACGCATAACCTGGCTCCATCGCTATCCGATGGCACCTATCTCAACACTGGAATCTTTCCTGCCGGATGGACATCCACGGGCAATACCGTCGTCGCGAATGACGATGTCACGAAGATCTGGAAAGATCATGTCTTCAAGTTCGGGATCATGGGAGATCTGAACGAGAATGGCCAGGAAGGCACGTGGCAAGAGAACGTCGCTCTCAGTTTCGGGGCCAGCAATCAAAATCCCAGCAACTCCAACAGCGGTCTGGCAAACATGCTTTTGGGAAACGCTACAACGACCAGCCAAAGCAACGTCTATGCCTTCGGCGCATTCCACATGTATCAGTACGAGGCATACTACCAGGACACCTGGAAAGCGCTTCCAAGGCTGACGATCGATTACGGCGTCAGGTACCAGTTGCTTGGTCCCACGTATACGGCCGGAAAGTACCACCAATACTACTTTGAACCTGATTTCTATTCTCAGTCGCAAGCCGTGACCATCAACACAGCTCCCAACATTCCCGGTCAGGCACCCACGCAAGGCTCAATATGCGGGAGTGCTTCGTCTTACGGCTGCAGCGCAGTCACCAGCGTTGGCAACCCTTACAACGGCATGGTTAGAGAAGGTACGGACGGCTTGCCTAAGGGGGCCATGGATCTTCGCTTCAATAACATAGGTCCGCGCCTGGGCTTCGCCTGGGATGTTTTCGGGAATGGTAAGACGGCCGTCCGTGGCGGGTACGGAATCTTCTACGAGCGCTATCAGCAGAACACTTTCAACTTCGGCGGCATCAGTAATCCTCCGCAGGTGTACACGCCGACGATCTACGGTGGCAACATAGGGAGCATTTCCACCGCTGAAGTCAATGGAAGCCCGCTGACTCCATCGAGCGGCGTTCTCACGGTTTTAAAGAAAGGCATGATTCCCACCACCACCGGATACAACGTAGGCGTGCAGCAAGCGTTGCCGTTCAAGATGGTGATCGATGGTTCTTACATCGGAAACCAATCGAGGCATCAAATTTATATCCAGGAGTTGGAGCAGTTGCCGCTCGGCTACACAACCACCATCAACCCCGGTGCTCTGGGCGCCGTCAACAACGTTTCGGCAGCGCTACTGCCCTATAAGGGCTACAGTTCCATTCTGAGCACTACGATGGGCGCCAGTTCCGGTTATAACGGCTTGCAGTTCAAGCTGACCCGCCGGTTCAGCGATGTGCTCACGTTCAATGCTGATTACACCTACTCCAAGGCGATCGATTTAGATGATGTCGATAGTGACCAGAACGTGTTTCCTGACTACACACAACTGAAAGATTTCTATGCACCGGCGGGATACGATCGCCGCAACGTCGCGAACTTTCAGTATGTATACAACCTGCCAGCATTCAAAGGATCCAACAAGCTCCTGCAACTGACTGCCGGCGGATGGGAGGTATCCGGCACCATGCAATTCTGGAGCGGAACTCCCTGCCTTTCAGGGGCGAGTCCCACGAGCGATTCGTGCGACCTCAACTCGAGTGGTAATTTGGGCAACGGAGGATTTGGCCATATCCGGCCGGACTATGTAGGAGGTAAGATTCTTACCGCTCACAGTCACAATCAACCTGCGGGCCAATTCCCGATGTGGTTTAACCCCGCGGTGTTCGCTGTGCCTGCAAACGGAACTTTTGGCAACTTCCATCGCAACTCTATTTACGGCCCGGGCGTTGATAACTGGAACTTCTCGGTTTTCAAAAACTTCGTATTCACCGAGAGCACGCGCGTCCAGTTGCGCTTTGAAGGCTACAATGTCTTCAACCACACACAATCGGGCAACATCAACAACGGACTGTCCGCATCCGGTCCGGCTGGCACGACATTCTCGGGATCCAACGCAGGCTCGTCCGGTCAGATCACCTCAGCGCGCGATCCTCGCCAGTTGCAACTAGGAGGCAAATTCTACTTTTAGTGCTGGTCAATTGCAGATTAGCCGACCAGCCCGTCACCTTCCGCGAAAGCGTACACGGCCACCTGACCGATTTCGAATGGAATGAACTTCTGATGTCTGGCACTGATCTGCCGGAGCGTCAGTCTCTGGGACCCTCCGGCAGGTATTCGTAACTGACGAACGCAACTTTCGCGCTGTCCGGCGACCACGAGGGTACATTCATCGTTCCCTGTCCACCAAACAGCTTTGCAAGCACATGCACCGATTTGTCGCTCATCGACATCAGGTTCAACTCGACATTTTGGTCCGGCGGATGCCCAATGACATCCTTCCCATAGGAGAGAAACACCATCCATTTGCCGTCCGGCGAAATGTGTGGGAACCAGTCGTTGGTCGCATCCGTGATCACTTCTTCCTGGCTGCTCCCATCCGCATGCATGCGCCAGATTTGCATGTGACCCGTACGTTCCGAGTTGAAGTAGATCCATGCTCCATCTGGCGAGTATTCTGGCCCGTCATCGAGTCCGGGCGCTGTGGTCAGTCGCTTTTCTTCGCCGCCGTTCACCGGGATCGTGTAGATGTCGAAGTTGTCGCCGCGCTGTCCGGTAAAAGCGAGCGTCGAACCATCGGGCGACCACCCATGCCAATACGAGGGCGCATTCGTCGTCACCTGCCGCGGCGTCCCGCCCGCAATCGGTAACGTGTAGACCATCGACTTTCCCGTCTTCGACGAGTCGCTGACGGCAATCAGTTTGGCGTCTGGCGAGATCCCATGGTCGTTGTTGCACTTGGTCTGAGTCCCTGTCTCGATGCGCGTGGGCTCCCCGCCGTTCACCGCCAACCGATAAATTTCACCTGCCTGATTGAATAGGAAATAAGAACCGTCGCGAGCCCAGTTGGGCGCCTCGAAGTGTGCCTGTGCCACATATGCCACGCGCCGGTCTCCCGACGCAACGGGCACAGTCTCAAGCGTGCTGTAGAGGACAACCTTCGTTTTGTCCCCGGTGCTAAGTTCCTCCACTTTCACATTGGAAAAGACCGCCGTCTGCTCATCGTCTTTATCGTGCGCGGACACGCCAATCCCCACATAGAACGTTGCCCCGAGCGCGACTTTCGTCGACGCCCCGGCTGGATGAAGCTGCTCGTCCCTCCCAGCAACGAAGGCATAGAAAAGCTCCCCGCGCTTTTCCAGTCTCACGCGCTGCGGTGCAACGACATTCGTTTGCACCTCCCGCGTATCGGCCCCGACTGCATCGCGAAACTGCAATGAAGTCAACCCATCGCCATGACGCGCTATATCGACCGAAGGCGAATTGCCATCGAGGCTCTGCCGAATCATCAGAACCGCCTTGCGGTGGTTGTTCCCCTTGTCACCCATGAATGCGATATTCGCTGAGATCACCACGTCGCCTGACAACTTCTTCCACACGAAATGAAAGTCGTCCGTGCCGAACCACATGTTTTCGCCACTGCCGGTCACGCTGTACGCTTCAGCGGCCCGGTCAAAGTGTGCGGACCCGGCGTGGAGTACTGTGCCTACGTCTCCCTGACCTTCGAAGATCCCGACTGCTGCTGGATTCGATTGCGCCGATGCGGCGAGAGTAAATGAGGCAAGAATGAGAATTGACACCGCCGAAGCGCGTTTGCAAGGTAGATTCATCTTTAGACTCCGTGGGCAGGACTCTGTTTCGCTCCTGTTTCTCTTGCGACGCCAGCTAGGCTCTGGTCGGTTTCGGTGGGAACGATATCATCGGCGTCTGGGCGGCGTCAACGAAACGCCTCGTCATTCATTCGCTCGACTCGAAGTCACCATACTCTCGTTCAGCTTTCGGCGCAGTTCAGTATCACTACGAAGGCGAAAAGCCTTGATTTCACTTGACTGCCATTATTCAATCGAGCGGGAGTAATAACTGAAAGATGGCATGATCCATACTATGCTATCCACGGGTTCTTGCGACCGCCGGATTGATTTCTGCAAAACAGAGATACGTCATGCGAGTCTGTTTCCCGTCAACCCCGTTCGAATGGCGGCCGGTCTGCCTTGCTCCCTCGCTGAATGGGTGTTCAAGGACCTTCGCAATGTCGCATCCACTTAACAAAAAGCCTCGGCGGAATTAAGCCGATGGCATCAATTCTCGTGGAGGCCTGATGTCTGCTTTAGGGCTCACGATAGGGCTGATTGGGCGGCGGAGAGGAGAGCGGCGGGAATGACTGCGGATGTCCATTGAGCACGTCATCAGCGGCGAGCGTGAGAAACATGAAATTCGAAGACCCGCCGCCGAGTACGTATTCCATTTGCTGCCACAGGAAACCAAAGTCCTTCAACTCTGGAAAGTCGGGACGAATGAGAGCTGTGCCGCTGACCACGCCGCCTGGGATATATGACGAATCAGCTCGATTGAAGCCATAAGAGATGGTGGTCGAGCGTGCGCCAATGCCCGAAGAGAACGACGCGGTGTTAGATCCGGGATGCACTCCCAGCATGAAGTTGAGTGCGTTCAGCAGGTAGTCGGTAGAGACGATGTCAGGGAACGCCTCATGCAGGTAGAACTGTTCGACACCGAAGCGTTCGATATCCCAACCGGCACCCCAGATGTATGGCGTATATGGAACGCCGAAGGGTGATTGGGAGGACTGCGCTTTCTGAAGCGCCGCAAAATCGCGACGAACGGCTTCACGAAGATCATTGGTAAAAGTGTCATCGTGGAGGTCGTGAACGACTTGAGCGATGGCCCATGCAACCTTTGTGGAGTCCGCGACGATATGAGTACGGTTGGAGAGGATTTCTTTGCGATAGGCGTCGCTGCCCGTGGTTTTGAAAAGTTGAACGGCAGCGACCATCCGCATACCGAAGTCTTTTGCAGGGTCTGTTTCAACGCGCCACAGTGCTTCGGCGGCCTGGACGCACTCAGCAGCGAGAGTAGGATTAGAGGCCTTGAGCACACGACCCGCAGCAGCCAGTGCAGCAATCGCCCTGTACTCGTGATCCGGATTCTGCTCGGTGAAGACCCAGCGATCATCGGGCTTTCCCGATTCTGTGCCGGTGCGCTGGTCCGGCTTGAGGGATGAATTGTAAAAGAGATTATCTGTGGCGTTTACCTGATCGCCGAGCAATACATACTGCTCGAGGGTGGCCTCCTGCATGCCACGATAAACGCGGCCCATGGCGCGATACCCGCCAAGGATCGTCAGGATACCGTGCTCGATCTGCTGCAAAGCATCGGGCTTGCCATCAGGAACGTGAACCTGTGCGCGAAGTGCTTGCTCATCGATCGTCGTGTCGTCATATTCGAGGTGGAAGGTCTCATAGGCGCTGGCCAGGATGGACACTTCGTCTGCCTGGGATTCGATACGCAGATCGAAGTCGCCCGCGTCGTGCCATCCACCCCGATTGAGGTCAGGCACCGTTTCGCCGCCCCTGAACTTGGTGAGCGTGGATGGACCTTGTTCGTACCCATCGAAGTGATTGTGGTTGATGCTCGACATCCGGGCGTCATCGAGATGGCATGCTCCGTGCCAGATGCGATATTGCTGCTCGACACGCATGTGGCACATCTGGACGGGTAGGAAGTACTCCAGCACCGGCTGCCAGACACCACGCTGGTAGACATCCTTGGCGATCTGAAAAGGCTGCGAGATTGTATCGCGGTAGGCGACTTGGTACATGCCGGGCGCAACGATCTTGCTGAAGTCAAACTCGAAGTACTTATAACGCAGGAAGTCACCCCAGGAAGTCGGCTGCGCCGAGAGAACCTCCTTTGTGCCGCCGGCCGGTTCAATGCGGAGGACCCGAGCTGGAGCTGTACCGGGGTCTTCGCGATCTAGCTCAAGAATTGCAACCTTCTTCTGCGCCGGGTGATATCCAACCTGGCTGACGTGAACTACCGGTTGATATTTCCATCCGGGAATAGCATGCGGCGTCAGGACCCATTCGATTGCTCCCTTAGTTGCGCCGGCAGAAACCAGCGAGCGGACGACAAACCAACCATTGTTGCGTTTGGAGCGCGCGTCGAGCAGTTGTAGGTCGCCTGTCCTGGACTCGATGGTCATCCGCTGGCCATCTGTCTCAGGAGCAACCGAGAGCCGCGGACCGCTTGCAAGGGGCAGCGGTTGCACCTCGCCGGAGCTGTCGCGCGTCTCGGGCCCGGCCGCTTGCCGCGGAAAGATGCCGGATGCGTTTCCGAGATACCAGGTCTTGCCGAAGAGATCGTTGGGAAAGAGTTCAAAGTTAAAGCCTACCTTGCCGATAAATGCAGCAGGAATTGGCTTGTCTAGATCGACCGTAATATGTATCGAATCCCCCTCGCCGTGCACAATCACCTTGTAGGTGAAGTTCAGGTCGGGGTAGTCGATAGGATTGAATCCGGCGCGATTCTTACTCGGATCGGGATAAGAAAGCGTCGTAGTGATCGTGTTGCCCGCTACATCAACGCTACGCACGTCCTGTTTGGGCATCGGCTGCCACTGACCGGGAGCGGGGTCGAGGCGAATGTCGCCATTGGTGGCAACGCGAACGCCATTTTGAATGACCGAAATTCCACCTTGATGGCCATCAGGATAGATATCCTGAAATGCCATGATGTTAATTCCCGGCGCCTCGAAGTACTCCTTCTGATTTAAATGAAGGCCGGTATTTTGTGCAAACAGGTTCGGCGTGACAGCAAGGAGGACGACAGGCAACAAAGGCACGAAGCACGAACAAGGCGAAAAGTGACGACGCGTCATACGACAAATCCCTTGTGAAACAGATTTCAAAAATGAATCATGCATTGCGGAGCAGTTCAAGCATCTTCCGATCGAGTTGGTGCCCTCGGAAGTTCTCGTAGCTCACATCTTTCCGGCCGCTGTCGAGGATGCCAAAGTCGCCGCGCAGATTCCACAGTGCGTTTCCCCAATTCACTTCACGCCAGACTGCGAGGCAATCGGACATCCACGCCAGCGCAACCTCGTGAGGAGTGTGATTGTAGCAACCCCACTCGCCTACGTGGATCTGTACGCCGCGATCGATGAGAACCTGCCATTTGTCGACGTATTCTTGTTTAAGCCGCGCGCGATCCCAAAGCTGTTTCTTGTCGTCGATTAGAGGCCAGGTGGGCACGTTCATGGTTTCATACTCGTCGAGCGGAACCCATGTAGCACCGTAGTGAGTGATCGATTTCGGCTGATAACCGCGCGTGCTTTGTACCAGGTCGAGGTCAACAATCTCGGGCACGGGAAGCTGTCCGATATTGATCCCGTCTGCAAAGATAAGGCGGCCAGGGTCTTCCGCGCGAATAGCAGCAACAAGGGCGCGAACCACCTCCGCATATCGCTCTTCGAAGTAGCCTTCATAGGGGCGCATCTTGATAGGCTCATTGATCAGATCTAAGGAAAGTTGCGAACTGGGTATGCCCTTATAGCGGCGAGCAAAGTGCGACCAATGCAAGCAGGCCGCCTTCAGCGCGCGCTGGGCCTCAAGCGCACGACCCGTAAACAGGTCTGCCTGCTCTAGTTCGCGTCCATTTACGCAGTAGCCGGGAATGCGATGGAAGTTTAGATTGATGTGCACACCGTACTGCTTGCCCAGTTCAATGGCGCGATCGATCTGTTTAAGCGGTTCATCGTTGAAGTAGGTCCAATCCGTTGGCTTGCCCCATATCCAATACGACAACGGCAATCGGGCGAAGTTGAAACCCCACTCCTGCATGAGAGAAAAGTCTGATTCTCGGTATGCCGGCGTAGCAGCATCGCCCGGCCGCTTTTCCCACTGAAGGTTGAAGCCACGATATTTCGGGATTTGTTTGAAATTAACAGCAGCCCGATCGGAAGGATTGATGGGCTGGTCTGACATGGGGCGAGAGGCGTGTGCAATTGCCAAACCGGCTCCTGCAAGGCCGCCTAGAAAATGTCTACGATTCATAACCACCTTCTTCAAGTGGTGAGTGTGCGAGCTTCGCGAGGAAACGTCATTTTACTGCACGATGTTCCGCTGCTGTCAAATGAATGTCAGTCTTCGAGCATTTGATCTGTTTCAGCCGGTATTGAAGTCATACGTTTCACTTGAGCGAAGAAGCATTTCTTAGCTGAATGCCCCTTGACAACATCCAACCTCAAGTAGTCGAGCTCAAAAGGGGCTCGACCACTTTGTTTTGTGTCCTACTTTCATTTGCCCGCCTAAATTCAGCGAAGACTGCACTGGCTGCAGATTTCAGGTATGGTACTTCTTGATGAAACTTCGTCTCATTACCCTGATAACATCTTTAGCCATCTTGCTTTTTCCCGCCTTTTGCTTGAGCGCCGACACAGCGAGACAGACTTTTGATGCGGCCATGCAGGCCATGCAAGCGGGCAATTATCCGGAGGCTGAAAGAGGTCTTCGCAAGGTTCTTAAGCTTGATCCAGGCAATGCAAGCGCGATTGTGAATCTGGGTGTGCTGTTTGCAAAGACCCATCGCTACACTGAGGCCATCGACGAATACAAGAAGGCGCTATCCGTTGTTCCTGACCAGCCGGAGGTGCAGTTCAACCTGGGCTTGGCTTATCTTAAACAAGATGATTACGATCATGCCCTCCCCTACTTTCGCAAGGTGCATGATCTGGACCCGTCGAATCAGAAGGTGACGATATTACTCGCCACATGCTTTACGTTTAGTGGTCATGCAGACCAAGGAATCGAGCTACTGAAACCTCTAACTGAGGCAAATGGCGCTGACCCGGCCGCGCTTTACTTTTTGGGGGTCAGCTATACGCGAGCTGGTCGGGCTAATGAAGCAAAGGCAGTCTTCGCCAGGATGTTTGCGAATAACACCGCGCCGGCACAAGAGAACTTCGTGCTAGGAGAGGCATATGCCGATGCCACGGATTACCAGAAAGCAGAGCAATCCTTTCAGGCCGTACTCGAGGCAGATCCAATGTTTCCTGGGGCTCATCGCGAGTTGGGCAAAGCCTACTTTGGCGAAAACAATCATAGAGAAGCGCAGAAGGAGCTAGAACAGGCGATTCACAGCGATCCCAATGATGCGGATGCCCTTCTATTATCTTGGCGCGATGCTCGTCCAGACCGAGCATTACCAGGAGGGGCTTCCTTACCTGCAGAAAGCCAGCGGTCTGATTCCGGATTCGTGGGCAATCTACTTTTACATGGGTAAGGCCCAACTATTACTGGGCCACACTGAAACTGCTCTGCCTTTTCTGAAGCAAGCAACGAATCTTAACCCAGACGATTCGGGCGCCTACTATTTGCTGGCCAGAGCCTATAAGGCGCAGGGCCTGCAGCAGGAGGCGGCGGCGGCGATGGAGCGGGTGCAGGCACTTCACAACTCATCGCTCGATGCAGAGCGACGAGCCCTCAAAGATGCCGGCATTGTGAAGAATGCCGGCGTCGAAAGCGGCCGCCCCAATTAGTGCAGAATCGGAACAGCTATTCACCCGCGACGGAGCGGTTTTCTACATTGGGGCGGGGCGATTTGAGTTACAGCTTCCAAATCAATGCGCTTTAACGGCCTTCGTGTCTGTGGTTCCGTTTGGACTACACGAAGTGCAGAGCTCACCTGTGATGCCCTTGCTCTCGGTGATGGTAAGAATACGATCAACAGAGGGCAACTTCAACGTTTCCTTTGCGCCATCAGGCCAGTGAATCTCAACGCTGTCGACAGTCGCTGCGTCTCGTAGACCAAAATGAACACGAAGATCATTCGACGAAAGATAGCTGCCACCGCTCAGCACATCGCCCCTGCGCCGGATACTGCCCGCTGTTAAATACACTGTAGACCCGACAGCATCTCGCGGACTCTTGGGTCCGCCGATGAGTTGCAGCTCGACCCAGTGGTGGTGGTCCGGATTCACATTGCGAAGCAGGAGCGGGAAACCGTCCATGTTATTCATCACCACGTCGATTTTTCCATCATTGAACAGATCGCCGAAAGCGCAACCCCGGCCCACTGCGAGCTCGGCAAGCCCAGTACCCTCGACAGCGGGCACGGGCTCAAATTTTCCGTTCTTCAGGTTATGAAATAGCAAAGGTCGCTCGGCATAGGTTGTACCCCATTCAGGGTGCTGATCCACTTGCGGGTAGACATGCCCGTTGGCAAAGAACAGATCGAGCCAACCGTCGTTATCATAGTCGAGAAATCCGTCGCCGAAGCCTACAAATGGGATTGTAGGTTGAGCAACTCCAACCTGATAACTAACGTCAGTAAAGGAGCCTTTACCGTCGTTCTGAAAAACCACGTCATAGTCGTCGGAGAAAGTCGTGTTTACCAGGTCCAGATGTCCGTTGTTTTCATAGTCACCAGCGGCTATGCCCATGTTCGCAACATCGCGGCCGTCGGCGTTGAGCGCATAGCCGCTCAGATAGCTCTGGTTTTCGAACGTGCCATTGCCCTTGTTGATGTAGAGATAGTTAGGCGAAGAGTCGTTGGCCACCGCCAAATCCATCTTGCCATCGTTGTTGACATCTACAAAGAGGGCGCCGAGCGCATAGTATCCATCAGGATTGCTCACGCCTAGCTTCTCGCTCACATCGGTAAAAGTACCATCGCCATTGTTGTGAAACAAATGGTCGCGTTCGCCGGCAAGACCTCGAGGCCCGCACATCACGGTCACGCCGCGGAACTGGCACATGGCGTGGGAGCCGGGGATCGGCGGATTCTTCACGTCGTAACGGAGATACCCGCCAACAAACAAATCCAGATTGCCGTCGCCATCGTAGTCGCCGAAGGTCGCTCCAGTTGACCATTTCTCGATCGCCACTCCGGCTTTCTCGGCAACATCGGTAAAGGTGCCATCGTGATTATTGTGGTAGAGGCGGTTCTTGCCATAGTTGCTTACGTAGATATCGGGCCAGCCGTCATTATCGTAGTCTGCAACTACCACTCCGTAGCCCCAGCGGTCATTCGTTACCCCAGCCTTGGTCGCTACGTTGGTAAAAGTCCCATCATGATTGTTGTGAAACAGCGCTGCTTGTGGAGCGCGTTCTTTGCCGTCGAGCGCTTCGTAGGTCGAGCCGTTCACAAGATAGATGTCGAGCCAGCCATCATTGTCGTAGTCCAGCAGCGCAACGCCCGGGCCCTTGGCCTCGAGGATGTATTTCTTCTCCGCCGTTCCAGCCTTATGCTTCCAGGTAGCCAAGCCGGCCTGCTTCGCGATATCCATGAAAACAATGGGGCCTGATTTGACTGTCCCGCCCGCTGTAATAGGCCGGCTCGAAGAGTCATAAACAGGCTGGAACACGCCACCTGTGGCCATTCCGCCCGAACTGCTCGGTTCTTGAGCAGGCTTCGACTGTCCGTATTGAGGTGTCACGGCGAGGAGTACAAACAGAATGCCCGAGAACAGTGCGCGGTCGAACACGACAATCCCTCAGTTTGCGATCTTTGAATTCTCAGAATCAGTGTCCTATCGGGGATGTTGAGAATCCTTGTCTTAAAGCGGTTGATCGAAATCTCCACTACCTGTGGTTGTTCACGGAACAGTATAGTTTGTCGGCGCAAGATCTGCTTTGCGCTTGCGAACCGCTAATTATGTCACCGAATAAGTCGGGGCGAATAGCACAACGATTGTGTCCAACGGCCACTTCGACACCGAACATGGTTGTGTTAGCATCCTCGCGGCAAGTTGATAAGGAGGTAATCTGCTTTGCAATTCAAGTATCTTATCGTTTCGTCGCTTTTGTGCTCTGGATTATGTCTTGCCCAACAATCAATTCCTGCTGTGACTGAGATACAACCGACACGAGCAAATTATCTAAAACTGGCCGCGGAGGTTGACGACGCTTTGCACAACGATGTGCTTAACGTGTGGTTCCCGCGCACAGTCGATAATGAACACGGCGGTTTTCACTCGAACTTCGCACGCGACTGGCAATGGGAGCCCAGCGAAGGCAAATTCTCCGTTTTCCAGGGGCGCATGACATGGGTGGCTTCGCAAGTTGTTATGCGCGAATCCAAGCTAAAAGAGCAGTTCTTGCCTATCGTGCACCACGGAGTCGATTTTTTGGCTAATGTGATGTGGGATAAGCAGTACGGCGGTTTTTATTGGGGCCTCGACGATTCGGGCCAGATTACTGCTAAGTTTACCGACGGCAAGAATCTCTATGGCATTGGATTCTGCATCTATGGCGCAGCGGCGGCCTATCAGGCTACCGGTGATCCGAAGGCGCTTGACCTTGCTAAGCAAGGTTTTCTCTGGGTCGATCAGCATGCGCACGATTCGGTGAATGGCGGCTACTTCGAGTGGCTTACGCGTGATGGAAAGCCGATTGAGTCGAAGGCGCCAAGCGGACAGCTCGAGATCGGTCCGATCGGGCCGATCGGGTTCAAATCGATGAATACTCACATCCATCTGATGGAGGCGTTTACTCAACTCTATCAGGTGTGGCCTGACCCGACACTGCGCGTGCGCCTTGAAGAGCTTTTGCATATCGTGCGTGACAAGATCTGCGTTGAGCCCGGCGTTATGGATCTTTTCTTCACTAACGAGTGGCAGGCAATTCCCGATCACGACTCATACGGCCACGATGTAGAAACGGGCTATCTGCTGCTTGAAACCGACGAGGTCCTCCATCACACTGCGAGCGCGAATACCGAAGACATGGCTAAGGCGCTTGTTGATCACGCGATTTCTTACGGCTGGGACAAGGACAACGGGAGTTTGGCCCGGGAAGGCACAACATTTGGACCGGAGGAAGACACCAAAAAAGAGTGGTGGGTCGAATGCGAAAATCTGAACGCTCTGCTCATGATGCACGAACGCTACGGCAAACAGAACCCCATCTATTTCCAGAAGTTTCTCGAACAATGGGCGTTCATCAAAAAACACACCATCGACTCCCAGTATCACGGGCTCTACAATTTGACTAAGGCCGACGGTGTGCCTATCACGCAAGACAAAGGCGTCATCTGGAAGGCTGCCTATCATGATGGCCGTGCCTTCTGGAATGTGAGCGAACGGCTGCGAAAACTAGCAGCCGAGGAATGATCCCAGATGATGATCCGCGAGACTCAAAGGAATATTGTCCTTGATCTTCTGTCTCGCACGGGATTTGTGTGGAAGCGAACGAAATAGTTATCTTTCAGAACGCCGATCAGACCCTTGGCCTCGAGACAGAGAGGGGCGAGGATTCGCCTCTGTCTCAGGCTATCGGCTCTGTCAGGGTATGAGCCGCCTCAATCCGAAACAGATTTGGAAATGGAGGAGAAAGTGCCTATTTCCTTGAAGAGAGTTGCCTTGATTGCAGCAGTCGCGGGCTGGGCGCTGAGATCTGCGGCGATGACGCCGGACATAGCGCCGGCTGTGACCTCACCTGCTGAAGTTTCCCCGGGAACAGGGAGCAAGCATGGATGTCACCGATCAAATAGCCGATCCGACAGCGGTTGTAATCGTTGGCAAGGCCATACGTTCTAAAGTTTTGTAGTGGATCCCAACAAGGTCGGCTGCGGCCCTTGACGAAATGTGATTCTCGAAGGTGCTGATTGATTCAATGTGGTTCACAGCTATCCTTTCTTGTAGTTGTTTTCGAGGCGACCAACGTCGTACGCAAAGCGCAAACCAGGACATGATGAACAGGGAAGACCTGTCTTCAATATTGATAAATGCCTTAGGGTTCTGCGTCTGTCGTTTATGGGCTGCCACTTGGCCAACCCAAATCTAACCCATCTTCAGGGCTCTTCCCACTCCCCGTCAGTTCCTCAAGCGTATTCGCGTCAACCAATAGCCTCTTTATAACTTTTTGACAACGCTATATTTAAGAACTCAAACTCAAAGGTCGCTGCTTCAAATCCACCCTGCAACCATTTACGGACTTCAACCCAGAATTCCAAACCATCGAGAACCCGGCTGAAAGGCGCCCGGTAAACTCGGCCGACGGGGCGGGCGAAGTCGCGTTGGCGTGGTTGTGCATTGGCGACACCGGGTTTGGGTGCGGCCGACATTCCATTGATGTAGATGCCGTTCATCAAAAAAACGCAAACCGCCGAGGCTTTGGCCGGTTACTCGAATTGCTGGCGCGGAAGGTGAGGGCTGACATTGATTGGGGATTTGCCGCCTGCAAGGACCGCGCCGGCCCGTGCCGTTGACCTCAGGATCCCGCCACCTTTTGCTCCATTTTCGCAAGCAGGATAGTCAACGATAACGGACAATATCGCCTGCAAATCTCCATGGGGATGTGAAAGGCAGGCCGGGACTGACGTGGGGAACTAAGCTGAAATGCCGAGATCTTGCGATCACACACAGTCGCACTGGCGCTTTTCGGAAAGGGCCGAGCCACGACAATCGTGATCATCCCGTAGTCACAGCTAGCCGGTGACTGTGTGTGGGCCACTTGACTGGCCATCAGCAGTTCCAGTCTGGGTATGGCGCGCTAGTGCGCTGCTGCGGCGCGTTCAGATGTGCGAGAGGTGTGCCGGCGCTTGGACATCGCGCTACTGGACAGTCCATGACCGATGTTATCGTCGGCCCCGTTCCACTGAGAAGCATCGGAATGACTAAACACTTGCCGACTTGAACGAAGCCGCCAGGGCGGCGGACGCTTAGGGTCCGCGCATGAATAACCGGCACACACGCGGAGTTATTGGGGCAAGAGAGAGTAATTCCAATCGCCATGGA
>CZKL01000334.1_pt1 | contig 16184 bp, 10 predicted proteins | sample 1122441 | NCBI WGS metagenome assembly CZKL01 (sample SAMEA3539301, study PRJEB10725) | soil metagenome | biome: tundra; feature: field; material: soil | place: USA | collected 2010-05 | depth 0.15 m
TGCCATCTTAATGGCCGTAAGGGAACAACTCTTTCACTCATCCCGCTGTCTGAATTTCCGGAACCGGCTCACTCTGTAACAATTGCGTGTCCATGGATTGATACTAAATTCGAATTGAAATCGATCAAAATAATTCATATAAAGCATTTGCGAACCGGTATTAAGATTACGGAAAGTCGAATTTCTTCGCTCAGTTGCGGAAGTCACCGCTAAGTCCCCTGAGGCGTCTTGTATCTGGGCACTCCTGAGAGCGCATGACGAGCGTGCTCTCCATTTGCAATCACACTTGTCCGCTTCTTTTTTGCGGTGCCGTCAATCTAATCCAGCTCACTCAAGCAATCGTAGCTGTGCTTCGATCAGAACCAACAATTTCCCCGATGGCCGGAGAGTTCTATGAAGCGACTTCCTTCCTGCATCTTCTTTTTATGGCTCGTTGCATTGGCAACTGGATCAGTTTGCTCGTTGGCGCAAGGCGGCGCCACAGGTGCCATCATTGGCCAGGTTCTCGACTCGAGCGGAGCAGCTGTGGCGGGCGCGACAGTGACCATCTCAAGCACTGGCGGTGCCCATCGTGCGCTCAGTACCGACGACAAGGGAGCTTTCACCGCTCCGCTGCTCCCTCCGGGGGATTACCACGTTACAGTGTCGGCTTCAGGATTTGAGACCGCGACCTCCGATTTGCAGGTACGCGTAACTGAAACGACACGCTTTTCCATCGGCTTGAAGCCCGGCGCGGTAAACACGCAGGTGGAAGTAATCGCCAACGTGGCCGCCGTTGAGACCACGAATGCCACCACCGGCCAGTCCATTACCACCAATGTCATCTCCAGTCTGCCCCTTTCGACGCAAAACTTTCAGCAGCTGCTGACCTTCTCCGGCGGCGTCACATCCTCGCTGAATCAGAATGCTTCTCTGGGCCGCGGAGATGTGCGCATCGACGTTAACGGCCAGCGCGAAGACAACAACAACTACCTGATCGATGGGATCACCGCCACGGACTACAACGTAGCCGAGCTGACCAACACACCCTTGCCAAGCCCCGATGCGGTGCAGGAGTTTCGTGTCCAGACCAGCATGTACGACGCTACCCAGGGGCGCAACGGTGGTGGCAATATCAATGCGGTACTCAAGTCGGGCAGCCCGCGAATTCATGCGGACGTCTTCGAGTTCTTTCGTAATGACGTACTCAACGCCAACGAATACTTCCTCAAGCAACAGGCGCAGGCGCGGCCGGTGGTAAAGCAGAACATCTTCGGCGGCAGCGTCGGCGGCCCTATCCTCCGTCATGGACGCCTTGGATATTTTTTCGGCAATTATCAGGGGACGCGCCAGAGCAGTGGACTTTCGAACGGCACTATCATTCAGACCTCGCTACCCGTGCTGCCTGTCGACCGTTCAGCGCAGTCTTTAGTGGACACGTTCTTCCCCGGCCAAGGCGTGACTGCGTCGCAGATCGATCCGGTTGCGCTCAAGCTTCTGAACCTGAAGAGCAATCAGTTCGGCGCCAGCTCCAGCGGCTTTCTAATTCCTACCGTATCGGGCGATGCTGGAGGAGTAGGCTCGTTCGATGTGAGCCGTCCCGGCCACTACCAGGACGACCAATTCACCACGGACTACGATCGCGACTTTCACGGCGGCCGCGACAAGCTCGCTGGCCGTTTCTTCTATACAAATTTCGAATCGGACTTGCCTTTCGGCGCAGGTGGTCTGCAGGCGTCGCTGGGCGGATCGATCTCCCGTTCCGACTTGAATTTTCCGTTGAACCTGCCGGTTCATGACCGGTTTCTGAATCTCACTGAGACGCACATTTTCGGCGCCAACCTGGTCAACGAGGCGCGCTTCGGTTACGTCCGCATTCAGAACCAGGCCATCAATCAGCCCATCGCCACGGTCAACGATCTCGGCATCGACCGTCCTAACGACAACGTCGATCAGCTCATCTATAAATTCACCTTCAACAGCGGCGGCTTTCAAATCGGACCCACTCCCGGCGCGAACCAGGCGCAGACCCAGAACAATCTCGTCGGACTCGACACGGTGAGCTACTGGCACGGGCCCCACCTTGTCCGTTTTGGCGGCGAATATGACCGCGTCAATCTCGACAAAACTTTTCCCCAGGTCTTCAACGGGCAGCTCTTCTTCAGTCCGAGCGGCCAGTACACTGACTTTCAGACCTTTCTTCTCGGTGAACCCAGTTTCTCGTTCGGCGGCAGTGGTGTTTCGAACCATCAATACCGCAGCAACAACGTCGCACTATTCGTGCAAGAAGACTACAAGCTCACCAAAAGCCTCACACTCAATACCGGCTTCCGCTGGGAGTTGGCGGGCGCCTTTTATGACGAGCTTTACCACATCGGCAACACTCACGCGGCTCTGGCCCAGGCGGGATTGAATCCGTTCGTGTTTCCCAAAGGGATTAATCGCTACAACATCTCCGGCATCACCGGGACCACCAGCCCCAGTACCATGGATAACGGTTACGCCTCCGACTACGGCCCGCGTTTCGGGTTTGCCTACGACGTAGCGGGCAAGGGCAGAACTTCCCTCCGCGGCGGCTACGGAATCTATTACGTGAAAGAAGATGTCGGTAACGTGGACCAGCTCTCGTTCATCGCGCCGATCCTACCCATTACGTTCGCTTCGGGAGCGCCGGGCACCATGGCCACGCTCTTCGCTACCGGGGCCGGCCAATTGCCAGTGGGCGGCGTAATCGATCCTGCCTTCTCCCCCGTCTTCTCGCAAGTCACCGGATTTCCCGGCGGCGACACGACGCAGGCGCCCAACTTCAGCGGTAACAGTGTCAACCTCTTCGGTCTCGAAGTTCCCAAGCATTTCGTCGTGCCCAGCACTCAGCAATGGAATCTGACAGTGCAGCAAAACCTGGGCCGCGGATGGATTGCGGAGCTCGGCTATATCGGCACCAGGGGAACTCATCTCCGCGAGACTCGCGATGCTATCCAGGCCTACGATGTGCGCAACAATCCGCTGACGATAACGGGAGCAGGAGGAGCCACCTACACAATTACCGAGAACACCGCGGCGAACGTCAACGCGCGCAGCCGGGCACTAGGACTTGGCGCTACTGGCTACCAGCTCTTCGCCGATGACGCCGTCTCCATCTACCATAGCGGTCAACTCACCGTAACGCACAGATTTGCCGAAGGAGGCGAATTCCAAGCTGCCTATACCTACGCCAAGGCGATGGACGAAACGTCCTCCGGTAACACGGCGTTCAATACGGCGGTAAATGATCAAACCAATCTCAAGGATTCTTATGGCCCATCGGACTACGACCGCACCCATCGCCTGATCGTGCACTATGTGTACGCGCTGCCGTTCTTCAAGGCAAATCATGGCATGGAACACACGCTTTTGGGCGGCTGGATGGCGAGCGGCATTACCACCTTCCAGGCCGGCACTCCCATCACAGTCCTCGACTCTGGTGCAGCTTCGGCGTTTGGTCTGAATGGCTCTGGAACACCCACGACGCCTGACCTGGTGGGACGAATCAGTGATGGCGTGACCCACGGGGATATTCACAACCGCTTGACCCACTACCTCAACCTTGATAACTTCACGCCTGCGCCTGTGATCGGCTCTGACGGTTCAACTGGTTTCGGCGACCTTGGCCGTAATACCTATCGCGGACCCCGGCAGCAGAACTGGGATTTCAGCCTGGCCAAAACCTTTTCCATCACCGAGAACCATAATTTCCGCTTTGGCGCGGACTTCTTCAATCTCTGGAACCATGTCATCTTTAGTTCGCCGTCGTTTGTCGATGTGGAAAGCCCGAGCAACTTTGGCGCGATCACAAGCACGCAAGGCTCTCCGCGTTTGATTCAGTTCACTGGGAGGTATTCGTTTTGAGCAAAGAAGATCAAGGCCGCATCCGCATGCTGGAGCGGGAGGAAGTGACGCCCGAACTTCGCGCGCTGTATGACAAGCTGCTCGCCGACCGCGGCGTGGTTCCTAACATGTTCAAAACCGTGGCCAACGTGCCCGCGCTGGCTATGGGATTCGCCGCGTTTCTCAAGCCCCTGATGAGCGATGGTGCGTTGAAAGCCTGGTACAAGGAACTTATTGCGACTCGCATGGCATTCTTGAACCACTGCGAGTATTGCATTTCGTCGCATAGCTATTTAGCCAAGCTTGCCGGCGCTACGCAAGCACAGATTGACGGCATCGAGAACTACGAAGAAGCGCCGTTTACGGAAGAAGAGAAAGCCGGCTTCCGTTATGCCGACAAACTGCATGCCACCGCCCACGATGTGGATGATTCAGCCTTCAGCTCGGCCAAAGCGTTCTACGACGATCAACAGATGATCGAGCTTACCGCCGTAGCAGCGGCCTTTGAATTTTTTCCGCGCTTCGTGAGTGCCCTCAACATCCCAGTCACGCCCATCCCTGCTGAATTCGCGGAGAAGATCTAAACGTATGCGTCGATTCAGCTGTCGTCCCGGTCGATGCCCCGATCTGCTCGTCATGGGTGTCTGCGTCTTTCTGGCATCGGTTTCTTCGTACGGACAAGCATCGCCGGTGCACAACCCCGCGGAACAGGCGACCTACGAACGGATTCTTAAGCAGGTCCGCTCGATCCCTATCTTCGATAATCACAGCCACCCCGGTTTTGCTGAAGACAACGATGTGGACGCAATGGCCTCGCCACCCGAACATGAGCCGCTCCGCCTGCGGCTTGACAATCCTGAGTTGATCGCAGCGTCAAAGGACCTCTTCGACTATCCGTACGCCGACAACAGCGCCGAACATCTGAAGTGGCTGGTGGCAAAGAAGTCGGAACTTAAAAGCCGTTATCCAGGTTTTCAGTATTTCGATCGCATTCTAGACAAGCTGAACGTAGAAACCATGGTGGCGAATCGGGTTTCGCTCGGCTCGTATCTCGATCCCAAGCGATTTCGCTGGGTCTTCTTCGTCGATTCGTTTCTGTTCCCCTTCGACAACTCGCAACTGGCTCATCTCAACGTCGATGAAAGCGTGTATGTTCCCCTCCAGGAAAAGCAACTCAAGAACGAGATGCGGCAGGCGGGTCTAGCCTCTTTGCCCGATTCATTCGCCGATTACCTGGCCTTTGTCACCAAAGTTGTCGAGCAGAATCGCGCTCGCGGCGGTGTTGGAATCAAATTCGAAATCGCGTACTTCCGCACTCTGCACTTTGATGATCCTCCAGAAGAGGCAGCCGAAGCCGTCTACCGCAAATATCATGCCGGAGGTTCGCCTACGGCGGCCGAGCACGCCGTCTTTGAAGACTACGTCTTTCGCTATCTGCTGCGCGAGGCTGGAAGACTGCACCTTGCCGTGCAGATTCATACCGCGGTAGGCATCGGAGACTACTTCAGCGTCACCAATGGCAATATTCTGAATCTCGAAAACGTCTTGCGCGATGCGCGCTACAGCAATGTCACCTTTGTGCTTCTTCACGGCGGCTACCCTTTTCAGGACCAGGCGATCTGGCTGGCGGCGCGACAGAATGTCTTTCTCGATTCATCGCTGATGGAACTCTACCTCTATCCCGCCGACTTGAAGACGGTTCTGCGCCACTGGCTGTTGCTTTATCCAGACAAGGTAGTTTTTGGCTCGGACGCTTTCCCGTTCAACGAAGCCGTGGGTGCGGAAGAGAGCGATTGGCTGGGTGTCGAGTCAGCACGCACCGCATTGGCCGCTGCCCTTGCCGAGATGATTATGAATCATGAAGTCACCGAAGTACGTGCGTTGGAAATGGCTCACGCGTTTCTGCACGACAACGCAGCGCGCATCTACGCGCCGCCGCTGGGGCAATAGCACCTCCGGTGTCCGATTCTTCAGCCGCTCCCAATGGAGTCATCCAATGATTGAAAGTGTTATCGCAGATCCATCCGCACACGAAAAATTCCTGTGGCGCAACGACGCTCTGGAAATCTGGGGATCGTCAGTGGTGCATGTTTCCGCGGTCGGCCATGCATCGGTTGCGTCGGTATTCGAGGGCATCAAAGCCTACTGGAATCCGGACCGTGAGCAGCTCTACTGCTTCCGCCTCGAGGAGCACATGGAACGCCTCGTCGCATCCGCGCGCCTTGCCCGCATCCAATGCCGGTGGACGGTTGCAGAGTTGGTGAAGGCTACCCTCGATCTTCTGCGTGCAAATGACTCCAGGCGCGATACCTACATCCGTCCCTGGCTTTTCGCCAAGGGACTGATGCGCGACCAGATGGTTCCCGCCGGTGTTGCGACCGAGCTCGTCATCGATACGTGGCCCTTCACTACCTCGTCGGCCGATCACGCTGTACGCGCCGGCATTAGTACCTGGACGCGCATCTCCGAGCGTCTCATGCCGCCACGCATCAAGGCGTTTTCCAATTACAGCAATGGACGCCTGGGGATGATCGAGGCCCAACTCAATGGCTATGACTGCCCCATCTTTCTTAACGAACTAGGGTTTGTCACAGAGAGCGCTGGAGCATGCATCGCAATCGTGCGCAAAGGCGTGGTTCTTACACCGCCGCTCTCTGCCGGAATCCTCGAAAGCATCACGCGTGACACCCTGCTCACCCTTCTGCCCGAGATGAGTTACGCTTACCGCGAACAGGACATCACCCGCACGGATCTTTACATGGCCAGCGAAGCCTTCTTTATGGGCACGGGGTGGGAGGTGATGCCGATCAAGCAAGTCGATCAAATGACCTACCCCTCATCGGCTCCGGGAGAGTACACGCGCAAGATTCGCGAGCGCTATCTGCAACTCGTCCGCGGCGAAAGCGGCCAGCATCACGAATGGCTGACCCCGGTCTGGAAACAGGACAGCTAGAATTGATCAGACGGCTCCGCCGGCCACGTTTGATGAATCAACCTCGCGTTTCGACAGCAGATGATAAGACGGCATCCCGCCCGAAGGTCGCAGTTGTTGGCCTTGGAAGCATCGGCGGCATCGTGGCAGGATGCTTGCAATTGTCTGAAGGCTGCGACCTCGTCGCCTGCACGCGTCATCCGCTTTCGAGCCTCCTCCTCGATTTGCCTGCCGGTTCAATCGATGTCCATCTCCGCACTCTAACCGATCCTTCTGAAGCAACGCCCGTCGATTGGGTGCTGCTGTCGACCAAGGCCCACGAGACTCCGTCGACGGCACCTTGGCTCCAGCATCTATGTTCGCCCTCAACACGCGTCGCAGTGCTTCAGAACGGAATCGATCATGCGGACCGTGTTGCCTCCATCATCGCCGGTCTAGTCGTCGTTCCCACCATTGTGTACTTCAACGCCGAACGGCTCTCTTCCCGTCATGTCCGCCTCCGCCAGGCCAACGACAATGACCTCGTTGCTCCCGACGACTCAAACGGAGCCGCTTTTGCTCGACTCTTCGACGGGACAGTGTTGCGAACGACAACAAAGGCGGACTTCACGACACTCCTATGGCGCAAACTGCTTCTCAATGCCGTTGCGAATCCAATCACAACCTTGACCAGACAGAGGCTCGCGGTGTTGCACCACCCTGAAATCCAAGCCCTCTGTCATCAAATTCTCGAGGAAGGGTCGAGAGTGGCCCGCGCACATGAAATTCCGCTTCCTCCTGATGAAGCCGATCGGGTGCTAGGGGCCCTTCTCTCTTATCCACCGGATGCCGGGACATCGATGTACTTCGATTGCCTTGCCGGGCGCCCGCTCGAGATCGAAGTTTTAACAGGCGCGATCGTGAAAGCAGGAGAACGCCTGGGGGTGGCAACGCCTATCAACCGCATGCTTCTCGCCCTGCTGCGGTCCATTAATGCGGACCAATCAAGCACATAAGGTTACCTGTCCGAGCCAACGGCTAGTCAAACTTCCTAAGCCAAATATCGCGTACGGATATTTTGCATGGTTGGCTTTCAATCTCGAACCCGATCAGTCCTGGTTGGTTGTTGACAGAGTCCTTGTTGTCATCAATGAAGACTGCCATCAATTGCCCATTCATGATATGCATCATGACTCCTCCGCGAGCGATGATCTCGTAGTCGTTCCATTCGTTGACTTGCACATAGCCACCAAGTGCCTGCTTGTCGCCGATCTTAGCGACAACACGATTGGTCTGTCCGGGGAGCGCCTGAGTTACCTGACCGCGATAAGCGAGGATGCCCTGCATCGTGTTTTCTGAATACCACTGCCCCGTGTACGACGCTGTTTGAGCAGTGACTGGAAACCAAAAGTCCGCCTGCGGGCCAGTCATCATGAACCTGAGGTCATAGGGAGGCTGGCCTTCGGGTTGCGGCCGCGTCCACGGAACGCCGGTTACGCTGCGGTACTGAATACCGCCGCCACCGCCTTTTTCAATCTTCATCTGCAACTTCAGGTCGAAGTCGCGCGTTTCGTCGCCACGATAGACGATGTAGTTGTTGCCCTTTGGCTTGCCCTCGAACGTTTCGCCTACCATCGTCCCGTCCTCGACCCGCCAGATAGAAGTGTCGGCTTCCCATCCCGAAAAACTCTTACCGTCAAAAATCTGCTTATACCCCGTGTGCTCGTCAATGTCATACGGAGCGGGATCGTGAAACTTCGGCATACCGGGAAGCTTCTCGCCATGCGGACCCGTCTGAGGCGGTTGCGCAGCCGGAGACTCCAAAGCTGTCGGTACAGATTGAGCGAAGAGCGCGGTTTGGAGAGTCAGAGAACAAGTTCCAAGAACAATGGCAGACAAAACAGTTTGAAAATCGAAGAAAGTTTTTGACCTATGCAATGCGGACATGGGACTTCGAGGCCTCCACTTGAGACGATTCAAGAACAATACGAGATGATGGGCAATATGCGATAGCGAAGATTCTTTGGTCGTAGCAAGTTGAAGTTGCGGCGGCAAATTTCTAGGCCGATCAGGCGATCTAGGCACTGGCGGAAGCGGGTCAAACCAGAAAGAATTCAGATGAGGTCTAGAATGCGATCCTAGTGCTCCGTACGGGCATCATGCCTGCTATGTTTGCCGTACTGGCCCCCTTGATCCCGATTGCGCATCAAAATGTTTAGACCGAGGTTAGCTGGACGGTGATTCGCCACTGATTGATGACAAGAGGGCAATATGACAAACGGCGTTTTAGCAATCTCTCACCGGACTCGCTTCCAGGCTGCGTTGATCCTCGCAATCGTCGCAGATGTGCTTCAGATTCTAGTTTTTCCGATGTTCGTGGCGGGTGCGGCTTCACCGGCGGATGATCTGCTTGACTTCGGCCTTGGCGGCGTTTTGAGTCTTCTTCTTGGATGGCATTGGGAATTCCTTCCGTCTTTTTTGGGCAAGCTTGTACCAGGAGTTGATCTAGTTCCCTTCTGGACGATTGCCGTCGCAAATGTTTACAGGAAATCCAGATTGACCGCCGGAACCATCGATGCCATTCGTCCGTAGCAAAATCATCATGATCTCGATGAAGAGATCGATCGAGGCATGTTGTTAAAAGATTCTTACTAGCCTTTGAAGCGTAAGAAGCCCTAACGATCTGCGCACACTCTCCACGTTGAAAGAAGTTTTTGTCACCACTATGAGGGCAGCGGATCGGTCACGCCCGGCGAGTTGCATACCGGAGGATCTGCGCCTTCAGGGAATCTAGGTCCCAGCAAACACGGGCGGCATGAGACCTATCTGGATGGCGAAGTCAACGCGCGTGATCTCCGGGGGATACGAATTAGCGCCGCGAGCACATCCATGAGCGACATGGGGAATACCATCTTCATAGTCACTTCGACGCGTCGTTCTGTAGATGGTTTTCTCGTCAACCTCCATTACTTGTTTTTGTCGCTATAAATTCACATTTGATCAACGGGTCAACAGGATACCCCAAGTTTTGAACAATTTTCGGCCTTGGCAGCATGGAAAAACCGACCAAGAGACAACCCCAAACGATTCAACCTGAAAGTCTCCGTATCTCGATCGAGTCATCTCTCTCGCCCTCATGCAGTATTTCCGAAAGCAACGAACAACATCGACGCCTGTAGGGGTCATGCGATGACGCTACGAGAATTCTTCGCTGGTTTCAGACGGTGGCAAAACATCGTCTTGATCCGCGAACCACACGTAGAGCGTTGGCAGCAGAAAGATACCGATGACCAGATTGGCGAGCAAGCCTCCGACAATCACGATGGCAAACGGCCGCTGAGAATCTGATCCAATAGCGTGCGACAGAGCCGCAGGCAGCAAACCAAGCGTCGCGACCAGCATCGTCATCATAACGGGCCTCAAGCGCAGCACCGAGCCCTCGACCGCCGCTTCAACGATGTGTTCGCGTGTCGATACCTCCATGCCTTTACGGCGGGCCCGCAACTGGTTGATGAACTCAATCATGATCACGCCAGTTTCCACGGACACCCCGAAGAGCGCGAGAAACCCTACGGCTGACGAGACAGAAAAGTTTGTATGCGTGATAAAGAGCGCCAGCGGTCCACCGATCGATGCCATGACTACCGAGACAAGAATCAGCATCGCCCACTTGAACGAACGGAACATGGTGTAGAGAATTAGAAAGATCGCTAGAACGGTTACCGGCACAACCAAAGCCATGCGCTTGTTGGCTCGCTTTTGGCTTTCGTATTCTCCCGCCCATTCAAGATGGTAGCCGGTGGGCAACTTGACGTTGTGTTCAACCTTGGCGATCGCTTCTTCAACCGTCGAGCCAAGATCGCGCCCACGCACCGAGTACTTGATGGCGATATAACGCTGGCCGCTCTCGCGATTGATCTGCTCGGCGCCGTCGTCTGTTGAAGCGGTCGTAAGTTGAGCGAGTGATACACGCTCTCCGGACGAGGAAAGCAGTCTGACATTCTCGATTGCTTCGCGCGTGTCGCGATACGGCTGTTGGTATCGTATCGTCACGTCGTACCGTGCTTCACCTTGCTGCAACTGGGTCACCGCATTAGCACCGACCGCAGTCTGGATCGCATCTTGGATGTCGGAAACGTTAATCCCCCACCGCGCTGCAGCTTCGCGATTCACTTTGAAATTCAAGTTGGGCTGGCCGACGATGCGGAAAATACCTAGATCACCAACACCTCTGACACCTGCCATCTGACTCTGAATCTCTTCGGCCTTGTGTTCGAGAGTTCGCAAGTCGTCGCCGTACAGCTTGACGGCAAGTTCGCCCTTCACACCGGAAACCGCTTCTTCCATATTGTCGGAGATTGGTTGAGAGTAGTTCCAGATGACTCCGGGAAACTTGGAAAGCTGCTTATCGATGGCAGCGATCAACTTTTCCTTATCCTGATGGAACTCGGGGCGCCATTGCTCTTTGCGTTTCAGATCTACAAAGTATTCGGTGTTGAAAAAACCAGCTGTATCCGTTCCGTCATCCGGTCGTCCTGTTTGGCTGACCACTGTCACCACTTCAGGAAATGAGGCGATGATTACACGCGCCTTGTTCGCAAAGTCGATACTGGATGTCGGTCCCTCGCTGGGGGGAAGCGTCCCGCGCACCCAGATGGAACCTTCATCGAGATGGGGCAAGAACTCCGAGCCGATCGGACCTCCCACAGTCAGGTAAATTGCGATAGCGAAAAGCGCGGTAGAGATTCCGACCGTTAAATTTCTGCGTTCGATGGCTGCTCGAACCGCGGTGCGATAGTGTTTGGTGAGCCAGACCATGATGGGGTTATCCCATTCCTTGGCGCCCTTGCTGAATAGTATGCTCGCCATGACAGGAGCGACCAGCATTGCAAACACCAGCGCACCAATCAAAGCGAAGGTAACGGTCCACGCCATCGGTTTGAAGAGGCGCCCCTCGACAGCCTGCAGAGTAAAGATGGGCAGGTAGGACGCGATGATAATTCCTCGGGCGAAAAAGACGGGGCGCTGAACTTCATGGGCTGCGTCGCGGATCTTTTGGATCGGGGTCCGCGTGTCATCCTTATGAGCCAAATGACGCACGACGTTCTCAATCATGACCACCGAGCCATCGACGACCATGCCGAAATCGAGAGCGCCGAGAGATAGCAGGTTCGCGGGAATATGGCTCAAGTCGAGACAGATCGAGGCAAAGAGCAGCGCAAAGGGAATGGTGAGTGCCACGATAATCGCGCCGCGAACATTGCCCAGGAAGAGAAAGAGAATGATCGAAACCAGGATCATTCCCTCCGTCAGATTGTGCTCGACCGTTTCGACGGTGAAGGAGACGAGATCCGAACGATCGAGGAACGGGACTATCTTCACGCCCTTGGGCAGAATATTGGTGTTGAGCTTCTTTACTTCCTCATGGATGCCTTGCAGGACGGGGTCTGAATCGTCACCCTTTTGAAGTAGAACGATGCCTTCAACGGTGTCAGGATTATCGATAATCGTGCCGTCAGGACGATGCCAGGCTCGGCCGATCTGTCCAAGACGTATTTTGGGACCTTGCTCTACAGTGGCAATATCTTTGACCCGGATGGCCGTTCCATTGGAGGTCTTGATCACCGTATTTGCAATGTCCTGAACCGTGGTGAACAGGCCCAAAGCTTGAACGTTGATCTGCTGATTTCCCTCCTCGATAAAGCTGCCGCCGCCGTTCGAGTTGTTATTGGCAATCTGCTGCTCGACCTGTCCAATCGAAAGCCCGTACGCTGTCAATTTCTCGGGATCGAGCTTGATCTGGTATTCCTTCGTCGGACCGCCAAAGCTCGATACGTCAACAACTCCCGTCACACTCTTGAAGTTCTTCTCGAGGGTCCAGTCCTCAAGCGACTTCTTCTCCATCACGTCGTAAGACGGATTGGTGCTTTCGAGCGTGTACCAGTAGATCTGACCGACGGGACTCCAGTCGGTGCCCATTTGCGGCACAAGGTTGGCCGGCAAACTTACTTGTCCGAGGCGTTCCAGGACATGCTCACGGTTGACGTCACTCTTCGAGTCGTCATCGAAGACGAGCATGAGGCTCGATAAGCCCGCCAGTGTCGTCGAACGAAGATGTGTGAGGTGGGGAATACCGGCCATTTGAATCTCAACCGGCACTGTCACCTGACGCTCGATTTCTTCCGCACTGCGGCCAGGCCATTGCGTAATGATCTGGACGTAATTGTTGGCTACATCGGGATAGGCTTCGATGGGCAAGTTGCGGAAAGAGACGACGCCCCACGCAGTAAGGATGACGACGGCACCGAGCACCAGCCACCGGCTCTTGAGCGCAAAATCGACGAGGGCTCGAATCATCTACTGGTTCCCCGCGGTTTCGAGTAAGAGCGCGTTGGTGACCACCTGCTGGCCGGGCTCGAGGCCGGAAATAATCACCTGACGGCTGCCGCTGATTGTTTGTCCAGTGCGAACCTCGGTGCGTTTGAAATGATTGCCGCCTGCAGGGATAAACACCCAATCCCGATCATGCAGGTACAGCACGGCATTGGTCGGAACGACCGCGTGTACTTCCTTCTTTTTGCTGGTAAAGGTTGCGGTGGCGAACATGCCAAGTTTGAGGAATCCAGGATTTGAAACTTGGATACGAACTTTCGCAGTTCGCAATTGGGGATCGAGCACCGGCCCAATATCGCTAATATGCCCCTTCACCGGACGATCCGGATAGGCGTTCAGCTTGACCGTCGCTTCCTGGCCGAGTTGCAACTTAGGAATGTCGTTTTCATATACGTCACAGAGGATCCAGACCGTAGTCAGGTCGGCAATAGTGAATGCCGTGGAAGACCCTGTAAGCGTGACGCCGGCTGCTGCCGAATTGGTGACGTTCTGGCCGATGACTACGCCGGAAATTGGTGCGAAGACCTTTACCAGGCTGGTGGGATGATCCTTGTCCACTCCGAGTATCTTTAGCTGCTCTTCCGCGGCAAGAAGGTCTGCCTTGGCGTCTCTTTCTGCATCGTCGGCCTGCTCTACCATGGCCTGCGAGATGGCGCCGTGCTTGAATAGATCTTCGGCACGGATATCGGCATTGTTCGCTAGCTGCTCATCGTTCACAGCTTTCAAATAAGCGTTGAAGGCATTGCTGATATCTGGACTTTGAACTTCAAACAGTAATTGTCCTTTCTTTACATTGTCGTCCAATCGAGTCTTAATATCGACCACGCGCCCGTTGGCCAATGAAATGACCGGCACTTCGCGCGAGATGTCAGGAAAGACAGCACCCGTCACGTTTAAGTCGCTCGCCAAATCTACCTTGTCGGCTGTAACGATCGGAAACTTCGCCACGTCATTGTTGTCGATCGTCAGCAGATTCATGTCGGGCACCTGAATCACCTGCGCCGGCGGTGGAGCGCCATCCCCTTGCTCTTTGTTTTTGCAGCCGACGATGAATGTCGGCGACAACGCCGCCAGAATGAAGAGCGGGACAGAGAGACTTTGAGGGTTCAGAAATTTGTGCGGCGTCATTGGATCACCTCGCGCCCGACAGCAAGATTCAGTTGCCCGGCGGCGTTCAGATATGTACCGATCAGTTGCAGATAAGCGAGTTGCACGGTGCGGTAGTCGCTTTGAGCATTCAGCATGTCCATCAGAGATGCGCCGCCGTGCTGATAGGCATAGGTCACGGTGTCGCGCACCCGAGTAGCCTGGTCTTTGTATTTCGCCTTGTACGGCTTGAGCAGGGAAATGTCGCTATCCACCTGTGCGTAGGCGGAATCCACATCGCTGAAGACCTGCGCACGCGCTGCCTCGCTGGCCTGCCGGCTCTTCTCGATATCGATCTCGGTTCGCTTCTTCTCGCCTTGATTCTTGTCGAAGACGCGAAGTGGGATGTTCACGCTGGCGCCGAGCGTCTGTGTTCCATTAGGGTTATTGTTAGAAGAGTTGTAGGTGTACCAGGCGCTCAAAGTTGGGTCGGTCGATCCATTTGAGATGGCCAGCTTGTGATCGATTTCGGACTGCTGAATCGTCTGGATGGCTGCCTGCAGATCGGGACGTGCATCAAGCGCAATTTGACGAAAATCGTCCAGCGGCTTTAACGCGTCGGAGAAATCGAACGGCCCATCTACATCGAACTTCTCTACGGGCGTGCGGTCATTGAGTAGTTGCAGCAACTGGATCTTGGCCGTGCGTAAGTTGACGGTGGCGGACTGAATCTCCGTTTCGTACTGCACCCTCAGCAATTCAATCCGGTCGAGATCGATCTGGGCGATATCGCCGGCGTTGAAACGGTCGCGGCTGATCTGGATGACATGGTCGTAATACTCCAGATCGGATTTCGCAAGTTCCATGATTGCCTTTGCCTGCAGAGTGTTGACGAAAGCCGTACGCAGGGTGAATTCGAGATTGCGCTTCAGGTCTTCATGCTGCGAAGTGGCGACGCGCGTGCCTGCCTGCGCACTTTCCAAGCGCAATTCCCTTTTATGGTCGCGCTCGTGGAGATAGCTCAGGGTCGGAACCACGTAGGTACCGCTGAAGGGTTGCCAGATGCCATTACTTGGCGCGATCTGCGTTCCGTCCTGCGATACGGTAAGTTGAGGATTGGGGCGAAGGTAAGCCGTGATCTCCTGCGCTCTCATCTCATCGACGTTAAGCGCGTCCGCTTTTAGGGTCGGGTTAGCGGCCTCGAATCTCGTTTTAACCTGATCCCATGTGAGGCTCTGTTGAGCTTTGGCGATGGCCGGAACCAAGAAGGACAACAACACCACTGCCGGCCCGGACAGAGAATGGCGAATTGATTTCATACATGACCTTTGCGCCGTGGGCTGCCCGGCGAACTCAGGTAGGAAAATGGCTGATTGCGATAGCAAATAAGGGCGAAGGCTCAGCTCGCGGGCGGAGGGCGGTTTTGGACAGCTGCCCTTTCTGGATACTGCAAGCGCGCTTGGAAAAAGCGATCCGCGGCGACAAACCCTAAAAACCCAAATATCGGCCCAGCAACGACCGGTACGGGGACATTGGCCTTGGCGGGTAGTGCTGGATGAGTGATCGAGCGCACCAAATGATCACGCCGCAGGCAGCTATCGACCTCCGATGCGTTCTGAAGTGTCAATAGATCGTCACTCACGGAAATCACTGGGAAGAGGACGGCAATCAGGACCGCCAACGCGACCCATTGCATACGCCGGTCAGCCTCGGAGCGGTTCTCACGCCGAAACCAGACGCCCACGATGCACACTGCGAGGGCCACCCAGACGAGATTGAGGAATAATTCCACTCGTGACTACGATTCTAACTCAAGCTTAAATTGCGTTTGAACAAGCACTCTTGTAGATAGACGTGAAAGGAGACCACTTAGACCAAATTTAATGATTGGATTGATCTAGAAGCGCCGAAGCTCCAGAAGCCTGGAGGCTACCTTTACCAGCCTCGA
>CZKL01000025.1_pt1 | contig 15553 bp, 13 predicted proteins | sample 1122441 | NCBI WGS metagenome assembly CZKL01 (sample SAMEA3539301, study PRJEB10725) | soil metagenome | biome: tundra; feature: field; material: soil | place: USA | collected 2010-05 | depth 0.15 m
GCTGAAGTCGGACTTCTGATCGGGACGCATAAGATCACTGGTCGTTAAGAACATGACGATCGGCATTGAATCGCCTCTCACGACCACACCTGAAAATGGGCAGAGATTGGCCGGTTAACAGGCCAAACCGCGTTTCCAGGACCACCGCACCTGGGAATGCGCTTCGGCGATAATGCATCAACTGAGGGTCAGGTCCGCGCCAAAGACGTTAACCGTGGACCTGTCCAAAGTAGACTTCAAATATAAGGGAGACCGGGGTATGAGAATGTGAAACAGGCACCACGATCCTGTCCAGCAAGTCGGAGCTCTCATGGGTATATCACGCCGCAGGTTTCTCGCCGCATCTGCCGCCACCGGCACTGTTGCACTCACCGATCCCATTGGCTTCGCTGCCCCGTATCGCATCAGTGTTCATAGCGACCCCGCCGCAGATGGCGCATATGGCACGGTTTCCGGGTTCGCAACCGAATCTGTGCCACTCCGAATTCCCGCTGCCATGCCGATGGGTTCCGGAGCGCCCCTCGGCGGCATCGGCACCGGCTTCGTTGAGATCCGCGCTGACGGCTGTTTTCACGAATGGCAGATCTTCAACTCGGGCCCGTGGGCGATGGACGCCCGCTCTACCACGGCTCCGCCCCCAGCCGGCCCTCAATACCTGCGGTTTCTGCTCCGAACGAAGAATTCCTCGGGCGAAGTCGCCCAGGTCCGCCGTCTTTACCTGCGCTCCGACGAGAACGACCTGTATAGCCTGCCCTTCGTTCAGGACGTTGAGTCGATCGAATACCTGGCCGCCTACCCAATGACGGGTCTGAGATACAACGATCCCACAATCCCCGTGCGAGTCTCCGCGCTAGTCTTCTCGCCATTCATCCCCGGCAACGCCCGCGAATCAGCGACGCCTGGGTTTCATATCGCCTTCACGCTCGAGAATCCCGGCAGTGAGCCCGCCGAAGTATCGCTCGCCGGCTTGCTCGATAACCCACTGGCCTCTGCGCTACCAGACCGGCGCCTGAGCAATCGGATCTCCCAGAATGACGGTGTTACCGCCCTCTTTCTCGATACCGATGCTCAAACTGATTTTCCGTCCGGCATTGGCAACATTTGCCTCTCCGTCACCGGAGGAGAACCCTCCTGGATCACCGGCACCTTCCGTGAATATCTGCTGCCCGGCCTGTGCCGATGGGAGACTCCGCGTCTTAACTACATGCTGCTGGACATCATGCATCCCCTTGCAGTCAGCGGTCGTCTGCCGAACACCCAGCGAGCGACCGACCCCAGCCTCGGACTGCCCACCACGTCCGAAATCGACTCTGCTTCTGGCGCCCAACTCCGGAAAGTCATGGCTGACCTGAGCTCAGATGCACTACTGAACCGCGTTTTCACCGATGCCGCTTCCAGCATTTCAGGCACAAGCGACAGGAAACTCCTCAACGAAGTACGGAAGAATGTCCTGGACAAGGAGGGTAAGCCTCGTCTCACTTGGGGAACTGGGGCCCTGGCATCCACCGTGCATCTGGCGCCCGGTCAGAAAGCCGAGATTCGCTTCACGCTCAGCTGGTACTTCCCGCATCACCTTACGCTCGATGGACACGAAATCGGCCACATGTATGCCAACTGGTTCAGCGATGCCGCCGACGTCAACCGTTTTCTCTGCGCCCGCTATATCCAGCATCGCTCTCTGACGGAGAAATTCGCGCGCACCCTGTGCGACACAACCCTCGGCGATGCTCTGGGGTTCGCATGGTCCAGTCAGCTTTCCACCCTGGTCTTTAACAGCTGGTGGAGCAAGAGCGGTGAATACGCCATCTGGGAGGGTCTCGGGTGTTGCGGTCTCTCGACGACCGATGTCGATTACCAGGGGAGTTTCCCTGTTGTCGCCCTCTTCCCGGAACTCAAGCTCTCGCAGATGCAGCGGATCATCACCCGCCAGAACCAGTTCGGCCAGGTGCCGCACAACTACGACGGCAACTTCGATCAGGTCGATCCCCAAGGCTTTGCGCGCGTCGATATGAATCCGCAGTTCGTGATGATGGTGTGCCGAGATTACCTCTGGACCGGTGACCGCGATTATCTCGCGTCCATGTGGCCGCACGTCGTCCGCGCCGTGGCGTTCACCCAGTCCCTCGACAGCAATGGCGACGGCCTTCCCGACCGTGACACCGGGTTCCAGACCTACGACCAGTGGAAAATGCGTGGAACGCCTGCCTACATCGCTTCCCTTTGGATCGGCGCTCTTCGCTCCGCTGTCGTCATCGCGCAGGTCATGGGCGAGACAGAACAGGCAACCTCCTGGAACGCCACACTTTCCCATGCTTCTGCAAGCTTCGATCGAATGCTCTTCAACGGCGACTATTACAGTCTTTGGGTCGATGGCAAAGCACGAGACGAATTGTGCATGACCGACCAGATTTCTGGGGAATGGTTCACCCATCTGATCGGGCTACCCTCGACCGTGTCGAAAGAGAACCTCCAGCGCGCTATGGCCAGCGTTTTCCGCAACAACTTCAACCGGGAATTTGGAGTGCGCAACGCCACATCGCCTCGACGCGGCCCGGACCTTGTGACTCTCAACAATCTCCAGGCCGGCGGCGTCTGGTCCGGAATCGAGTTTGCCTTCGCGTCGCTCCTCATCGACCATGGTCATTACACCGACGGAGTCCAAATCGTCGAAGCCATCCACCGGCGCTACCTCCGCGCAGGCCAGCCGTGGAACCATGTGGAATGCGGCGGCCACTACTCTCGCGCTATGAGTAGCTGGACCACCATGCTGGCCGCTGCCGGCTTCAAGCCTGACCTGTCAAACAAGACCCTCGCGCTCATGCCCGCTGCGCCCGGAGACTTTCGAGTTCCGTGGGTCATAGCCTCCGGCTTCGGCACCCTAAGTCGCGCAGGTCAAACTCTGTCGCTCTCATGCGCCCATGGGCAGCTTGAACTGGGCGCCCTGAGGCTCCGCCAGCACGCGGAATCGATTCGCATCGGCGGCCGTAATTTGACTTCAGCTGCTAGCGGTGCAGAGGGCGGCGTCATACACAAATTCTCAAAGCCCGTAATCGTGAGAGATGCCGAAGCGCTACAAATTGCAGAATAGCGAAGACGATGCAAGGCAAAGATCGGGAGGGCATGTTCGTCCGATTTCTCTATATTGCTGCGAACAGCCCGAGGCGCATTTCCAAACCGTAGCTCGGGTGGATCCATGAATTGGCGAACTGGCGTAAGCCGCGTCACAAGATTGGTAGTTTCCAGGCCGCCGAATAGCCCCGTGAGACCTTGGCTACCGGTATCTCGATACGAGCGATATTGTTCCTTATCGTTGCCGACCCTGCGGGCTTCGGCTTTGAAATAGTGGCCGTCGTTAACCGCGACAGCGAATTCTCGATCGGTGCCGAGGAATCTTTTGGTCGTTGAACGAAGCACGCCCGAGCAGCTTGGAGACCGACAAATGCGATCCAACCGAGATGGAGTCAGAGCCTTTCGGTACAAAAACGGTACAGTGCGCATGTATCATGTTTCGAAAGACTTGCAGGATCTGACGCATTTTCGCCCATTCGTCAGAGTATGTTCGTTTGGGGTTAATTGCGCTCGATTATAGTTCGCGCGGCGGATAATCGGTCCGCTAAAAGAGAGGGTTGCGCGAGAGCGAGAGGTTTCACGAAACTCATTTAGCAGCCGAACGCGGATGTAACTCCGATCGCGTTTCGCAGCGCTCCCGGGGAACTTGGCGGCTGAACTCCGGCTCCGAAGCGAGGAATACCGGAATGCCCCGATTACAGCAGGCTGAATTGTGTGAGTTTTTTCAGACCAATCAGCCATGGAGTCCGAGACTATGAGCGGCGTCCGACTCGTCGCCCTAAGACGCTTTCAATGCCCGCTCGATCAGAATTTGCCAACGGAAGTATGTCGGACTGACGTTCGCGCAACGGTGGGAGATGAACCGCAAATGCTTGGGGCGATAGAACAAGTAGGCGCGTGCGGCGATGGCTTGAAGGGTCTACTTCCGAGACGCTAGTCCGCAAATCTCAAATCTCAATTCTGGTCGTCCATGACCACCATTCCCTGTAGCGAGTCACACTTCGATCATCCGATCGCGAACCGTTCCCTGGTTGCGAGGGTAAAAGTGATCAGGTTCCGCTCAGCAGTTTCCTTCGTATTGTCGCGTTCGCGGTCGAACGGAATCAGACCAGTGTGGAGACCTCCCGCTCTAACCGGTTGAGCCGTTTAACTGCCGACTGTACGGCGGGAGCTCCTTCTTCTTTGACTCTCCGCGCCCGGTCAAGCGCCTGTTCTGCAATTCGGCTGATTTCATACAGCAGCTTGCGGATCTCCGCCTCCAGGCGACCCCGGCTATCCTGAATGCGATTGAGAACATCGTTTTGTACCCGCGCGCTGTTAATTTCCAAAAGGTGCCGCAAAAACTCCCGAGCCTCGTTCGTGATTACTTTGCGTGCGCACACAAGTGGCAAAAAGACGTCAGCGAGCCAGCGGAGCGGTGATGGGGGTTGGGCAGTGCCAATGAAGTCCTCGAATGTGAATGTGGAACGGACGCGGAGGCCTTTCTCAGCATCGAGCGCATGGGGCATCCGCGTCAGTTCGTTGAGGCCCGCATCGGCAAGCTTTTTTAGAAAGTTGTTTCCCATCTCCACAAATCGAAGGGCCGCGGCGCGATATTGGCGCTCGCCCTCTTCCTGCTCAGGTTTGAGCCAAGGCATAACCTTGCGGCGCGAGATCTCCTGAGCGAGGTGCATCACTCGGCGCCGATAGCGCGGACCAAAGCCGAGAGGTACGGACGCTAGCTCCTTACCAAATTCTGTTTCAGATTCCGTCCACCCGGATTGGAAGAACCGCTTGTGCCTGTCACCAAAGAGGTCTGAAATCCGGTGAAGCTCCGCCATAAACAAATAATCCAGTTCGCGGATAGAGCGCTCAGCCTCGTTGACGGTTTCCTTCATGAGCTCAATGCGCCGTTCGGATTCTTCGATTGGCCGCTGAAGCGCGTCCCGGTCCTCACTGATAATGGCCAGCAGTTGCTCGCTTAAGCGCTGGAAACCCCGGTTGCAAGCGGCACGCACGAGATTTCTGCCTGAATCGTCAACGAGGTGATGCAAGCTCGCCAGCAGCTTTTCCCAGTCCCGCAGGGGACCCTGGTTTTCCATCCGCTCGGCGGCACTCACCTCAAAAACCTCGCCCATCGGGCGATGCAGTCGTTTTTCCAGAATCTTGCGCATGAACTTGACCGCTTCCGCGCGCTCCGGATCGCTGGTGCGGTCGGCTTTGTTGATCACCAAGATCAAATCTTGAACTTGCGTGCCGATTGACTCCACAAGTGCCAACTCCTCGCCGGCAATCGGAGGATCGGCTCCGACCACAACCAACGCTGCATCAATGTGAGGAATGAATGCCTGCGTGGTTGCTGTGTTTCCAGTAAAGACCGAACCCAAACCCGGCGTGTCCACAAAACACATGCCAGAGGACAACAACGCGCTGGGAACGAATACTTCTGCGCCGTCCACACCCCTTTTATTCTCGGGGTTTAGTTCCTCAGTCACGTACTCCTTCAAGTCGGACATATCAATGTCCTGCCAGGAGCCGTCACGCATGCGCACGCGTGCGTGAAGTTGGTCGCCGAACCGAATGACGGTAGGCACCGCCGTGACCGGAACAAATCCGGTGGGAACGACGGCGTGGCCAACCAGCGCGTTGATGAGGGTGGATTTACCGCGTTTGAACTGGCCGATACAAGCTACATAGAAACGTCCCGCGGAGACCCGCGCTGCGAGTTCAAGTGCTTCCTCGGCAACAGACTCAGCTCCAATTTCTTGAGCCAGTCTGCTGAGTTGCAACAGGCGGGAGGCACCGTCCAGAGATCCGGTTATCTCAGTCGGAGGGGCACCGCAATCTTGCACTGGTGAGGTGCTCTCGTATTCCTGCATCGCGGAGTTAACCATCGTCTCCATCTGGAAACTGTTATACCTTCGCAAGTTCGTTGATTGAAGTCCGCGAGTATCGAATAACCTCGACGCGGGACATCGCGATAAGACCCTCTTCGACCATGACGTCGAGATGGGGAATCAGCTTTTCAATCTGTTCCTCACGGTCGATGACAGTCAGCATGATCGGCGCGTCCTTGGAGAACGTCCAATGACTGGCATGGTGAATTCTGGTGCTTGCCCCGTATCCTTCGATCCCTCGATACACCGTCGCGCCAGCCATCCCCAGCTCCATACATTTCGCCACAATCGCTTCGTGCAAGGACTTGCCCTGCCATTTGTCGCCCTCGCCAAAATGAATCCGCAACATCCGCGCTTGAAATTTGTCTTTCATTGTTGAGCCTCCGCTCATGCAGAAACGCTTCCCGCCTGCGACTCTGGGAGATCAATGTCTAGTGCGCGGTAGGAATATTTGATGATGTCCACGTCTGAAAGCACGACTAGTCCTTCTTCCACCATCTGATCTACGAGGGGAAGAAAGGATTGGAGCTTCTCCTCCGTATCGACTGCCGAGAGCATGATCGAGCAATCATGGGAGAGGTGGAGGGCTTTGTCCTTGTGAATCCGCCGGTGTGCACCATAACCGAGGATTCCGCGGTAGACAGTGACGCCGGCAATATCGTTAGCCCGCATGGCTTCGACTAGCGCTTTGTAAAGTGGCTTGTCTTTCCATTGATCGGATTCACCGATATAGATGCGCATCATCTTTGCCTTGCCTTCGATCTTCAGATGCGCAGCAGGCGTGGCCTTTTTCGGCTTTGAAACCTGAGCGGGCTTCGCAATCGTGGTCTCCTGGACTTCAATCATTCCGCTTCCGGCTAACTCCTCGAGCTTTCCGAGAATTTCGTCAACCTTTTCGCGAGATTCGATGAACTCAATCTTGAGCGGAAGATGGTCGGAGATTTCGACAACGCTGGCGGAGTGCATGTGGTGATCCGCGCCGAAACCCGCTATCCCCTTCAATACCGTCGCTCCCGACACCCCTCGGTAAAAAAGAAAGTCGAGGATGCTCGAATACGTTGGCACCCCATGATGCTTTGAGCCTTCGCTCAGATAGACTGAAACCTTTACTCCCTTTCCCGCATTCAACATAAGTCCTCCCTCAGGAATGTAGTCCGCGCTGTGATACTAGGAACTCGGCAGCGCGGCCGAGCGAGCCCCATCCTGGTCTTTCCGCTTCCGGCATATCACGCAAGGTTTGCAGTTCTTGAGTCAAATGCTGGCGACAGCTCTCGATAATTGCGTCGACGCGGGCAGCAACCACAGGCTGAACTTGACGACGCAGTTTATTCGCATGTGGAATACATAGAGCCGAGTTTGTTCTGAGCCAATTCGATACGTCCGTCCGGTAGATACAACTGACAAATTCTCGAATACGTCGGCCCTCCTCCGCGACAATTTGGTTGCAGATATCGCAAGCCGTAAATTCTTTCGAGATCGGCTCCGGTTCATCGACCAGCTTGATGAAGATCTGAGCGGCAGTCAACGCGTTCTGGACTGCAGCCAATCCCCACGTGTGAAAGTTGCAGAGGCGATGGGTTTCCTTTTCCGGGAGATTTTGCAGACGGGCCGCCTGGTACTCCTTCAGAAATCGGCAGAAAGGGCAGCCGGGTTCTTGAAGCACTTCTAGAATCGATTCGTAGATGACAAGCTGCTTTTGTGTTCTCATCGGATGATCTCCGCAATCAGAGTGCCGGTCCACACGGCAGCTAGCCCGAGCAGGAAACTGCCGACTGAATAGAGGGCCGCGAGTAGGAAAGCTCCGGTTCGAATCGTGGAAAGAGTCTCCCACTCGAACGTCGAAAACGTACTGTAGGCGCCGATAAATCCGACAGGTACAAGAAATCTCCAGTCCGGGCTCAAGTCGGCTCGCTTGGTCAGGAAGGAGAGCGAGAAGCCGATAATCACGCACGCGGTGATGTTGATGATGAGAGTTCCATACGGAAACTTCGTTCCCACTCTGTTGGCAATCGCAGAGCCGACCCAGTATCTGGCCATGGACCCGAGTGCGCCGCCAAAAGCGATAAGGAAATATTTCTGCAAGCCTACGTCCTCCTAGCCGTGCTGAACGATTGCTAGACTGCTTCTTTCGCAGTCCAAGTCCTCAGAGTGGTTAGATCGTGCTCAAGTTGAGAGAGGTTAAGATGGTCCGTTGAAATCCCAGCGATCCTGTGAAGCTGAACCCGATATGATTCAGCATGAGAATTGATCAGGAGCACAAGCCTGCTGACGAAATGATTGCTCCATTGCGAAAGTGCACTGCCATAAAGATGAATCGCCTGTTTTAGCTCCGCCCCGATGCTTTCTCGCAGACTGCTTCGGATTCGGGCGCGGGCCGCACCTGTCCCCAGAAGCATCCAGCCAGTCAAATTGATGTCATGTGCCGACGCTTGAAATTCAAATCTTGGCATGTCGCGCAATAGGCCCTCCAATTCATCCTGTTGCGGCGTGTCGGATCGGCTCATCTCCCGTGCCACAGCTTGTAATGTGTCAATAGCGCGCTTGCCGACGTTACGGGCGGTCTCCAATACATGTGCTACGGATTCGCGAACGGCACCATACAGCCAATCTGTTATCTGTGGGACAGTGACGCGAGAGGTGGAATTCACTTCGATCCAGGAGAGCGCGTTTTCCGCTGTCTGATTGAGAATCGTCTCTGGCGTTTCTCCGAGAGCGAAGAAGGCGTGATCGAGAACTGTACGCAGTTCTCCAACCTCACCAGTCAAAAGGCGCAGCCGCTCTTCGAGACTTTGCGCATCGGCTGGGAGATTGCGGCCACGTCGGTTCTTCTGGTCGAGGGCTGTCTCAAAGGCCGCCGTCACCGCCTCACGCAATGCCCCAATTTTTCTGGCAGCGGAACTGGCACGGAGGCTCCGCGCCTCATTGAACCTGGGAAGTAGCTCCTGGTCGAAGAAGTTATCGAGCAAGGCGGATTGTGCCGGGAGCGAACTCACCGGATGAACGTTTACTTCCAGGCCCAGTTCCTGTTGCAGTTGTTGGTGGATATAACTGGTGATCCTTTGGATATCTCCATCTGCCAACAAGTCGGCTTTGCTGAGTAAGACTATTGCGGGAATCGCGGCCTCGCAGAGCAGGCGCAGCGTTCCGATGTCTTCCTCGTTCAACGTAGCTCCAGCGTCAATCAACAGCAATGCGAGATCGCAGGATGGCAGATATGCGAGGGTTTCCGCAGCGCCACGTTTAGCCAGGGAGCCAAGCCCCGGCGTATCCACGAGCACGATCCCTTGCTTGAGGCACGGCGAGGGAACCTCGACCATTGCCCGTGCAACATTGCGGGAGTTGCCGGGATTCCCCTGCTCTGAGACCAGGTTTCCAAGCTCCTCGACACTCACGGTTTCAGTGCGTCCGCTGCCATACCTTACGACCGCATTCAGAGTGGCCCCGTATTGCAGTCTGGTGGGAACCGCCGTAATCGGGAGGACGCCAACCGGAAGCACATCGGTGTTCAACAGAGCGTTCAACAGCGAAGACTTGCCGCTGCTGACTCGTCCAAACAATGCCACTTCGAGGTTGTTGTCTTCCAGTCGCGAAGCGAGTGAATCAATGCGCGGCCGGAACTCCACCATCCCATTGCGCGTGACGACTCCCTCGATCAAACGCAAAAGCGCCACGTCGAATCCCGTGTCCTCCAGCTTCCGGAGACGCGCCTCCAGATTCGTTCCCAAGTCCTGGCGGAGATAACGTTCCATGCTTGCGACCAGAGACCGCAACTCATGAACAACACCGTTCAGTTCGTTGACCGCATCATCCGGGACTGGTCCACAGCCGCTCATATAGCTTGGCCTGAGTTCTTCAATCGCGATGTCGACAAATGCCAGGTCCGTCAGCACCGATCGCGTCACCGGAATCTCCGCCGAGTCGGGTCTCATGTGCTGCCAGTCCAGAGCTCGTAGCAGTTGAGAACGGAGACGTCCAATATAGTCCTCGATGACTCGAACCTGCGCCGGCGATATGTCCACAACGTAGCGCGGAAACGGGGACTGCGATGCTGCCGAGTGGAGAGCTTGTTCGATGTCAGATAGCAGTTTGTCGATGTACTTGCAGGTGACATTCAGTCGCCTCTGCTGCGTATCGTTCAGCGCTCCTCGCTCTCGCGTTCTCTGGATCTCGGGCTCGGGCATGACTCCTCCAAGTTTTCTCAGCTTCGAGGAGTCATCTGCCCTGGTTGACAGCCTTAAGTGGACTCCAACACCTCCCGTTCCTGCTATGCCTTTACCGGCTTGTGCCAGCGCTCGTACACGCTTGCTCCGGCGTAGCGGGCCTTTGTCCCAAGTTCGTGCTCAATCTCCAGGAAGCGGTTGTATTTCGCGATGCGCTCGCCGCGGCTGGTCGATCCCGTCTTGATCTGCCCCATGCCGGCGGCCACGGCCAGGTCGGCGATGCTGGTGTCATCGGTCTCACCGGAACGATGCGAAATGACCGCGCCGTATCCGTTCTCGCGGGCAATCTGAATGCATTCGAGCGATTCCGTCAGAGTGCCGATCTGGTTGAGCTTGATCAGAATGGCATTGGCAATTCCGTCTTTGATGCCCTGGCGGAAGATCGTCGGGTTGGTGACAAAGTTGTCATCGCCGATCAACTGAATTCGGCCCCCAAGCGTCTTGGTCAGATGCTGCCAGCCGGCGTGGTCGTCTTCGGCAACTCCATCTTCAATCGCCCAGATCTCCGGATAACGGTCGAGCACACCTTTCCAGAATTCGACCATCTGTTCCGGCGACTTTCTGCTCTTGTCCGATTTGTCGAACGTATAGACACCGTCTTCAAAGAGCTCGCTGGTGGCCGGATCGAGCACGAGCACGATGTCCTTGCCGGCTTTGTAACCTGCCTTCTGAATGGCTTCAAGAATCAGTTCGATAGGCTCTTCATTGGATGTGCACTGTGGTGCGAAGCCGCCTTCATCTCCAACGCCCGTGTTGTAACCCTTCTTGTGCAGAACAGCCTTCAGTGCGTGAAAGGTTTCCGCAGCCGCGCGCAGTCCTTCGCTGTATGAAGGCGCTCCAACCGGCGAAATCATGAACTCTTGAAAGTCCACATTGCTGTCCGCGTGGCTCCCGCCGTTCAGCACATTGAACCAGGGCGCCGGAATGAGGTTGGCCTTCTCGCCTCCGAGGCTCGCATAGAGCGGCAGCTCGTGGTCCGCAGCGGACGCGCGTGCAACCGCGAGAGAGACGCCAAGGATCGCGTTGGCTCCGAGACGTGCCTTGTTCGGTGTCCCGTCGAGTTCGCACAGTTTCTTGTCTAATGCCTTCTGGTCGTTGGCATCGAATCCGTGAATGGCCTTTTGAATCTCGCCGTTGACGTGATTTCTCGCGGTCAGTACGCCCTTGCCTCCGTACCGCTTTTTGTCTCCATCGCGGAGTTCGACTGCTTCCCGTTTGCCGGTCGATGCACCGGAGGGTACCTTCGCCGTTGCCTTGATCCCGTTGGCAAGGGTTGCCGTGACTGAGAGGGTTGGATTCCCACGGGAATCAAGAATTTCGAGCGCTTCAAGTTTGACTAATTCAGACATGATGTTTACGCTTTCTCGGCTACAAAGGCCGCCAGCTGTGAGGAGGAATTCCTCGATTTATTGTCGAGCGGCATGCGAGAACAGAACCTGCTGCGATCCTTCTGTGCCTCACCGCTCGCGTGTTTCGAGATCTTCATCGCTTGGTTATCCGATCAATGAACGATCATCACCGGACAGTGCGCATACCTCAGTACGCGTTCCGAGTTCGAGCCCAGCATCCAGCGATGGAAGATCGTATGGCTGCGCTTGCCCATTACGATAAGGCTGGCCTGAATCGTGTCCGCCTTGTGAATGATCTGTTCCGCCGGATGGCCCAGGACAACGTCGGTTTCAAGTTCAATGTCCTTTTGCTTGGCCCGTTCACGCAGCGAGACGAAACTCTTCTCGTAGCGCTCTTGGCCCTCTTCAAGCACGGCGTGAAACTCCGCGCTCTCGGCAGGTTCCGGCGGCCGGATTACTGAGACGACGAACAACTTTGCCTTCATATCCCCAGCCATGGCAAGTGCAACATCCAGTGCGTGTTCCGCATGTGGAGATGCGTCGAATGCAACCAATATCCTTTGAATTCCAACAAACACCGGGCTTCCCATACGCTTCACCTATCCTTCCTCTGCGGGTACTGGCCGCATAATCTCCTGCTCTGCTTTCTTGCTCGCATGGGGAAGAAGATGGCGGGGAAGAAAGAACGAGTTCGCAATCATGGTGGGTATTACTGCGCTGGCGATGACAGTTCCGACAATGTGGGAGTACTGCGCCTGCGAGATGATCTGATGATTGAGTCCAAACAGTGCCGAGATCGTCCCGAATGTCAGGCCGGTCGACATCATCAATGTGTAATAAGCGCCCGCCTTGCCGTCATACTTGTGAATCCGCACTGCCGGATACACGGCAACCGCCTTGAACAGCGACTTTGCCCCAAACAGGACGAGCAGCGTGACGGGTGCAGCCATCAATGCCGGTACTGAGACAAACGAACCAGCGCGGATGAAGTAAAACGGCGTGAGTAATCCAAAAGTAAGCGTACGCAGACGGCGGATCAGTGAATGGTCTTTTCCGACCGTCCCGGCCAGCACCATCCCGATCATGTAAGCCGGCAGCACCGCTTCGCTTCCCGCCCAGACGGCCAGCCCGCCCATGGCGAAGAGGAAGAAGAGAAGATACTTGGCTTCCAACTCTGAGACGCGGCCGCCGTATTTCTTGAAGAACCGCGGCGTAAGAAAGGGCAGGACGATGAAAACGACGATGGAAACCACCACAAAGATCAGCGTCTTGATGGTGAACGGGGAAAAGATCAGTCCGAGCGCAATGACGGTTCCGAGGTCATTGATGAAGCAGGCAGCGAGAATTGCCTTGCCATACTCCGTCACGTTGAAACCGAGTTCCAACATCACTGCGTAGACAACGGCGACGGACGTTGTCGAAAGAGCGACACCGCACAGCCAGCTGGGCATGATCGCCCAATGCAGAACATAGTGCGCGATTGCCGTACAACCGAGAAAGGGGCCGAAGAACCCAGCTAGGCCGATGACCGACGCTTCACGCCACTTGGTTTTGAAGATTGCTGGATCGAGTTCCGCGCCGGCAAGGAACGTCAGGACTATTGCGCCCGTTCCAGCCAGGAAGGTGATCCACTGCGTATTGCCAGCAAGGCCGCCCTGAGCAAAACCAAAGAGCCCGGTAAGGAACACACCAATGACCAGTTGGGCTACAGTGCCGACCACAATTTCAGAAAGCGCCGTTGAGATCTTGAACCAGATCGCCAACAGCGTCGCCGCTAGAGCCAGGCCCACCCACAGCGCACAAAGAGCCCAAGTGTTCGTCATGAATACGAACTCCAAAATTGTCGTTCAGAGAACTCGGCCGGGACATAACTCCGCAACAGGATTCCCTGTCAGGAGTTATCATCTGTCCGGCCTACAGGAATGGACAGCGGTTAAGGGTGAACTCCTTCACCACAACCAACGGACCAGTAGACACCCGTTCCCACCTGATGTCAAGGTGAACTCTCTTCCCCCAATCCGGCGTTAAGCGACCAGCAGCCATGGATTGGGGTCGTGACGGCGGCTTCGGGGCTTTGGATGGAAGATCAAGGAGACGCTGGGGAGTGGCGAAGAGGCCTCAGGGGGCATGTTCGGTCTTAAGGCCGGCCAGAACCCCGCGCATGGACACGCGGCTGCAAACTGCAGTGCAAAAAGGACGCTGAAAATCCGGCGATAAGCAAGGGCGGAGCGCTTCAGGCCCGCAGCGGTAGCAGGTTGAACGCCTGCAGCAACTCCGCCAGACGCTCTGCCGTCGCCGCCAGTCGCAGCAGGATGGCGCGGGCGTGATGCACCAGCCGGCCCGGCGTGTTGAAGATCAAAAAGCGCAACCGCTTGGGCCGCGCTGTCAGGTACTCGGCAGGCAGCGCCAACCTCTTCAACGCCGTCAGCAAGTTATACGTGAGCACTGCCAGACGCAACCACGCCGCATTGGTCCCGAAGTACTTTGTCGGCATGATTCCGGCCGCCAGTTCGTTCTTCAACACGTCGTGTACGCCTTCAATCGTGCCCGCTTTCTCACGATGCCACTCGATAAGTCGGCTTGGCTTCCACTTATCAATGTTAGTAACTACGGCGAAGTGCTTCACCTTGCTGCCGTCGGCAAACAGAGTCTCCTGACGGTCGCGAATCCGGATGGCGAGATAGCGCAGCGGTTGTGTGTCTTTCTTCTCGCTCTTCTCCCCAGGCACAAAAGCCACCTCGGCGCATTCTCGGATCTGTTCCGGATGCGGCTTGCCATATAACTCCCACGCCGATTCGTCCAACTTCTCAATCGCCTCATGCAACGCCACGCTCATCCGCGCGCTGATCGCGAACCCAATCGGACCATGCGGCCCATCGGCCCGGTTCTCATCTCCAAGCCAATCAACCAAGTTACATTCATGGCACGCCGAATCTCCACGAAAGTAATAAGTCGTCACCGTCTCCGGCAGGGCGGCGAAGGAACGCTTGGCCACAGCCAGCGGGTCCATCATCGCGGGCACGTTGCCGTCGCGAAACTCGTCGGCCAGCACCACATTCATCTCCGCCCACACGGCTAGCATCGGCTGATAGCCGCGTTCGCCCTCATAAGTGCGCAGGGCCGCACAATTACTGCTCTCGATAATCGTCGCATCCTGGTCGACCGTGGCAATACGCTGATCCGGGCACCGCCGCCCTAACTCCTTGACTAACTCATGATTTACTCGTCCAAGACCCGCCAGCGCCGCGTTCTCCTCGGGGATATAGGCAATCTGGCCTTGCGCGCGGCCCTGCTTAGCCTCTTCTATCTTGTCCTGTTCGTGAAATTGATAGAGAAACCGCCGCGCCGCATCCGGAGAAGGGATTCCGTGCCCCAGCATCTCCTTCAGGCCCGCGTCTTCGCGCAGGCGCAGGAAATCGTCGAAGCATTCCCCGCCCATCGCGTTCAGCACCACAATGCTCTCCACCATCTCCGCCTCGTCCAAGCCCCGCTCCCGCTGCTTGACTTCGACATGCTCCCGCACCATCGCCGGCAGTCCCAGGGAGCGATACGCCCGCACCAGCAGCGGCACGCCGCCCATGGAGGTGAGTGTTTCAGCAATGGGTTCAGGGTCGATGGAGAGAAAAAGGGAAGACTCGGTGGAGGATGGCTTGCGGGGGTTCTTCACTGCTCTATTTTACCCGGAAAACGCACCCGCAGGGTGACTCCAACAGTACCGGCCAGACAATATATGCGCGATACCAAATGGTTCATTCCAAATGCAATACCAACACAAAACTGCCAACCTCAGATCATCTCCCGTCGCTTACCGCCGGAATGGGGTCTTCCAATGCAAGATGAGCCTGAAGGGTTAGGCATGCTGGAGATTGAACATCAGCGTGCACGAGGCAGAGAAGTTAAGCTTGGAAGCGATTGGCCGGTTCGTCGAGGCCAGCGAGGAAATCCGGTTTGAGAGTGCCGATCGTAGTGAGGTCTATGGCTGGGTAGAACGGTTACTGGTGGGACAGGAGTACGGCTCACAGGGCAAAGCGGCGCGGGG
>CZKL01000373.1_pt1 | contig 14818 bp, 12 predicted proteins | sample 1122441 | NCBI WGS metagenome assembly CZKL01 (sample SAMEA3539301, study PRJEB10725) | soil metagenome | biome: tundra; feature: field; material: soil | place: USA | collected 2010-05 | depth 0.15 m
GCATTGCCAGCGAGCGCCGCCTGATCGCGGCAGAAGATGCTGCGCGCTACCGCGACGCTTTGGGGATTCCGCTTCCGCCCGGTCTGGCCAATTCGCTGCTGGCGACAGTGGCCCATCCTGTGCTTGAACTTGTCCGGCGCTATGCTCGCACCCACGGCCCATTCACGGTTCGCGAACCCGCCGAGCGGTTTGCGCTGGACCCTGCCGAGATTGAAAAGGTTCTGGTTCAACTCGCGCATGACGGCAGGGTATTGGAAGGCGGTTTCCGTCCCGGCGGCCTTCATCGCGAGTGGTGCGACGCCGAAATTCTGCGCCAGATTCGCCGCAAATCTCTGGCCCGTTTGCGTCGGGAAGTCGAGCCGGTGGAGCAGCACACGCTGGCTCGCTTCCTCACTCACTGGCAGGGCCTGCTCGTTCCGCGGCGTAGCGGCCCCGCCCGTTTGGACGCACTGCTCGACGCCATTGAAAGCCTGCAAGGCGCCCCCCTGCCGGCCTCGCTTGTGGAGTCATCGATCTTGCCGGCGCGCATTGCCGGATACGAGGCGGCAGGCCTCGATACTTTGATCGCTGCTGGCGAAGTAGCATGGACCGGCATCGAGCCGCTCGGAGAACGCGACGGTCGCATCGCGCTCTTCCTGGCCGACAAGTTGCCCCTGCTGGCCCAGCCGCGCCCAAACTCCGAGCCGTTCACCGAACGCGAAGAGAAACTGCTAGCCGTGTTGCAGTCCACAGGCGCCAGCTTCTTCGAGCCGCTGCACCAAGCGGCAGGCGGCGGCTATCCCGGTGAATCGATCGATGCTTTATGGAGCCTGGTCTGGCGCGGCCTTATCACCAATGACTCGCTGCACGCACTGCGCGCTTACATCGCCAAGCCCGACACAGCTCGCTCCAACCGGCGGCAACTGACCGGGATTCCTTCGTATGGATCAACTTCAGGCGCGAAAACAGGAAGCGCGTTTCGCTCGCGTCGAACTACCCCTCCCACCGCACAAGGCCGCTGGTCGTTGCTGCCGGTTCGCGCAGTGCAAGCCGCTGACGGATTGCCTTCGGCCACGGAAGCCAGCCATGCCTTGGCGTTGCAACTGCTGAATCGCTATGGAGTACTGATGCGCGAATCGGTTGCGGCCGAGAATGTGCCTGGCGGCTTCAGCGCCGTCTACGATGTATTGAAAGCGCTCGAAGAAAGCGGCCGCATTCGACGCGGCTACTTCGTAGCCGGATTAGGCGCGACCCAGTTTGCGCTTCCTGCGGCGGTTGACTTGCTTCGCCAGTTGCGTAATGCGCCGGAAGCCGAGAGACCCGAATTCGTGCAGCTCGCGGCCACGGATCCCGCCAACCCGTATGGGTCGGTTTTGCCGTGGCCCGACATTCCAGTGGCCGACGAAGATTCGGAATCAGCGCCCCGGGTGCTCACCCGTGCAGCGTATGCCGAAGTGATCCTGCGCAATGGCCAGCTGGTCGCATGGTTGCGCCGCAATAATCCGAGCCTGCTGGTTTTCCTTCCCGGTGAGGAGCCCGAGCGCTCCCAAGTCGCCTCCGGTCTCGCCCATTTTCTCAGTACCCGCGGACAGGACCGCATGCACGGCAATCGTCATGAAGGCGTCCTGATTACTACCGTTAACGGCCAGCCGGTGGGCGCTCATCCCATCTCGCGCTTCCTCAGGGATGCCGGCTTCCATCCCGGACCACTCGGTTTTCACCTGCGCCGCATCCCTTTGCCGATCGTTCCCCACGACGTGATTCCCGAGGAACTTCAATAACCCATGCCCGAAGGCGATACCATCTTTCGCTCTGCGCGCACACTCAATCGCGCATTGGGCGGGAAGACTGTGACGGCCTTTCGTTCCACCTTTCCCTGGCTGACACGTTTCAATGACGACACGCCTCTGAGGGGGCAGACCGTCGAATACGTCGAATCGCGTGGCAAATGGGTACTCATTCATTTCTCCGGGGGAGGCACTCTGATTACGCACATGCTGATGAACGGCAGCTGGCACATCTATCGTCCCGGAGAACGTTGGCAACAGCCTGCCATCAACATGCGTATTGTGATTGAGACCAGCGAATTTCACGCCATCGGTTTTCGCGTTCCTGTGGCTGAAATGCATACCGCTCGTTCGCTGGCGCGCGACCGCCGCATTCCTCGATCGCCCAATGATCTGCTCAGTGAAGCATTCGATACCGAGGCCGCTGTGCGCCGCATGCAGTCCTATCCCGATGAAGAAATCGGCAATGTGCTCTTAAGGCAACACGTGCTGGCGGGGGTCGGAAATGTCTTCAAATCGGAGGTGTGTTTTGTCGCGGAGCTCAACCCGTTTCGCAAGGTTGCCACGCTTTCCGAGCAGCAGATCCAGGAAACAATTCGCATCGCGCGGCAGCAACTCGGCGCCAACATACTTGAGGGCTCGGGCAACATGATCGTGACCTATACAGGCCCGGGTCGGCGCACCACACGGCAGGCTGATCCCAGCGCCAGCTTATGGGTCTATGGACGTCGCGGTGAACCCTGCCGCCGCTGTGGTGAACCTATCCTCAGCCGCCTGCAAGGCTCAGGCGCGCGGCTCACCTATTGGTGTCCTCGCTGCCAACCCATGTCCGAAGGCGCGTCGAAGGAAATCGTAACTAATTCCTAGTTCGAAGCCTTGCCGCCCAGCCCAAACAGTTTCTGGAAAACATTGCGGTGATCGTTAGGATGGTCGCAAGTATCTGTTGGTGCGGCGCCTTGGAGGAATGCAGCGTCATACCCGGCGGGGCAGACATCGTCGCTCAGCAGGTTGGTGACCTTGTCCAGCTTGACCACTTCAATACCGACTGGCGGTTTGAAGGTATGGGTATCGGAATACTGCGGCAGCAACACCGCCTTCTTCATGAACTCAGCCCATATGGGCGCGGCAGCGCTCGCACCCGATAACTTCACGTCGGTGTAGTCATCATTGCCTACCCACACGATGCACAGAAGGTTGCTGGTGAAGCCCGCAAACCACGCATCATGACTGGTGCCTGTTTTGCCTGCGGCCGGTGCCATAAATCCGCGACGGCGCACTTCGAAGCCATAGCCGAAATTCATGACGCCTTCCATGAGATTCGTCGTCAGGTAGGCAGAGCGGGGATCGAGCACCTGCTTTGATACGGGCGTGGTATCGGTAATCACGTCGCCCGAAGCCGTGCGCACGCTGGCCAGCATCCATGGGCTCAGATACACGCCACCATTCGCAAAAGTTGTGTATGCGCCTGCCATGTCCAGGGGCGTCGCGTCATAGGCGCCAAGCGAAACCGCTGGAGTGCCGCGTGCATTCTTGATGCCGGCATCGCGTGCCAGCGCGGCCACGTTGTCGAAACCCACTTGGGCCCCGAGGCTGATCGTGGCATTGTTCAAGGAATGTGCCAGCGCAAACATGGCAGTGACTTCGCCATGGTATTCATCCTTATAGTTGCGAGGCGTATATTCCTGTGTGCTTCCTTCGTCGTACGTGGTCTGCTCATCGTTCAGCATCGTCACTGCAGAGAAGGGCTTGTCCTGTCCGGGAAGGATCGTGCCCGCAATCGCGGTATTAAAGGCAGTCGCAAACACGAACGGCTTGAAGATGGACCCGGTAGGCCGCTTGGCCACCGCATGATTTAACTGGCTGCTGCCATAGCTGCGTCCGCCGACCAGCGCGAGCACCTGGCCCGTGTGCGGATTGAGCGCCACCAGGGCGACTTGCGGATATGTGTAGGGCTCAACCTTGACTGGCTCCGTCTTCTTAGCGCCCGCTTTTCTGCGCCGCGCGTGCAGCTTGTCTACTTGCTCATCGACCACATGTATGGTCGACTCAACCGCCGAAGTCGCCACGCGTTGCAGGTCAGGATCGAGGGTGGTGTAAATGCGCAATCCTTCGAGATTGATGTCGCGCTCACCGAGCTTCTGCAGCAATTGCTCGTGCACCAGGTCGACAAAATAAGGTGCTTCGCTGGCATCGACACTCGACGTAGAGAGGTGAAGCGATTCGGCCTTGGCTCGTTCGGCTTCATCCTTGGTGATCGAGCCCGTTTCAACCATTGAGTCCAACACCAGGTTGCGCCGCTCGATGGTGCGATCTGCATGGCGCCAGGGATTGAAGTAGTTGGGCCGCTGAATAATGCCTGCGAGCATCGCACTTTCGGCCAGGTCCAGTTGCTTCACATCTTTCCCGAAATATGCTTGCGAGGCTTCGCCAAATCCATCAATCGAAAAGCTTCCGTGTTGACCAAGATTGATTTGATTGGCATACATTTCGAATATCTGCTTCTTGGTGAAGCGATGTTCAAGTTGAAACGTAATGACAATCTCGATGATCTTGCGTTTAATGCGTTTCTCTGGAGTGAGAAAGAATCCGCGCGCCAACTGCATCGTCAGCGTGGAACCGCCCTGCTGCTTCTGTCGCGTGGTCACGTCGCGCACCACGGCTTGCATCAGCCGCCAGTAATTCACACCGTTATGCTCAAAAAAACGTCGGTCCTCGATGGCCAATACCGCATGCACAAGATTCTGCGGAATTTCGTCATAAGTGATTAAGCGTCGCTTAGTGCGGTTTGCGTCTTCGCTCAATCCTGTGATCAGAACCGGTTCGAGTTCATAGCTGGCCAATTGCTGCCCGTGTTCATCGGTGATTGAGTCGACGACACCACGATTGACATGAATCGTCGCGCCGTCTGGAGCGTGGTAGGACTGCGGACCGGGATAAACATTGATTGCGTCCACGCGTTCGGAATATGTACCCAGCGGCGAATCCTTGCCCTTGCCACCCACCGTCGAGTAGCCGGCGTCACGTAGTTCATTGGCAATGAGGTGAACTGTCAGCTTTTGTCCCGGACGAACTTCGCGCGGTTCCGCATAAATCTTTGCCGTATTCGCGAACAGCGGCTGTTTCAGCCGCGCATCCACGATGTGCTCATATTTGTAATAGAAGTAGCCGCCAACACTCATGACGGTGATCGCCACGGCAGCAATCAGAACTAACCCGATCCGCAGCAGTAACGCAGCCCAATCCCGTTGACCGGTCGGCATCGCTAACTTGATCTTCAGCGCCATCGCTGCTCCTTGAAAATCAGCTTCCAGCTGCTAGCTGCTAGCTTTCCGCTCTCTCGTGCTCCAACGAATCTTGCTTCGCGAAATCTCTCATCAACCGTACTCTTCTGATCCGCACAGAATAGTTGATGCGTGATTCCCGCTCAACTGAAGGCTCGCGGCCTAGGACCGGAAACTAGAAGTTAACAGCGGCTTCAAACCACGTCCTACTCCGCCAAAAGTTTCAGCTGCGTCGCAGTTCACTCCCTCAGAGAAACCGCTAGATGCTAAAGGCTAGAAGCTAGCAGCTGTTCTTCCGCCACTCTTGTCTTCACGAGCTCTACGATCTGGGCCAACTCAACATCCAAACTTTTTGCCGTTGCCCGCGTCACCAGCTCCACCTGGCCTGCGGCAGCCTTCTTACCAACATTGATGCGGTAGGGGATACCCACCAGGTCCGCATCTTTAAATTTGACGCCGGCGCGCTCATCTCTGTCATCCAGCAACACGTCGAGGCCAGCCGCTTCAAGATCCGCAGCCAGCTTCTCGCCGGTCTCGCGTAACGCGGCGTCCGACACATTGGTCACGGTTACCACGACTGTGAATGGCGCTATCGAAGCCGCCAGGCAAAATCCATTCGGGTCATGGGATTGTTCGATGGCCGCGGTTAGAATCCGCTCAACACCGATGCCGTAGCAGCCCATGATCGGCATTACTTCCTTGCCATTCACGTCCAGGACGCGCGCACCCATCGATTCGGAATACTTGTAGCCGAGCTTGAAAATGTGGCCCACTTCGATGGCCTTGCCCACCACCAGCTTGCCCTCACATTCATTGACGGGGCAGGCTTCGCCCTCGTTCACACTGCGAATGTCGGCGCTGAGGGTCCAGGTAAAGTCGCGACCGGGCACCACATTGCGCAAGTGATAATCCAGCTTGTTGGCTCCGCATACCAGGTTTTTACGACCCTCGAGCGACTTATCGACGACGACCGTGAGCCCCTTGCCGAGCGGCTTATCGTCATGCTCCAAGCCCACCGGGCCCAGAAATCCTGCCGGTCCTTTGAAGTATTGCTCCAGCTCCGCCGCTTGCATGGTCCGCAATTCGGCCGCGCCCACGGCCCCCAGCAATTTGGTTTCGTTCACCTGGTGGTCGCCGCGCAGGAACGTCGCCACTCCATGCCACGTGTCTCCGGTGCCGCCCGACTTGTCGACGATTCCGCGCTTCAGCGCCATGTAGGCCACACACTTAATATCCGAAGCCGGCGAAATCTTGAAGAACGCAGCCACGTCTGAAATTGCCGCGCAGCCGGGTGTCAGTACAAGTTCCGGCATGCCGTCGCCGGTCGTCTCCATCTCCGTTACCCGCTCCAGCCGCGAAGTCGCTTTCTCCAGATTGGCTGCGTAGCCGCAAACCGGGCAACTGGCAATCAAATCTTCGCCCGCATCGGAGTAGACCATGAACTCCTGCGACTGAGAACCGCCCATCGCCCCCGAATCAGCCTCAACTGCCACGAACTTCAGCCCGCAGCGCGTGAAGATCTTACGGTAGACGACATCATGTAAATCGAAGCTCTTATCCAGTCCGGCCTTGTCGATGTCGAATGAGTAGCTGTCCTTCATCATGAACTGGCGGACGCGCAGTAACCCGGCCTTGGGCCGCGGCTCATCGCGAAACTTGGTTTGAATCTGGTACCAGATCTGCGGCAGTTGTTTGTAACTGCGCAACTCGCTGCGCGCAATCGTCGTCATGATCTCTTCGTGCGTCATGCCCAGGCACAGCTCGGCACCCTTGCGATCCTTGAGCCGGAACATGTTGTCGCCCATGCCCGTCCAGCGGCCGCTCTCGACCCACGGTTCGCGAGGCAAAATCACCGGCAGAAAAAACTCCTGGCCAATCTGGTCCATCTCCTCCCGCACAATGCCGATGATCTTGTTCATCGATCGCTGGCCGAGAAAGAGATAGTTGTAAATCCCCGCGCCGAGCTGGCGGATGTAGCCGGAACGCAGCAGAAATTTGTGGCTAGCCACTTCGGCGTCTGCCGGGGCCTCGCGGAGAGTAGGGACAAAGAGCTTCGACCAGCGATGCATAAAAATGAGCGAACGTGCTTTCCCGCCGTTTTCCCGGCGCAAGACAGTTTGTGGCAGAGATCATTCTAAATGTTCGGGAAGTCGCGTGGGGACGCGGCCTGCTACCGATCCATTCCTGTGCTCTTTAGGATCAGCCGTTCAAACAGGGCACGCGGCAACAGACGGTGCATCGTCAGGCCGATTTTTGCGTCTTTTCCGACCAGGTAGCGCAAGCGCGGCTGCGGATTTTCGAGGATCGCTGCAATCACGTTGGCCACCACCTGGGGATCGGCTCGCCGCTTATCCGTTGCGACGCGCTTTCTGAAGTCCGCCATGCGCACTGCGTTCGGTGAGGCAACATCCAGCGCGGACACTGCCATGTCGGCGTTCCGTGTCCAGATATCGGTCGCGAACGCCCCCGGTTCTACCAGGACTACCTTGATTCCCAACGCTTTCAACTCGTAGCGAAGGGTCTCCGTCCATCCTTCCAGCGCAAACTTCGAGGCGGAATAGCTGCCGACTCCGGGATAGCCCAGGCGTCCCGAAATCGACGATACCGTGACAATATGCCCTGAACGCTGCCGTCGAAACTGCGGCAGAAATGCCCGGGTCACGGCCACTGTGCCAAAGAAGTTTGTATCGAACTGCTTTCTCAACTCGGCGCTGCTCACGTCTTCAGCAAAACCCGCCATCGCAAACCCAGCATTGTTGACCAGGGCGTCGAGGGACAATGAGCGAGCCTCCAACTCTGAAACGAGGCTGGAGATCTGCTCATCGTTCGTAACATCGAGCGCCTTTACTTCGATTCGTTCCGACACGCTGGTGGCGATGGCCGCGGCGTCCAATCGATCGCGCCGGTCGAGATGGCGCATCGTGGCGATCACCCGCCATCCGCGCTTGGCCAACGTGACGGCGGTCAGCAATCCGAACCCGCTCGATGCGCCGGTGATCAGTACGGTCTTGCTCATGATCTTCTCCAGTGCGGTGAGGAACAGCAGGGAATGGGATGAATAGCAGCGACGCAGCGAGCGACCCTGACCGCTGACGCTTGATCTCTATTCTCTATTCTCAGCGCTAGATCAACTCCAACCCCCATAAATCGTGCAGGTGCACCACGCCCTCGACACAGCCCTGCGCGTCCGTCACAACCAGGGAAGTAATCTTCCGCTCTTCGAGAATCGCGAGAGCCCGTGCGGCAAGTTCCGTTCCCGCAATGGTTCGGGGGTGCGCGTTCATGGCCTGACCGGCGGTGCGACTCAGTGCGGCGCCGCCCTCGCGCTCCAACAGGCGGCGCAGATCGCCGTCGCTGATCACGCCCAGCAGCCGACAATCTTGCTGCACCGTCGTCATCCCCAGCTTCTTTGACGACATTTCGTAAATCACATCAGCCATGGGCGTTGAGGCAGCGACCACTGGCACTGCGTCCCCACCGTGCATCAGGTCGCGCACCTTGGCGAGCTTCTTGCCCAACTTGCCGCCGGGGTGCAATTCCGCAAAGTCCTCTGCCTTGAAGCCCTTGCGCAGACTCACGGCCACCGCCAGCGCGTCGCCCAATGCCAGCATGGAAGTAGTAGAAGCTGTGGGCGCAAGATTGAGCCCGCAGGCCTCGCGCTCCACGCCGCAATCCAGCGCCACATCGCTTGCCTGGGCGAGGGTCGAAGTCAGGTTGCAACAGAAGGTAACCAGCGCATCGCCCTTGCGCTTGAGTGTCGCCAGCAGGCGCAAAATTTCTTCAGTCTCTCCGCTCGCCGAGAGCGCTACGACCACGTCGCCGGGCATCAACACACCCAGGTCCCCATGCACCGCTTCTGCCGGGTGCAGAAACAAAGCCGGAGAGCCAGTGGAACTGAGCGTCGCGGCAATCTTCTGCGCAATGATGCCGCTTTTGCCCATCCCCGTGACCACAACTCGGCCGTTGCCCTCGCCGCAGCGCAAAATCAAATCCACCGCACGGTCGAAATCTGCACCCATCGGCCCTTCCAGCCGCGTGGCCAAAGCTTCTAGCGCTGCAGCTTCGGTGCGCACCAGCGCCGCCGGTCGCAGACAATCGTCATCCTGCTTTTGATTCATCGGCTTCCGATGGTATCAGCTTCGGTCAAAACCGGTTGGTTCTCCAGACCACTCAAACCGCCGAACCGCCGCTGACAAACTCTGCGGCGGCTTCCTCTCACTCATTCATCCAGCGTTCAGAATCGTAGGAGCATTCTTTTGGAAGCCTTGTTTTTGTTCCGCTAAGTCCCGCTGGCTGCGGCCGCCAGGGCTTTCGTACAATAAGAGAGAGGTTCTCTTCCCATGAAGCGCAATACCCTGGTTCTCGGCGCAGTCCTCGTAATTCTAGCCATCTTCGCCTGGGCGGGCTGGGCGAATTGGGAATACCGCAAGCAGGCTGCCGAAAAGCTGCTGGCCAATGCCGCCAAGGGAGAGTTGGTCGTCGCCGCTGCCGGGGACTCGCCTCAGTATCGTTCGCCTTTAGTCGGTAAATCCGCCCCTGACTTTGCTCTGCAGGATTTGAGCGGCAAGAAGGTCTCCCCCTCCAGCTTCAAAGGCAAAGCCGTTCTGTTGAATTTCTGGGCCACCTGGTGCGCCCCCTGCAAACTTGAGACTCCGTGGCTGGTTGAACTGCGCAATCAATATGCGGCTCAGGGGTTTGAAGTTCTTGGTGTCTCCACGGAAGGCGACGACCTCAAGCAGGATGACAAGGAAGGCTGGGCGCGCGACAAAACCGCCATTCAGAAATTCGTGCAGCTCGAGAAGGTGCCTTACCCCATGCTCATGGATGGAGATAGCATCAGCAACTCCTACGGCGGGCTCGATTCAATGCCAACATCTTTCTTCATCGATCGCAACGGCACTGTGGTGGCAGCGCAACTCGGCCTTACGTCGAAGGACGACATTGAGTCCAACATCCGTAAAGCACTCGGGACCGGGAAGTGATCCATGGCTGACCTGACGGAACGGATCGGCAAGAGCGTCAAAATCGAAACAGCCAGAAACGCGAGATCGATCGCAATGGCCGCAACTCGATACACGATCGGGGCAGTTCTGTTTGCGGGATTTGTTTGCCTCGCCGGTCTCAGTCAGTCTCCGGTATCGGACTCACCGGGACGCTCACTGGCCAAAGTTGAAGCCGTGGAATACCTCTACCCCGAGCAGGTGACCATTCCTTCCGGCAAAACGACGGCGGTCGCGCTTCACTTTCGCATCGCGGACGGCCTTCACATCAACTCGCACACGCCCAGCGAGAACTATCTCATCCCGACTGAATTCTCGGTTCCCTCCGAATCAGGCGTTCGCCTTAAGACGGCGACGTATCCGGCGGGGATCAATTTCACCCTGCCCCTCGATCCTCAGACCAAGCTGAACGTGTATACCGGCGAGTTCACGATTCAGACACGTCTCGTGGCCACGGCAGGAGATCATCTGGTCGAAGCCAAGCTGCATTATCAGGCTTGCGACAAGAGCGCGTGCATGCCTCCGAAGACCATCAAGGTTCCTATAGACGTCATCGGGAAGTAACAAACGCTGAGAGCTAGCTGCTAGAAACTGAAGCGAGCCGCTTCGCGACCCGTTCCTGACCCAACGCCAGCATCACGGCAAACAGGCTCGGCGCCACGCCTTGCCCCGTCAGCGCCACACGCGCACCATTGATCAGCACGCCTGCTTTCAGTCCTTTTTCTTCGGCAAGACTGCGCAGGACCGCTTCGGTCGATGCCTCAGTGAACTCGCTGGCCGCCGCATAACGCGCGCCCAGTTCCACGAGAAGGGCGGGCACGTCGCCGGCCATAAACTTGGCCGCTGCGGCAGGGTCAATCTCGTACTCATCCGCAAAATAGGCGCGAAACGCGGTCGCGAAATCCTTCAGATTCCGCGCGCGCGGCTTGAGCAGATCAATGGCGTGGGCAATCTCGGCTTCAGAGCGCGTCGGTGTAAATCCGGCCAGCTTCCACTCTTCTTCAATCAGCGGTCGCAATGCCTCCGCGGGATATGCGCGAATGTATTCCGTGTTGAACCATGCCAGCTTGTCGTTATCGAAGACCGCATTTGATTTCGAAATGCCGCCGAGTGTGAACAGCTTGATCAGCTCATCGGACGAGAAAATCTCGCGGTCCTTGCCATTCGCATCCTTGATCGAGCCGGGCGTCCATCCCAGCAGCGAAAGGAAATTGCGAAATGCCTCGGGCACGATCCCCATGTCCTTGTACGCAATTACGCTGGTCGCACCGTGACGCTTTGAAAGCCGCGTCTTATCAGGACCCAGAATCAACGGCACATGCGCAAATACCGGTAGTTCCGCGCCCAGCGCACGATACTGCAGCACCTGCTTGGGAGTATTGGAGATGTGGTCCGCGCCGCGAATAATGTGTGTCAGCCGCATGTCAATGTCATCGGCCACCACGCTCAAGTGATACGTGGGAATGCCGTCAGACCGCAGCAGGACAAAGTCCTCGATCTCTGCGTTGGCAAATTCCACCTTCCCGAAAACCGCGTCATCGAAGCTGGTGCTGCCGCCCTCGGGCACGGCGAACCGGATCGCTGCCGGCTCTCCGGCATCCATGCGCGCCTGCGCCACCTCTTTCGCGATAAGCCGGCAACGACGGTCATACATGGGAGGCCGTCCTGCCTCGGTCGCCTGCTTACGCCGCTGCTCCAGTTCCTCTTTCGTGCAGAAGCAGGGGTAGGCATTGCCGCTGGCCACGATCTTTGCGGCGGTGGCAGTGTAAAGGTCCAGCCGTTTTGACTGAAAGAACGGGCCTTCGTTCCAGTCCAGGCCCAACCAGCGCATGCCCTCGACAATACCTTCGACCATGGCCTCGGAAGACCGCTCGAAGTCGGTGTCTTCGATGCGCAAAATGAAGGTTCCCCCCGTGTGGCGCGCGAATAGCCAGTTGAACAGGGCAGTGCGCGCTCCACCCACATGCAAATACCCGGTGGGTGAAGGCGCAAAACGAACACGAGGGAGCTTTACGGGAGAAACAGATTCCTGAGGCATCGTCGAGATAAGTCCTCTTCGATGCTACCAGTTTAGGCCTCGTTCCCAGCCCTCAGGCCTGGGGAGGGTACGGCGGCTGCGGAGGGAAAGGAGGCTGGGGAGTCCACGCGGCCGGCAAGGCTGGCGTCACTCTCCATTCGCTGAACGCAAGGATGTACAAAAGCACTAGCGTCCCGAGGGATGGAATCAGACATAGCATTGAAAGCCAGGGAGACAAGCCGGCCTTCTTGCAGATAAACCAACACGGAATCATGACGATCCCGATCCCGATCAAGATGAGGATTGGGACAAAGGCCATGATGGCAAAAACAAGCTTCTGAATTTCCGCGGGGCTGGGACCATTCTGTTGAAGAAACAGGGCGAGATGCATCGTGAACGCTCCAAATTTTGATATTGGAAGTCAGAGCCAAATTACGGCCCAGTCACGAATTACGCAACAGGAATCTCATAGCCGGTTCCGCCCGCGCCACTCCAACACGTGCCGCCATAGATCCCTGTTCTACGATGTGCGCTCATTGCCGACACATGATCACTGGCGGGCAGTGGCTCTACACGCCGATATCTGACCACTGACCACTGTTTTTAGGTAATGTCCTCGGTGTCAAACACCGGCGAAACCGTCTTTTTCTTCGGAACACCGTGCACTGAGCTCAGCAGGTCTTCGACCACATCTTCCAGTTGGCGCTGGCTTTCGATCACCGCCGTCATGCTCTTGAGTTCATCCTCGTCGGTGGTGCGTTCAACCAGAGCTACGGCGTGGCATTGGGCCACATGATCCAGATTCAGACCCTCGGGTGTCTTAGCCTTAATACTCACCTGGTCGAGATCCACACCGAGAAGATCAGCTACGCGCGACCGCATCTCCCCGGCTATCGGGGAAATCTTGGGCGCCGCCAACACCAGCGTCGTATCTACGTTCACGATGCGATAGCCGGCGTTTTCCAGCTCTTCAAGAGCCAGCTTGAGAAAGATCGCGGAGTCCGCATCTTTCCAACGCGGATCTCCCGGGGGGAAGAAGCTGCCAATATCGCCTGCGGCTACGGCGCCCAACAGCGCATCGGTAATGGCATGCAGCAGCACATCGCCATCTGAGTGGCCGGCGAGCCCCTCGTGGTGTTCCAATGTCATGCCGCCTATGCGTAATGGAACTCCCGCCTTGAAGGCGTGCGAGTCCCAGCCAAATCCGATCCGTGTGTCCATGAATCTCCGTGCCCGACAGGGTGTCCCCGGTTCTTTGGGAACCTGCTTTCAATTCAAGCGCAGCGGGCGCGCTGGCGTAAATAAAACTCTGCCAACTCCAGGTCGCCCGGCTGGGTAATCTTCAGATTAACCTGAGAGCCCGGGACTACCGCTACAGGATGCCCAGCTCTCTCCACTACCGAGGCCTCATCCGTGCCCACAAATCCGTCCGCGGTGGCTTCCGCAAAAGCACTCTGCAGAATGCCGTAACGGAATCCCTGGGGCGTTTGCGCCAGCACTACGAATTCTCTGGGAATGGTAGACGTGATCAGGGCGCCATGCGCCGTCCGTTCGACCTGCTTAATGGTGTCCACGGCCGGCATGCCCACAATTGCAGCGCCGTGGGCAATAACTGCGTCGATGGTCCGGTCGATGGTGGCGGCGTCAATCAGCGGTCGCACTGCGTCGTGGACCAGCACCACGTCCTCTGCCTCGGCGGCTAACGCACTCAAGGCATGAGCGACTGATTCCTGGCGGTTGTCGCCGCCCTCCACGACCACGACTCGGCCGCTAAACCCGTACTCGGCCACCTGGGCTTCAACGCGCTCCATCTCCGGCTTGCGAACGGCAACACTGATTGCTGTTACCCGCTCCACGGATGCGAAAGCGCGCAGCGAATGGATGAGGATTGGAATGCCGTCAAGAGACAGAAACTGCTTCGGTTGCGGCCCGGCCATGCGTGTGCCCAATCCTGCCGCGGGAAGTATCGCGAATACTTGCATAACGGGTGGAGTATATAACGGCGAGCCCCCCTGGGGACGACTACGGTTTCCCAGGTTCCGCGTAAAACATCTCGTTGCTCGAGCGAAATCCGAGTTTTTCGTAAATCGGACGGCCAGCGTCAGATGCGTGCAGCGCCATGACCCGGATATTTCTGACTCTCGCCTCCTCCATGCACCTTTCAACGAGTGAGCGAGCCAGGCCTCGATGCCGATATTCCGGTTCCACAAAGACGTTGAGGATGTACCCGCGCTTTTCGCCTCTCGGATCGAACGGGTGAGGAGGCCAATCGAGGATCAACAAACCTGCGGAAGCCACCGGGCGTCCGCGATCTTCTGTGATCACGCCGACATATTTGTTTTCCTCGATCATGCGCTTCAGCCACGGTCCGCAGGCCCGGTACATTTCCTCCAGAATCGGACCGTCATACCCGCCCATGGCGGCGAACATCGCCATTCGATGGGCGGAAATAAGCTGGGAATCGGTGGCCTTGGCGAAGCAGTTCTCGAGCATTCACCCAGTATAAGAACCGCCGAACAGCTCTCTGGCCGTCAGCCTGCCAGATCAAACTTCCAACGCCCTACAGGCGGCGCTGCGTCCCCTAGAGTTTTATGATCCTCAAATGTGCGCCATGCAGTTTCCTAGCCTGCCCATCGACGTGACCCAGCTCAAGCCCGGACTGCGGCTGGCTGTTGGTCTTTCCGGCGGCGCCGATTCCGTAGCCTTACTGCGCACGCTCGCCGATCGCAGCGGGGAACTGGGCCTCGTTCTCCA
>CZKL01000170.1_pt1 | contig 14341 bp, 11 predicted proteins | sample 1122441 | NCBI WGS metagenome assembly CZKL01 (sample SAMEA3539301, study PRJEB10725) | soil metagenome | biome: tundra; feature: field; material: soil | place: USA | collected 2010-05 | depth 0.15 m
GTTCACCTGGGAAGCGACCGACAAGGCCGCCGCCCTTGCCGAACAAGCCGGTCAACTGGCCGCCGCTACCAAGTAGTTTCTGCAGTCAATCGATGTACCGAATGGGGTCCTTGCTCGCAGGGGCCCCTTCCTTTTTGGGCGCTCCGGCGTCGATCAAATAGAATGCAGCGGGGCGTCTGCCCGTTTTTTGATCGAGGAGAAAGCAATGCGTATTCCTTTACTTCTAGCTCTCGTGCTGGGCGTAGCCTCGGTAGCCGGCGCGCAAAGCGGCACATCGCAAACCGGCGCCTACTGGGATTACCAAGGCAAGACCGGCCCGCTCGGATGGGCAAAGCTGGATCCGGCCTACAAGGCCTGCGGCCAAGGCCATGAGCAGTCGCCGATCGACATCCGCGGCGCCCATCTAAATAAGAACCTGCAGCCTATCGAGTTTCACTATCTCGCGGGTCCCGTCACGCTTGAAAATACAGGCCGTACGATCATCGTTCATGTCGGTCCTGGAAGCTATATTGTGGCTGGTGGAGAACGCTACGACCTGCAGCAGTTCCACTTTCACCATCCCGCCGAAGAAGCTGTCAAGGGCGAGCTCACCGATATGGACATCCATCTGGTGCACAAGAGCGCCGATGGCAAGATTGCTGTGGTCGCGGTGCGGTTGACCGTGGACATGGGCAATCCCAACGCAACTCTCGCCGCACTGTGGGACCACTTACCGACCGCCACCGGCGCGACGGACAAGGTGACGAGCTACGTAAATCCGGGCGGTCTGCTGCCCGCTGATCGCGGCTATTGGACTTACGTGGGATCGCTTACCGCGCCTCCGTGCACCGAGGGCGTGCGCTGGTTCGTTTTCGAGCAGGACATCAGTCTCAGTCGTGAGCAATTGCGTGCCTTTGCGGCAATCTTCAAGCTCAATTCCCGCCCCTTGCAGGATCCCCATGGGCGCCGCATCGAAGCCGACGAATAGTTTGGCTTGGGACTGTTGGCCGAGATGTTTTCTACCGGCTGATCGGCGTAAAGCGTAACTCCAGACCGTCACCGCCTGGAAGCACTGCGGCTTCGACGCCGGTCAGGTCCGGTACCAGGTAGTCGGCGTCGTCGAGGCTGTCCACCGGATGCGAGAATGTGGTCCCAACCACCGTGCACCCGGCTGCGTGGCCCGCTTTCACGCCTGATTCAGAATCTTCAAATACCACGCACTGCTCCGGTACGAATCCGAGCAGCGCCGCGCCTGCCAGGTAAGGTGCGGGGTGCGGTTTGCCCTCGGAAACCGAGTCGGCCGTAATCATCTTTTCCGGAACTGGAATGCCGCTCTCCGCGAGCCGCATCCGGGCCAGCTTCTCGGTCGCGCTCGTCACCACGGTCCAACTGTCCTTGGGTAACTTTGCGATCAGGTCGAGGACCCCGGGCAGAACGGTAAGCCCTTCTCCATCTGCTATTTCGATATCTTCGATAAGTTTGAGCTCAGCCCAGCTGTCGAGATCGGGTCTTAAGAATGCAGCGCTCTCAATCGCCCGTCGACCGTGAATAACGCTTAGCGCGTAGGCAGGGTCGACATCGCGCATCTTCGCCCATTTCGTCCAGCTGCGCTCCACCGAGCCAAGGGACGAAATCAGAATGCCATCCATATCGAACAAAATGCCCTTGCAACGAACTAAAACGGGGGAGGAAGCCGCGGATAAAGCCATGGTTTATTGTACCGGTCTTCGACTGTCCCGAACGTCCCTCTGGATGCGCCTTGCAACCGCCCGGCGGCTGATGTCAGCTTGAAAATAAGCTGACCGACTGAGTGAATATTGGTGCGTTTTATAACAAATTGCGGTGGAATAGTGGACCCTACCGCTGGCTGGTCTGCATAGATTTGTTAGGCGTGAATGCAAGCCTGGGAGGGTCGCCAAAGGTCACTCCAGCTTCGATTGGGACTCGTTTCGAACCGCGCCGAACTTGGCTTTGTTCGACGGTGGCACCGCCATTTGCGATGGAGGCATCGCCGGCCCAGCGGTCAAACCTGGCCACAGCGGGCGGGATTTCTGTGTCAGCTGAATCTGCAATCGATCCGTGTTCCCAGTCAAAATGAAACTTGCCTTTGGCTGAGGTTGCCAGGTCTCTGTCCGTAAACCCTGCAAGCTGTACGCTGCCGCCGCCGCTGATCGCTCCACCCGACCAATGCATGGCGAACAACTGCCCAACGTCTGCAGCATCTAGATTTTCGATCGTCCCCTCAAGCTTATAAACCGGCTTATCCCCCACCGCCAAGGACCCGTTCGCGTGAATGTGGCCGCCGAACACGCCGCCCTCGATTGACGAAAACTCCGCGCCAGTGGGAAGAATGTCGATCGACGCCGTAATGTCATTAAACGTTACCGGGGCAAGAATCAAAGTCTTCGCCTGCACGCTGCCCTGGAGCGGTGGCCACACCGAAGCAGAAGCAGGTTTGAGACGCGCAATGAGCGAAGTAATCAGCGTTCCCGGCTCGCGCGCGCCCAGGATCGCTGCTTGCAGAGCGCCTGCGTCAAGAGTGTCAAAGTCGAGCGAGAATTGCGGTAAACAGACCTTTGGCACTTCGCACGCGTGGGGGAGTTCCAGCGTCGCGGTTCCCTTGACCGGACCGTACGAAAACGCGACTGGGTCCCAGCGCAGGCCGCCATTCTCGAGGTGCAGAGTGGCTCCCGAGATTTCAACCGGATTGGCCAGGAAGGGCGCCTTCCAATTCGCGTTGTGAAATGTGACCGTTCCGCTGAAACGGTCTGGAGTCTCAGGAATCACGCTGTTCGGAGGTATAGAAGACGCCGGGGTCGACTGCGAGGCATGAAGCACCACGCCGGACGACAGCCACGGACCTTCGGCGGTGAGATCGAGCACCGGTGGCTCGCCCGCGAGCGACTCCAGCAACGAAAGATCCGTAATGCCTGCAACGCGCGCGAACTCCCGTAAGCGCGCCAGGCTCGCCGTGCCCTTCAAGCCCATCTTGTAGCTGTGAAGACCGAGTCGCGCACTGACATTAAGAGGAGAGGGTCCACCCGCGGGCACCGGGATCGTAGCAACGAGCGCCGAAGGTTCTCCCGGCTGCTCAGCCTGCGGCTCAATGACCGCCCCCGTAATCAGGACCGGTTTGCTCAAGCCATCTCCAGTGAGTTGAAGCCCTTCCGCAATAAAGCTACCGGTGAACGGTCCGGGCGCAGGCGGACGCGCCTTTGTAGACGCCTTCCCTCTGGCCAATACCTTCGCGGGCTTGGGGACGTCCTCTCTGTCGGCAGCGCGGTCATAACTGACCTTGCCGCTGACCGAACCTTCCGCCTCAAGACCTGGATCGAGACCACTTCGCAACGTGCGCAGCGCGTCCAACCCGATTTGCGCAGGTACGTGGTCAAGTTCCACCGTGAAGCGCGGCTCACCCTGCCCCGGCAGCTGTCCCGTGAGCCGCGCCCGGCCGTTGCCCACAGGCGAATCGCAGGCGAGATCCTGCACTCCGTGATCCGAATGGTGATAGACGAACGCACACGTGGCGTCGAAGTCGATGGGAGACGCCGGGGTAAACTCAGCGCGATGTAATCCACTCGCCCGCAACCGTGTTTTGACATCGGCGGCCTGCGCTGTTCCATCCAGATGAAGTTCGGCGGTCAGGTCGCCACGCCAACCAGGATCCGAGCCGATAATCAAGCGCGAGAGCTGTCCGAACTGCACCTCACGCCAGTCCAAGTCGACGTGCAGCGGCATTTGCAGCATGCTTGGTCCGCCACGCAGACTAGCCTCCAGCCGCACCGTCCCCGTATCTGGCAAGTCGAGACTGACGTCAGTGCGAGCCGGCTGTCCACGCAGCCGAATCCGCCACTCCCCCGTGCTCTCCTGCCAGAAAGATAGATCGGTGTTAAGCAGAGAATAGGGCAGCTTTTCGGCGCCGTTCTTGATGTTGATTCGTGAGCTGGTTGCCTCGATATACGGCAACGGCACCGTCGGGCCTCCCGCGTTGCCCGGCCTAGGCGCGGCCGTGCGGAAAAGCGAATCGAGATTCCAGCGGCCTTCCCCGGCGTGCACCAGGTTGAAGCTGGCCTCGTCGACGCTGACCCGGCTGATTTCCAGACGCCCCCTCCACAGAGGAAGCAGCCGGATCGATGCCGTGACGGTGTTTGCCCTTAGCACCGGCTCCGCACCATACGCAGGGTCTTCTTCAACGATCAGGTCGGTGAAAACAAATCCCGGTCGGGGCAGCATGCGTATCTCAGCGGATGAAAGGCGCACGGGTCGTCCCAGGGAGGCGGACATCAATTGCGTGATGCGGCTCTTGTAGCGGCTCACACTCAGCAGCGGCGGCACAATCACCAGCGCAATCAGGAACAGGACTACCGCCAATGCCAGCCATAACTTGGCGCGCCCTCTCTGCCTGCTGTACGGAAGTGGTTGCAGATCTGGCGTCATCGTTCCTAATGGTAGTCCCGGTGAAAGCATTTGCGCCTACAGCAGTTTCGGAATCGCGGTACACCGAAACCGCGCACTTCATTGTCTCTTCCACCCGGAAGAGCATTCTGTCTCAGCTCTGAGAAGTTGACCGAACGTCGGAACGGCTCTAGTGAATCAGCTTGAGCGTGCGCGACCAACGAGTATCCGTGAAGAAGTGCAGGGCCACGTGCCCTAGCCATGAAATCTTGTTCGCCATACCGGTTTGATCGTACTGATTATCGGGCGTCTTGAACGACCAGTAGTTGAACAGTGGCCGCCCCACGATGTTCTCTCGCGGCACAAAGCCCCAATACCGTGAATCCAGGCTGTCATGGCGGTGATCGCCCATCATGAAGAACTTGCCCGGCGGCACTACCAGATCCCCGTCCACCACGTGACTGGGAAAATCTACTGCCCAGGATTCAGGCGTCGCTTCCGGTTGTTCGGTCGGTGCGATCGAAGGAAATTCGTCCAGAAAATCCTGATGATTCAGCGGCGTCACGGGCTCCGCGTACGGCTCGCTCTGCGCCACACCGTTCACAATCGGAATCCCGTTACGCAGATGAATATGATCTCCGGGAACACCGATCAGGCGCTTCACCAGGAAGAGGTCAGGCCAGCCCGGTTTGATGAACACAATAATGTCGCCGCGCTTGGGTTCGCGATAGTGAACCAGCGGCATCCATTTCGTCGGCGGAGCCACTGTAATTCGATCTACGACCAGGTGATCGCCCACCAGCAGCGTCTTCTCCATCGAACCCGATGGAATCACGAAGTTCTGCGCTAGAAACGTAAGGATGAACAGGCCCACAACCAGCACCGAGCAGATGCTGGCAATCGCCTCGTAAGGCGTCTCTTCCACTTTTTGTTCAACGATGTCGGGAGCAGGCGTTTCCTGGGTTGCGGTCTTTGTCTTCGTCATCCTGTCGCTCATTTACGGAAGTTGCCTTGCGCCTCTGCGGTGAATGCGCATGTCAAGAAGGCGCTGCCTGCCTAGATCTTTTGGGGGTCGGTTTTAGCGAATCACGCGGAAAATACGCTTCCAACGCGCGAATCCCGCCAGCCTCGCCGACAGTTCCCTGTCGTGTCCGAGTCTATCATCCGCGACCTGCACGTCGGTCGATGACGGACGACTCACGGAGAAGTAGATTACCAGCGGTCGTGCCACAATTGCCTGGCTCGGCACCAAGCCCCATGACCGCGAATCATAGCTGTGATTGCGGTTGTCGCCCAGCATGAAATACTTCCCAGGCGGGACCACAAGTTCTCCATCACGGGTGAGGCTTTGCAACTGCCTCCACCAGCCCGGATCGACTGACGGATCGGTATAGATGTGCGCCGGAAAATTGTCTCGAAACGGATTAGCCGCAGCCGGTTCAAACGCCGCATAGGGTTCGTCAAGCGATACCCCGTTCACTAGGACGCGGCCGTCTTCAATCCTCAGCCTATCGCCGGGAATGCCCACCACGCGCTTCACCAGGAAGCGCTTCGGATCCTGCGGGAAATGGAAAACCACGACATCGCCGCGGGCCACGTCGCGATACGGCATGATCCACCGCAACAAGCTGCCGGGCTTACCCGCGGGCGCGTAGATCTGCTTATTCACCAGCAGAAAATCGCCCACAAGCAGGGTGTGTTCCATGCTTTCAGATGGGATCAAGAAAGGCTGAAGGACGAATGTGAGCAGAAATAAAGCGACCACCACCGTGCGCAACAGCGAAGCAGCGGCCTCAGGTAGCGTGGGCAGATGCAGCCTCAGCAGCGACAGATGCTGCCGGGTCTGGTGGCCCGCGACCAGGATGGGGGTACTCATTTTGCGGCCTGCTCCTCCTCTGCTTTAGGGTTCCGCGCGGCTGCCGTGCGGCTTGCCTTCAGGCGCGCCAGGGCGCGTCGAGCGGCGTCCTGTTCCGCATGCTTTTTGGTCGTTCCAAGGCCTCTGGCAATGGGTTTGCCGGGCTCGCTGTCGCTCGGCTTCAATCTAACTTCCACAAGGAACCGTTTATGGTGGTCCGGGCCACTCTCGCTCTTCACTTTGTACACCGGAATTCCGGCGTGCACAGCCTGTAAATGTTCCTGCAACGCCGATTTATAGTTGCCCAGCGCGGCGCCCGACTGTAATTCTCGCGCCAACTGCTCGGCAGCTTCGCCCATTACATGACGACGGACAAATCGTCTCACAGGTTCCAGCCCGCCATCCAGAAACAGGGCGCCGATCACGGCCTCCATGGTGTTCGACAACACTGTACTCTTGCGTCGGAGTCCGCTCCGGTCTTCGCCGCGGCTCAGTCGTAGATGACGGCCCAAATCCAGAGATGCTGCCACCTCCGCCATATGCTGTCGGCTCACCAGTTGCGCTCGCACACGCGTCAGCTCACCCTCCCGCCATTCCGGGTGCAATAGGAACATGGCCTCTGCCACCATCAGGCCTAAAACCGCATCTCCTAGAAACTCAAGGCGTTCGTTGTCGCCTGCCGTGTCTTCGTCCACCTTTTCCAGGGCCTGCTCGTTAGCCAGCGATCGATGCGTTAACGCGCACACCAGAAGACCCGGAGCTTTGAAGCTGTGCCCGAGTGCTGCTTCAAGTTCGCTGAGAACCGCCTCCACCCACTCTCCTGGTTGTTCATGCTTCGCGAAGTTGTCGTCATGCTCGGTGACAGAACTTGGCTCTCCGCATTTCAGTCCGGCCGCTGTTGGGCCCTCCCCTATTAGACGGCAAAGGCTCCCCCGTCGCACTCCCACGGGGGGGTCATTGCGGTTTGGGTGTCGTGTTCGGCTGCGCGGGGCCCGATCCGGGTTTGGCTGGAGCGGCGCCTGGTTCATCGTCCGCATCATCCTCCTCGCAACTATGTCCTTTCACTGCATACGCTGCCTTCACTCCGTGTTCGGCAGCCAGGCGCGTATCCAACTGTCCGTCGCGGGCCTGCAAGGCCTGCTTGTATTCGGTCAAAGCCTGGTCCCGTTTGCAGTCCAGGTCAAGCATCCTGCCCAGATAGATGTGAGACCACGCCACCAAGCGCGGCTCTTTGCTCGTCGCCAGCGTCGTCTGGAACCGAGAAATCGCTTCATCCGGATGCCCGGTCATGATCGCAACCCGAGCCAGAATGAAATTCGCCTGAGCCCCCTGCGCCGTGGCCTGCAAGGTGTCGGATTTGTCGGCAAGCGCTTTGTGTGCCATCGCACTCGCGGTCGCTATGTCTCCCGATGCCAGCTTTGCCTCGGCCAGGTCAAGACCTTCAAGTTTGCGCGGTTTGCTTCGTACCAGGACGTCGCCATCGGCCTCTTTGTCGAATTCAATCTGTCGCGCCCGGTGCACCTGCTGGTCTACGTCCATACCGTAGACCATTTCCCCGATGGTATCGGGCAAACTGGCAGGGTCCTTCTCAAACACCTGCAGTTGGTCGTAGAAGTATCGCGTCAGCACGAAACCCTGAGTCATATCGTGCCGCACCGTGGCTTCGCGAACCGCGTCTACCCTTTGCTGGTATGCCTGTCGTTCGCGCTCATACTTTGGCAGGTCCGACCGTTCCACGCCCACCGGAATCTTGTACACCGGAACACCGGTATCCATGGTGCGCACCTCGATTGCCTTGATCAGGCATTCAATCGCCAATGGAACCGAATCGGACCGGTATCTGAAATCAAGAGGTGCTTCTCGCACCTCCTTGAGAATTGGCTGCATGCGATCGACCGCATTGGCGCGGGCGAAGAGCAGCGGTTCGATAAGGTAATGCAGATAGGTATGCCGTACGTCGTTCATGCGGATCTGGCCGTTCGCCGGTGACACCACGACGACGTAATCGCTGCCGTAGATGCGGGCATTGACGGTTGCCGGCGATAACAGAGGCTCCATCACAACCACAAACCGGCGTCCGACGTAGGTCGAGGCGGGCATCTTGAGGTAGAGGTTCGTCGACACAATCATCTTCGTCAGCGGATCGTGCAGTTCAGTCGTTTCCTCGTCATAGATGTGGTGTACCGCCAGCCAGATACCGTGCAGATCCGTGGCGGCTACAAAATTGCGCAGCAGCGGCGCGATCTCCGCGACCTGGGTGGAATCTGGCGGCATCTCCGTGAGTTCAACCGACGTTTCCAGATCTGGTGGCGGGGTTAAATAAAGCGCCAGAGAAATGTACTGGGAGGTATCGTGCTCGGTGCCCGTCATCCGGTGTTGTGCAATGAAAAGACAGACCTTATCCCGCTTATTCCTGGCATCTTCACTCTTTGTCAGCGCCTGGTTTAACTCGTCGCGAACCCGCCTGCGGATTGGCGCGCTGTCCTCGAGACCCTCATCGTAACCGCAGGCATTCAATGCGGCCGCCATCACGAAAACTTGCTCCGAACTCACCAGGGAGATGGTCGGACCGGCGGGGTCGACCAGCGATGGAGCTTTCTCCTGCTGAACAGAATCCGAAGATGTGCTTCCCTTCGACGAACTATTTGGAGATTGCGATTGGGCCATGGCAGGAATGCGGCTCGCATCCACACAAAGGAGCCCAATGGCAAGGATTGAAACAGCGCGAAGCTTGAAAAACGACATGAAGTGGTCCTGCTTGAAGTCTAAGCCATATTTGCAAAACAGAACGGAATGTGAACCCTCGAAACCAATCCTAGACCAGCCTTCCCAACCATCCAAACTCCACGTTCCGCAGCATTTGCGGTCCAATTTCGACTTCCCCGGTGTTTGAATCCTGGTTTCGCCAGGTTCATCGGACACTCGAAATTACTCAAACTTTGCACATCTGACCTTCGAGCCGCCTTCCCGATCAGCTGGATAGGGCGGATTCACAACCGTCGAGAACAAGCCTTTCTGAGACTGCACTCTTTAGACTCGCCCGCGAGTCAACTGGGAGGTCTGAGGAATGGAACACGCTTTGGTCTGTTCATATTTCAGCACCCGCCTGCTACGCTCTGAGACAACGCGAAGAAGCCGCTCGCGATCCCTCGTGGCGGCTTCCGGGCAAGCGCTACCTAGCTTTCTGCAGATCAAGCGATCCAACCTCAGGCGACAGCCGTCCTCCGTGAATTCAGCCCTCCGGATTGGCTTACAGGTTTGCGAACCGAACTCGCCCGGTCACCTTGTGCAGGCGGCAAATCGGAAATGCGGAATTCGTTTACCAGTCGCTACAAGTCCGAAGCGAGACTGGAGAGGTTCGAACACGCATCTGCGGTCTGGTCCGCATTGATCGAAGACGTCTGACTCAGATTGGAGATTTCGGTCACACTGGAGTTGATCAGTTCAACCGCTCCCTCTTGTTCCGAAGCAGCCGTGGCAATCTGTCCCACCATCGCTCCCACTTCCTCCGACATGCGGATGATCTCACTCAGCGCGCGCCCCGATTCGCCTGTCTTCTTCACCCCCCGCTCCACTTCCCGGTTCCCTTTCTCGATTGCCTCAACCGCTACCTGGGTCTCCGCCTGAATCTTCTCGATCATAGTTGAAATCTCTTGCGTAGCCGCCCCGGTCCGCTCTGCCAGCCTCCGCACCTCACCCGCAACTACGGCGAAGCCGCGCCCCTGCTCCCCAGCACGCGCGGCTTCGATCGCCGCATTGAGGGCAAGGAGGTTGGTTTGCCCCGCAATGTCCGTAATCACCGCGACGATGTTGCCGATCTGCTCCGAACTCTTGCCCAGCTCTAGAATGCGCTGGGCTGCATTGTTGGTCGACACGGCTATGCTGCTCATCGCCGCCAGAGTCTCGTCCGCAACTTTGCCACCTTCCCGCGCCGCTTGTGCCGATTGCCCTGAGGCATCCGAAGCCCGCTGCGCATGGCCGGTGACCTCGCGAACCGTGGCGGACATCTCCTGCATCGCTGACGCCACCTGCCCCGCTTGTGCCGCCTCGTTGTGCGCGCCCTCCGACGTCTGCCGCGCGCCCTGCGAAATCTCTTCTGTAGCTGCGGCCAATTGCTCCGCAGATTGGGTAATCGACCGCACCATCTTCGATAAATTGAATTTCATCAGGTTGAGTGCGCGACCCGCTTGACCCAGTTCGTCATCCGTGAAGACATCCACGTCTGGAATGCACAAATTATGGCTCGAAATAGAGTCCATCGCGCTGACAATGGGGGAGATCGAACCGACCAATGAGCGCACGATCAAGAACGACACCATGCTACCCAGCCCCAGTCCAGCAAGCGCAAAGATCGCAATCAGAAGTGCAGCCCGGTTGCTGGCCGTTAGTGCCTCCTCTTCTGCCGCGAGCGCAAGCTTTCCATACCAATTGACGAGGTCAATTGTTCGGTCTTTAAGATCCGCACGGACCCTCTTAGCGTCGCTACTGTAAAACAACTCGAGAGCTTTGCCCTGGCCCCCGGCTTGATGCCTTTCAATTGCCTGGTCGATGAAGCTGGCGTACGTCGTATTCGAATCCTGAATCTGGGCGTAGAGTTGGCGGCTGGTTGCGGAAGTAAGCAAAGGCTTCAAAGCCGCCATCCGGCTTTCAAACTCAGCACGCCCATTCTTGAGATACGTCGCGTCATCGTGGAGCAAAACGTCGCGTGCTCCGACTTTCTCCGCTTCAATTGCCAGTTGAATACTGGCCACAAGGCTCTGCTTCTTAACGTTGAACTGGACGGTCTTTACCAGTGCGTTGGTGGTTCGACCTGTCACGAAGGCGATACTGCTAACCAGCATCAAGATAGCGAGTAGGCTGCCGCAGCAGAGCCACAGCTTCTTTTTAAGACTCAGAAATTTCAATTTACCCTCTCCGTTGCCGCACCCATGAAATCGACCCCGGTGCGCTTGATCCATGACGTAGCATCGAATCGCTCCACAGTCGATGGTTCGAAAGAAGCGGACTTCGGCTTCCGATAGGGTTATCGGCGTCGAGAGAGATACCTTTATGAAGGGGGAGAAAGCAGTCTTGAATTTGTCCGCGGCACTTAACCGCGGACGGAGACACCGGAGAACGATATGACAGCCAGTCCGCGCACCGGCTGACCGAAAAAGCGTGCCGGCTCAAACAGGCTGCAAACCAGCATGTTCTCAACTTGCGCGCGGGTCGCCTCATCGGTGGGCCCGGAGACGATGTGATAGTCATACACACGGCCTTCGCCGTTGACGTAGGCTTCAATGACGATCGGGCCTGGCAAGGAGCCGATCTGGTCGTTGCCCCCACCCGTCGAGAGATAGAGAAGCCGCGGCGCTGTGGCCATCCCAAGAGGCTCGTCCCCCGTAGCCTGTGCTGTTTCGGGCTTCGCAACGATACCTACCAGCACGACCACTGTGCCCAGCAGCAGAACTGCACTCGCGAACCCGGCCGCAGCCTGTAAGAGAAACGGTCCCACCGTGTTCCGCCATGCCAAACTCCATGTATGGAACGGGCTCTGGAGGCGGCGCGCCCGTTCCCGGCTCACGACCACGCGGACGCGCAACAACAAGTCGCCCGGTTCCGGCACTGGTCCCAGCGCGGCAAGGGAGGATTGCAATTGGCGCAGGGAAGTCCACTCGGCGGCACAATCAGGGCATTTATCCAGGTGGGCAGCGATCCGCTGCATCTCCCGGCCGGTAAGACGGTTGTCAAGATATTCCGAAAATTTTGTCCGCATTGCACTGCAGCCGCTCATTGCGCCTCCTCTCCCAGTGGCATTTCCATTCTGGTTTGAGCTGATAAAGGCGAACAGGTCTGAGGGGCAGTCAACAGAGTCTTCAGGTGGGCTCGTCCACGCACGAGGCGCGATTTGACGGTACCCAGGTTTACGCCCTGCATCTCTGCGACTTCTTCATATACGAATCCTTCGATATCGCGCAGAATGAGGGTGGTGCGAAACGGTTCAGGTACTTGAGCAAGTGCCGCTTCCACGCGGGATCGATTTTCGGTGTGCACCGCCATGTCAAACGGTGATTCGCCCGGATCCACCAGCATTTCTTTCAACCGCATCTGGGAGCCGCACTCGTTCTCGGGCAACTCCTGCTCGATGGGTACTTCCTGCTGTTTGTGTCGGGACCACCACCGGAGCTGGTTGGAGGCTTCGCGCAGGGCAATTCGATAAATCCATGTGCGGAGAGACGACTCGCCATGAAAACCACCCACGCCCCGGAACACCTTGATAAAAACGTCCTGGGTCAGATCGGCAGCATCGGCGCGATCCTGCACCGTGCGAGCGAGCAGCGAATAAACCGGCTGGTGGTAGCGCGCAATCAGCCAGGCAAAGGCTTCCTCCGAACCGGCTCGAAGTTCAGCGATCAGAGCCGCTTCATCAGACTGGAGGGTTAGCGCGCTGGCTAGATTTCCCATGGTGAGGTCCGCCTGCAAATCAATGTCCTCCCACTTTACCGCAATCGGCGACCACTTGGCATCTGTCAGCTGCCTGACAATGCTCGGACTCGGTTGCAGCCGCTCGCCCCGGAGGCCGTAACCTGCCAGGGTCAGTCTTGATCGAGCGCGGGAACGGAACACTCGCTGGTTGGCGTGAGAGTTCCGCGCGCCCTATTGTCTTAGACACCGGGACCCCTGCAAAGTGTTCCCGGTCACTGTTGTAGGTACTTCACCGGAACAAACAACAATCTCAGCGCCAACGGCTAGACCTGTTCACAAAAACTAGATTGTGAAAACTATCCGGCGTCCCTTCTCGACACGACTCCATGCCCCAGAAACATCCGCCAATGGAACTGGTTCAACCGCGATCGTCAAATGTCCTTCGGCGGCCAGCACAAATACCTTGGGGATTGCCGCGAAGATCGCCTCCAGAGGCGCCGATCCGAATCCGCTTCCTAGTATCTTCAAGTCGATGCTGCGCAAGGTCGCGCCGGCGAGTGTGATGGTTTTGCCCGCACTCTCACCGACCTCGACCAGACGCGTGGGACGAGTGGAGCTGGCTTTGAACCCCTTCGCCAGCGCTTCTAGTAGCAATTCGGTGGGGCGGCCCCAGAGGTAATCGATCACGACGTCGATACCTCGCTCCGCCTCAGCAACGAAGGATTCGCGGATTGCCTCTTCGGGTTGCGCAAGCGAAATTACGGCGTCCGCGCTATCTAAAGCAATTGCACCGACATTGCGCCCTACCCCGATGATCCGTTTCGCCCCAAGGTGACGTGCCATCTGAATGGCAAGTCGGCCGGCAACACCCGTCGCGCCCAGAATAAGCACGGTTTCTCCACCAGCGATCGCCGCACGCTCCTTCAACGACATCCATGCGGACATTCCTGGATTGGCGATGGCAGCAGCTAACACATCGCCTAAGTTGTCAGGAATTGGCAGACACCGCGCTCGGGGAGCCACTGTCCGTTCACTCATGGCCCCCCAGGGGCTGCGAGCAAACGTGAAATAGACCCGGCTTCCATCCTTGAGCGTGCCTACGCCGTCGACGCCGGGCACCATGGGTACTTGAGTTGTCCCCGCATAGTGAGCCCCGCTCGCTAGCGCCTTCACAATCGGATGGAGACCGGCGGCGCGCACCTGAATCAAGACTTCAGCCTCTCCCGCAACGGGAGCGGGAAACGATTGGTAGGCTGGCAGCTGACCCAATACATTTACGACGGCTGCTTGCATCCGAGTATCCTCCGAGGAGATTTGGGCTGTTTTGCTGCATCGGTTGCAGATGAATTTAACTTCCTGACAGGTTCACGGCAAGCGGAGGTGGCACGACTCCGACACATCCCCTGTAGGTTTGACGAATCCGGCTCAAGCGGAGACAATAGGAAAGTCGTATCCCTCCGTATGTGGGCCTGTGGCGCAGCTGGGAGCGCGCTTCCATGGCATGGAAGAGGTCATCGGTTCGATCCCGATCAGGTCCACCAAGCAACCCTATCAGAATCAATGACTTACCGAACTAAGATTTCCGCAGCCTTAGTTCAGTTTGGTGTCAATTGGTGTCAATTTTTCTTCCTCTTGGTATGCCGAGAGACGCGTTTACCCACCTGGCCGCGCCTGGCCGCCAACGGCTGTTTTCCCTTCGATGCGCTG
>CZKL01000075.1_pt1 | contig 14131 bp, 6 predicted proteins | sample 1122441 | NCBI WGS metagenome assembly CZKL01 (sample SAMEA3539301, study PRJEB10725) | soil metagenome | biome: tundra; feature: field; material: soil | place: USA | collected 2010-05 | depth 0.15 m
GCAATGCGTGTGAGCTCATCTGCAGTTTGGCCGTGCTCCGGATAGCGCGCAAAGCCGAAACTTGCAGACCCTTCGATGGTCACCCCGTCCAGACTGAACGGATCTTTGAAGCAAGTTTTAAGGCGCGCCGTCAAGGAGTAGACGCGATCGATGCCCTCAGGGAATGGCGCTATGACCACAAATTCATCGCCACCGACGCGCGCAAGAGTATCTACAGGACGCAACTGGTTACGCAGACGGGCACTAATCTGCTTCAAGTAAAGGTCGCCCGTCTTGTGACCATGTTGATCATTTACATGCTTAAAGCGATTGATATCGATGTAGATAATGGCAAGCTGACCGCCGCTTGCTTCAGCATCTTTTAAAGCACTCGCAAGCCTGGTCTCGAATAGCCGGCGGTTGGGCAATTCGGTCAGCGGATCGTGAGTCGAGTGGAAGACCAATCCGCGATACATGAGTGACTGGCGCATGGCCAGGGACGCCAACTCAGAGACCACAGCGTAAATCTGTTCACTATCCCCAGCAGGGGCGAGGTTCTTGGGTGAACTGACAACAATGTTGCCGATGATCTGATCCACGTCGTTGCGTAAGGCAACTTCGAACGATTTCTTCTTGTGGACAGCGGTTGATTGATCACCCACGTTCGTCGTTACGCACTCATCTTCAAGTTGAAAACTGAATGCGCAATTCGCTCCGGGCAGGAGCTCGGTCGTTGATTTACAAATCTCCCTGAGCAGCACTTCAAGAGATTGATTGGAGCTGATCATTTCCAGAATTCTGCTGCGCTCTCGCGCAATGATCGACGAACGATCGATCCATGCGGTTTGATCGACGACTCGCCACTTGAGGAAGATCGCACGAATACCAGTGGCTATGGCCACAACGATGATCACCACCAAGAGCTGCAGAAGATGTTCGACATTAAACCAGGACGGTCTGGAAATCAAGCGCGCATCTGCCGCGCTGCGCATTTCAATGTTGGATAGGTGCACCGAGTGCCAGGCGCCCACGGGAGCGATTCTACAAATTCCCGAAACCTGAAGCCTGCTACCCACCTGAAAGTCATCCATCGATGCATTCGGATCAAGATAGGCACTCACAAGATGCCCGTTGGCTTTAAGCACCAATGTGTTTAGTTCTGTGTCGTGCAGCTGAGATACCAGCACGCCGGAAATGGAAATGAGGTTGTCATTGTAAAGTCCGCTGGACGCCTCGTCATAGCTAACGGGGTGGGGTTCGATCGGATGATTGCTTCCGGTACCGATGAGAGAGGCGTGGCGAAGAATTGGACCGTACTCGCTGTCACTTGCGAAGCCCGTCGCATCAACGACGTCTCCAACAGCAAGATTTCCTGTTTCTTGTGTCTCGATGAAGAGGCTCTTGCCGTTGTCTTCAATGACAGCCGAATCACCCTTCTTGTAATAGGTGATCGTCCCGCGCACTCGCACTGGGTGCGACGAGTCCGAAGTATGACGGGACTGGTAGACGTCTTCAATCGTCTTAAACGGAAGATGCTTTGCGCTTCCATCCGGCTTCTGCACAATCCTGATCGCCGAAGAGTCTGGCACGTATAACGCGATACCGATGAGCTGCTTATTGGTGTCGAACACGCGCGACGCTACACCTACAACTTCAACGGAGGCATCGAGCACGGTCTCCGGACGAAGGGTCGTAGAAGGGCGAACATGTACCTGAATGTCGCCTTCAGGCGTTACGAGGTCCAGACGCCCCGCAGGCGCATTAGGGGAGTTGCGAACCGTGCCGTGGATCGTAACCAATTGGCTTTCGCCATGCCCTGCCATCAGATCTTGATAACTGTAAGCTGCGGGAGCGGGGGAGCCGCCGTGCCGAAGTACGCGAATTTCAGGATCGTTCGCCACTTCAACGCGAAAATTTCCGGCAGGTATCCCATCTACCTCAACGATATCCCCACCGTGAACTGGATAGGGCCTGTCGGTATTGATGAAGACACCGCCTGTCGCGTCCTGCAGAAACATGGTCGCGCCGGCCGAATCGTAGTAAGTGATCACACCGCTCAGATGAAGCCGAGTACCCGAAGCGATGGTCGATCCAAGGGCTTGAATCTGTTCGACGGTAGTAACCGCCAGGGGCGACGGATCCCGTTGGGCCTGAGCTCGTAGCGGCATCACCAGGAGCGTCGTCGAAATCGCAGCCACGAATAACAGCGTGAGGCGAGCGAGTTCCAGCAACGAGATTCCGGAGAACATTTTATTGCGCGGGCGATCTTTAGAGGGATTTGGCAATCTGCTTTCGGCGCGGGGATGCGATGTCCACCGGGCATCAAGCCTAAGGACTGGAATGAGTGACTCCGAAGAAGCGGACGCTGTCGCATCGCGAATGACCGCGACATGCGTAAAGCTCTGAATAGACATGTGATATTGCCGCCAGCCAAGGCCCGGGTACGCGGCTTCGGGAAATCCCCCTGCACTGAATTTATCGGTATTCGCGGTCGAAAGAACATCCTACTTCTGGGTTACTTTGCACTCTGTCAAGACGCGTTACGTGATTCAAATCACGCGTTTGGAGATGCAGGGGCCCGTTGAACTTACCCGCCCTTCAAGATTGATCTGAAGAACTTAGGCCATGCCTTTTTTATGAACTAAAAGCCGCGATCGTTGACATCCTGATTGATGGCGCCGCCATCAGCCTGCAAGTGCCGTCCATTGGGCCACGCAAACCATCTGAAGCTTGAGGGGTCGTTTGTACGAGATATTTGAGTCGATCAGAGTATTGCTGCTGGTACAAGACGATCATCGCTCTAAGCAAGGCTCTGGGCATGACTATCGGTCGCAGAGAACGTTGAGAACGATGGGCGAAGAAGTCTTCTTGCTAAGTCAGGCTGCGAATCGCATCAGGGGATATCTATTCGGTCGTTCGGTTCCTATAGCGCTATTGAACAGGCTCTCAGACCATCGGTTTAGAGACTGATGACACGGTTCGCTAACTCTAATTCTTCGGTTGAGCTATCTGCCGATTGACTTTGCCCGCAGTTACTCATGGCGCAATCCCACATCGTCTCTGAGTTAGGACATTCTACCGGGCACTTAGCGTCCAAGGTCGCAGGTGGCAAATATACGTAGGTCTCGGTGCGTGTAAAGTTGTGGCGACGCATAGCGTCGATTACGACTTGATTAATATAACTAAGCGATGAAAGTGACAAGGTCTAATCTCCTTCTATGGGTCTTGAAGAGAGTTTCAATCTTTAATCATCGGCACGTGTCGCTCTGTGATCTATGTCACTCTAGCGAAATCCAGAGTTACCTAAGTCGCTAGTCACTGTAGGATTGCACACAATTTTGTGCAATCCTTGCTCCTCAACTAGTCCAGATCGATTATCTGCGCTGTTGGCAGCTTTATCGCTGACGGAAGAAGCGACGCAGATCGGGCAGCCCGCATAACGAATTGAGCGCGTCCTCTGAGCGCTCAACAGGCTCGCTGCCGGGGTCTAGCGGCTCTCGCTACCGTGCACCGTGACAATAACGCGCCGGTACGAAGTGAGTTGCGGCGAACCATCGTCGGTGACCGCAAGAATGATGTGGGCGGTTCCGTTTCCCTTGCATGGTATCAAGGGCAACCAGAGCGGACGACAGGCTGCCGTCGCTTTTAAAACGACTTTGGGACTATCTGCTCCTGTGATTTCAAGATCGGCCAGGTTGCCGTCAGCCGAGCCCGCTTCTCCGTAATGAAACCAATGGAAGCGTAACTTCTGGCCGTCGGAATCGTGGGTGGCGGTGGCATCAAGCGAGATGGGCTTTCCGATCTCAGCGTCTATATACAGCGGAGCGGTCCCTGCCGATCCGTTTATTTCCACGATCGGATTGTGATTAGCATGGGCGAAATCCTGAATCGTCCAGTCCATGCGAGCAGCGAAGTCGTTTTGGAAAGCGGTGCGCCAGCGCCAGATGGTCGCCTGATCAGAGACGACCTGCTTCCCATCCGCGCCTATGACTGTGTCCTGCGAGGTAACGCGACGAAATTCATCGCCTCCCTGGGTCCATATGGAGTGCGTTTCTGAATGCGGCTGGCGGTAGATATAGCGTCCACCCCAACCGCCCCAGTCCGGCCGACGATAGCTGTTGAGGCCGTTGTCAATCAGGCCGAGGTACGAGGGCGTATCGCCTTCCATGATGAACATGAAACGCGGATAAACCTTGCCTAAGGGTCCTTTACTGCGAATATTCTGTTCGAGCCATTCGTTAGTTACGGTGGAGAAGTCGGCGCCGGCCCCGTTGCGGTAGTATGCGTCGCCACTGATGCCGGTCCACGTCGCGTAATAATACTCGTCGCCTGCCTGGTCGGATGGTTCCACAACATAGAAAAGGTTAGGAAACTCGCGTCGAATCCATGGACCCGCATCATCTTGATCAGAGATGCTTGAAACGCGAAGCTTCGCAATGAACTTATCTACGTCTTCAGCAGAGCGAGTTGCCCTGAGAGTGATAAGGGCCTGAGCGAGGGTGTTGGATCCGCCCCAAAGGCAGATCCAGACCGGACGTGGATCCTCGCGGTTAAGGGCCTGCAGAATTGCATTTGATCCAGCAGAGTCCTTGCTAAGCCCGGTTGCGGCCATGCCATAAGCGCTTTGGCCGGCAAAGATGCGAGCCGCGAGATCCTCCTCCGACGGCCAGTTCTGTGCATGCTTCAACAGATTGGAACGCACCTCGCCATATGCATGAACGAGCGTATGCATGGTTTCGGGGTGAATGATTTGCTTTTGCCATGTGGATGTGGAAGCGATCAACGCCTCAATGTCCAATTCGTTGGAATAGAGAAGCAGCCGGACCAGGGACATCTGATCGTCAGGCTCGTTGCCAATGTCGCTGATGACGATGATGCGCGGACGGCCAGTGAAGTCATCGACGTGTGTGTGAGAGATTGGACCGGCTCCATAAGACGCAGCCGCAAACATCAGAGAAACGAGAATCATAAGACAATAGCGAAGAAGCGGACTTGATCCATGCGTGATCCGTAATTCTTCCGTGCGGTCAGGACCCAATTCGTGCGGACACATATGTGGCTCCCCTCTACGCGACTCGCGTGCACAACTGACTGACGCTGGAAAGAGCAACCATAGGTGGGCGGCCTTCGTCTGTCAACTGATTCGGTCTTCGGGTTCGATCGACCCTGGGGTAGGTCGAAACAATGTATTAAGGCTCGATCGGTTCCATGTCCACTGAGACTCTGAGCCTGTGTGCTCCGCCGCCAAGAATCAGGCCGCGCAGCGGACTTACATCGCCGTAGTCGCGGCCCCATGCGAGCGTGACATGGCCGTCCGAGGGAACAAGATTATTGGTGGGGTCCAAGTCGAGCCAACCGGCTCCGGGACAATAAACAGAGACCCATGCGTGAGAAGCATCGGCCCCAATCAACCTCGGCTTACCGGGCGGCGGATACGTGCGAAGATATCCGCTCACGTAACGGGCAGCCAGATGGAGGGAACGCAAGCAGGCAATTTGCATGTGCGCGAAATCCTGGCACACGCCGCGACGCTTGCGAAACACTTCCTCCGTTGGAGTTCGCACATTGGTGGCTTTAGAGTCGAAACGAAAATCCTTGTAGATGCGCGCCGTCAAATCGATCAGGGCCTCCGGCAGCGGCCTCCCCGGCGTGAAAGATTGCAGTGCGTACGCGGCGAACTCAGGTCGCGGTCGGATGCGTGGGGATTCAAATCCAAATTGGTACGCCTCGAGTCCTGCCGGGCTTCGGTCATCGGGAAGCGCACGAGCGGCCTCTTCCCAGGGAATCGAGTGCTGCCCCACAGGAAATGCATTCCCTTCGACTGTGACTCCACTTCGCGCCTCGACCACGAGTTCCCTGTGCGGCTCTCGAATCGTGAAAAAGCAAAGTAGATTGCCGAAATAATCAACACGCTCGGTGCGCGTGACAGGCGAGGGATGAATAATCAATTCGCTATGCGCGGACTGGTTCCGTAGAGACCGCGGCGTCAGGCACGCTACGTGGTTTCCGACCGAAACCGGATACTTGTATCTATAAGTGGTGCGATGAACGATTTTGTAATTCATTGGCCTATGGTGATCGGAAAGGTGCGAGCATGGCTGAAATAGCGGCTCGATAGATTATTTGACCATGATGGCAGCAAGCGTTCCAGTTCCTTGAGAAAACGATGCAACCGCAGAAGACCATCTGAGCCATCCGCCGAGATCGTTGCGCCCGGTAGCGGATAGCTTATCTCGCGCAAATCGAAACCGCGAAGTAAAGCCTGGGCATCTCGCATTGCCTGCACGTCGTCAGTCAAATAGCGCGGGAGCTTCTCATAGAGATCCACGAGATGATTCAATTGAAAGATCAAAGATCGGGGATTCGTCTCATCCGCCATCAGCACATCCAACACCGCCAATGGTTGCAGAGTCGTGTAATAACGTGTCCGATACGTCACGGAACTGTCTGCGACTTCGAGCAAGCATTCCAAAACCGACCAATCCTGCTCACTAAGTGGCATCGTAATCTCACGCAGTTGCCGGGCGAGATAGATCGCCCGCTCCAGGCGGCGCCCGATGCTCATAAATAACCATCCCGAACCGCGAATGATGTTCTCGCGCTCCATGCCTGAAAACGCCGAGAGCCGCTCGAGGCAACCGGTGAGCATCACCGAATAGTCGAGGAACTCGGTTCGCTCGTCGAATTGGATTGAATCTCTCAACTCACCGATCAGGGACATCATATCGGCCGACAAACGGTCCCGCACATGTCCACCGATTCGCGATACTTCCTTGAGCGTTGAGAGCAAGCTGTCGGGCCGCTTAGCGTCGATGACCAGCGAAATCATCTCCTGCTCGAGTTCGACAGAAGTCGGTCGGCCGTCTTTGGCCTTCGGCAATTTGCTGTGCCGCGACTCCAGACAACTGTGCAAACGGACGATGCACCCAAGTTCCGCGCCTTCTGCGCGACGCACGCGGGGGATGATCGTACGCAGGACCCGTGCGATGTTTTCTGCACGCTCAACATAGCGGCCCAGCCAGAAGACATTGTCGGCCACGCTGCTGGGCACCACTCTTGAAACGCGGCGCAGCTCTACCGGCTCATTGCGCGGATGCAGCAGGCTGAATGATGTATCAACCGGACCATCCCACATAACCCATGCGTCTTTACTGTGGCCGCCGCGCTGCATCGACACAACGGAACCTTCGGCCTCGGCAACTCGCACCAAACCTCCGGGGATCGCAACCCATCCCTGGCCGGTGTTAAGAACGTAAGTGCGTAACACAATGCTGCGCGAATCGAGCCGTCCGCCTTCCCATACGGGGGCATTCGATAGAGCAATCTGCTCCTGTGCAACGTACTCGTGAGGGCGCGCTTGCAATTGCTGCGTGAACTTTTCTTTCTCTGCCGGCCGAAGCTCTGCGCCAAACACCGGCTCCATGCCCCGGGTGGGAAACGCCGGCTTCACTACAACTGAATCCAGATGATTGACGACCCAATCAAGCGCATACTTCTGCCCGCACCACCACGTCGCGACCGATGGAAGCTTAAGCTTTTCACCCAGCAGATGGCGCGACAATCCAGGAAGAAAGGGCATGACAGCCGCGGTTTCGATCAAGCCACTGCCTAGTGCATTAGCAACCTTCACGTTTCCCGCGACGATTGCATCAACCAACCCAGGCACGCCCAAGAGCGAATCGCCTCTTAGCTCGAGAGGGTCGCAAAAGCTATCATCCACGCGCCGCAGGATCACATCGATCTGCTCGAGGCCATCGACAGTCTTCAGATAAACGCGGCGGTCGCGCACCGTCAAGTCGGTTCCTTCAACCAGCGTAAAGCCGAGGTAACGCGAAATGTAGGCGTGCTCGAAATAGGTCTCGTTGTGTGGGCCAGGCGTCAGCAAAGCAATGCGTGGATTGTGAACCCCTGACAGGTTGATCAACGCCTCGCGCTGAGCCCGGAAAAAGGGCGCGAGACGCAACACATTCGACTCACGAAAAAGATCTGGAAGAACATCAGAGACGATAGTGCGGTTCTCCAATGCATAGCCGCTTCCCGAGGGTGCCTGGGTTCGATCAGCCAATACCCACCACTGACCATCGGGCGAACGCGCCAGATCGACGGCCAGCATGTGCAGATAACTATGCGCCGGAACAGATACACCTACCAGCGGCCGGAGGAATGCAGGATTCGCATGAAGAAGTGCGCCGGGAAAATGTCCTTGCGTGATAAGTTCCTGCGCGCCATAGAGGTCTTCGAGCAGCAGGCTCAGCAACCGTGCGCGTTGAATGATACCTGTTTCAATGACCCGCCATTCCTGCGCCGGGATGAGGAACGGAACGATGTCGATGCGCCACGGCCGGTTGGCTCCCAGCGGATCACTATAAATGTTGTATGTAATTCCGTTTTCGCGAATGCGGCGCTCGGCGTGGCTCCAGCGACGCCCTAACTCTTCAGGGCCGATAGTGCGAAGCGACTCCATGAGGTGCGCCCAATGCGGCCTAAAGCTCACACCATCGGCTGATAGCTCGTCATAGGCAGCTCCGTATTGCAGTGCAGTCTGATACAGGTCCACGGTCATTCGCCAATCCCTGCCGGTTCAATGCGGGCGTTTCGTCCAGGCGCCGGCATTCGCAGGTCAAGAGTCATGGGAAAGGTTGGATTCGTTTCCTCTTCCGGCGCCGACAGGGGCTCATTCGGAGGAGTGAGTTGTTGAAAACGTTCGGCGCGCCTGGTTTCAGCTTCGGCGGCATTTGCCGGCCGCGCTTTGTAAAGGCGTCCATCGGGAGGTAGTACATGATAGGTGCATCGACCAATGGAACGTTGAGTGAAGCGATCGATGATGTCGAACACGAGCGGGGTATGCACGGGAATGGTAGGGTGCAGAGAAGCTGATAGGCGCCGCGCTCGAAACCGCACACCAGCAATTGCCTCACCGGCCTTTCCCGTGAAATAGAGCGGCAGCCTTCTGCCATTGCAGGCGATGACATAGTGCGAATCTGGAGACATGCCTGACACTCTCACCTGAATCCGTTCAAGGGATGAGTCGACTGTACGAACCGTTCCGCCGCCGTTCGTTTCTTCCGCAAGAACGTTCCATGGCTCGAGTGCCTGGCGCAGTTCGAGTTCGATTCCTTCCACGGCAATCGAACCAATCTTTGGGAAGCGAAACTCAAATTGCGAGGCAAACCAGTTATCTTCGAAGTCAAAGCCGGTGCGTCTCAACTGCCCCAGCACGTCTACGAAATCGCGCTTGACGAAGTGCGGCAACATGAATCGATCATGCAACGCTGTACCCCAACGGACGAGTCCGCCCTCGAAGGGCCGCCTCCAAAACATGCACACCAGGGCGCGGATCAATAGCATCTCAATCAGACCCATTCTCACATGAGGCGCCATCTCGAAGGCTCGCAACTCCAGCAAACCAAGGCGCAGGCCGCGGCCTTCGGGAGGATAAAGCTTATCGATGCAGAATTCCGCGCGGTGAGTGTTTCCCGTGACATCGACAAAAAGGTTGCGAAATAATCCGTCCACAATGAATGGTGGACAGTTGATCGCGGGCAGCTGCGTGAAGGCCACTTCCAATTCGTAAAGAGCGTCCATGCGCGCCTCATCCACGCGTGGATACTGGCTGGTCGGGCCCACATACATGCCCGAAAAGAGGTAAGACATCGACGGATGATTTTGCCAGAAGGCCACCATGCTTCGCAGCAGATCGGGACGCCGGAGGATCGGACTATCCGCCAGGGTCGCTCCTCCAATGACAATATGGCTGCCGCCGCCAGTCGCAATATGACTTCCGTCGAATGCAAATTTTTCGGCTGTAAGGCGATTGCGTCGTGCTTCTTCAAAAAGAGTGACGTTGATCTTTTCCAGTTCGTCCCAACTACTCGCGGGCGGAAGATTAACTTCCAAAACTCCCGGGTCCGGAGTCACACTGAACGATCGCAAACGGGGATCCGCAGGTGGAGCGTATCCTTCGAGCCACACAGGCTTTTGCAGATACTGGCATGTGTCTTCGACGGCGGCCGCCAACTCAAGATAGTCAGGCAGCTTGGACGCGTAGGGAAGGAAGACATGCAGCCGCCCCTCGCGCGCCTGAACACAAAGCGATGGTCGTATCAATTCGGTGGCTGTTTCTGCCGTGCTGGAAAGCGCCGGCAGCGGATCAGGCCGAGGCTGGACTTCAAACAGATCCATGCGGCGCGGCGATCGCGGGGCCAGCTTGACCCAATCCTCAAATGGCGCTGCATCGTATAAGTATCCCAATTCATCCGGCGCAACCCACGGCACGGTTTCGGTCGAAATCCTATACCCGATCGGCGAATCCCCCATCGTGAGTTGCAGACGCTCCGGGCGTGGGAACCAAAGCTGGCTCGACCAATAGAACTTGCCCTCATGCTGACGTCTGCGAATGGGTAAGACATAACCGGCGGGTTCGGTCGACTCACTATCGGAATTGTAGGCCGGCAAAACGTCTTGAGAGCTTACCTGTAAACGCTGAGCAAGTGCATTCATGAACTGCAACGCGTCGGTTGTATCGAAGCCGTAGTCATGATTCTCTTGAGCAACGAGACTTGCGTTCTCCCAGACCGGGACAGCGTCCGCGCGCCAATAGCAGCTCAATGCCCATCGCGGCAAGGCTTCCCCGGGATACCACTTCCCCTGTCCATAGTGAAGAAGGGCTCCTGGTGCGAACTTGTCACGAAGTGCTTGAATCAGAGCCAGACCGCGCGCGCGCTTCTCCGGTCCTAAAGCGTCAATATGCCATTGCGGGCTTTCTGGATCGTCGATGCCGACGAATGTAGGCTCGCCGCCCATGGTCAGGCGCACGTCGTTATCGGCTAGCTCGCCATCGATCGCGCGCGCAACCTGCTGAACTCTTGCCCAGCTTTCATCACTGAACGGTCTGGACAAGCGTGGCACTTCGTTCACTCGACGGACCGAGATTGAATAGGAGAAGGCGACCTTGGCGGGTTCAACCGTTCCCCCAATGGGCGCGGCTTTGGCAGCGGTCGGCGTACACACGAGTGGGATGTGTCCTTCACTCGTGAAAAGCCCGGAGGTAGGGTCCATCCCGATCCAACCAGCGCCGGGCAGGAAGGCTTCAGTCCAGGCATGCAAGTCGGCCGAGTCGGTTTGCGGACCGTCCTCGGTCTTCTCATCGGGCGCGAGTTGGATCAAATAGCCCGAGACAAAACGAGCTGCTATTCCTAATTGGCGCAATATCTGTACAAGAAGCCACGCGGAATCCCGACACGAGCCGGTGCGCATGACAAGCGTCTGCTCGCACGACTGGACCCCCGGATCGAGACGCGTCGTATAGCCGATCTCATCGCGCACCTTGCGATTCAAGTCCCCTAGAAACCCGATGGTTGCGCGCCTCTCCCGCGAAATGCCATTGAGAAAAGTCTTTAGAAGGGGCCCGGCGGGTTCAATCGCAAGGAAAGGTTCAAGATCCTTCGCCACGTCTTTCGCATAGGCAAGCGGATATTCTTCCACTCCCGGTTCGAGGAGGAAGTTGAACGGGTTCACCGGGGAGAGGTCTGCCGTCAAATCGACCTCGACCACGAATTCGGTGGTCGTCTCCTGGAATACGAGGCGCGCGAGGTAATTCGAAAATGGGTCGAGTTGCCAGTTAAGGAAATGCCGCGCGGGAATGACAGTGAGCGAATAGTTGAGAATCGGGGTGCGGCAATGCGGCGCGGGACGCAATTGCACAACCTGTGGACCGAGTGAAACCGCTTTGTCGTACCGGTATTGCGTCCGGTGATCTAGAGCGACCTGTATCCCCATCCACCCTCGTGCGGCCCCGGCTGGAGTTCCAGGCTCCTGCCTATGTTTCTAAGGCGCTAGGCGCTTCGCCCGGGCTGCTACTTGTAAAGCTATTGTAGCGAAGGCGGAATTGAAGCACTTTTCTCACAATCAATTGAATAAAGTTGTCGCTTTCGAGGGGATGAGCTTAATTCACGGCAAAAGAACCTAACACGGGCGGCCGCCGCTTAGGACACCTTCTGGGCCTGCTGCAAAGAAGAACGGCGCAACCTGCGACATCTTCGCTTCCGATGTCGCGGTTACGCCGTTCTTGTGTCCGAGCCAGAAGGGCTGATCACCTTTCGCGGTCTGTCCGGATTGTTACTGAGCACCGGGCAAACCAGCAGGAATGGGGCTACCCCACATTTTCTACCAACGTTGAACGGTGAAGCTATCCATATAGATGGTGTTAGTCCCGCCCGAACCGAAGCCATCGACTTGGAAGTTCGCCATCAACACCTTACCCCACCCCAGTGCGAAAGCTGAGAGGATGGTCCGATTGATGCCGTAGGTTTTGCCATCGAAGGTCAGGGACTTGTAGGTAACGACACCGGAACCGGTGCGGGAATAACTAATTTGAATGTGGTGCCAGGTATTCGGGGCCCAGCTGCGCGGATTGCAAGGTGCACTGCTATGGTACCAATGGTCCTTAGGATGGGTTGCACTCCCGCCGTTGCCGGTGTAATCCCACGTTCCGGAATAGCCGTCGCACTGGAACCCATAAATCACTGTCCAGCCGTTAGGCATGACCTGATTCATATCTAACTCAAGATTCGCGAGGGTAGAGCTCGAGCCGCCGATGTACAGCCAAGTGTCATAAAGAAAGTTCGTCGCTGATGGGTCGTCCCCAAACGTCAGGTAATAACGCTCGCCGCCTGAGTGCGAGTAATGCGTAATAAATCTGCGCGTTGCACCCCCACGTGAAGGTGAACCAACCATGGCCATCGACCCGCTTGAGCTTCCCGGGGTCCCGGCATCGTGCATCGCTCTCCAGTTACCGAATGTCTGAATGTTGCTGACGCTGGCTGAATTGGAAGGGGTTGCTAAGTCCGGACTTGCGCTTGTAGAAGTTACTTTGACAGCCACATCGGTCACGCAGACTGCGCCCTTGTTGCCCCGCGCCTTCACGTGGATGGTGTGCTCGCCGGCGCCCACTGACACTTCGGTCTGCAACGTCGTGTCGTTGACGGTGGTCAGATCGCTGCCACTATCCAACGAATATGCGATTGCATTCACAGGTTGAGACGAGCAGGATGAGGCATTCGCATCCAACGTGAACGGCGAGGTGACATCGCTGCCATTGGCCGGGCTGGTAATGGAGACGCTTGCCAACGCGGAGCTGGCGGAGAGCAGGAGCAAAGATAAAACAGAAATTACATTCTTCATAGTTGCCTCTTCGGGGGGACCCTGTTAGATCGAATTTGTTTCACTGGGCGCCTTCCATGCCGTTAATGGAACGGAGCCGAATACGTTTGCAAATCTAATTTGGGCTGTTCTAAGCAGAATGAGACGCTCGCGTCTCAGAAGAACTCAGCAACCTCTTATAAAGTTCTTGCTTCGGCGACCGCAGGGATCATCTCCGCCGCTAAACCGAATTCCGGCCTTGAGCCGAAAACCAACGTCTTGAGTGGAGGATGGGGCGATTTCTAATTAACACTTGGCCTCATCTACCTCCGTATTTGGCTCTCAAAACCCTTACCGGAAGGCAACCAGGTAAAGAATTTCTGAGGCAATAGTTACATGTTTGCAAGGGTGGAACAACCCTTCTCAACAGAAAAATAAGAAAATAATTCAGAATCCAGGCATCCCTGCAAATATTACCCGCATCGTGCAATTCCTACCGCCGGAGCGCGGTAAGAATTACTCATTTTGAGGCAACCTTTTGGGTTGGAAGCGGCGCGGATTGAGGGTTAGAAGCCCGTAATTGGCGACTGAGTTTCCCTGCCTGCAAGCCCCTAGGTCGTACGTTTGTGGAAACATTTACCGCGGCAGCAATTCGAACTGCTTTACGGCAATCTGGGCCCCCGCTTCGGCTCGCGCTGGATCAGGCGAGAAGCGCACCCTGATTTCGTTGAATTTATGAATCGAGGCATGGTGCGGAATCAGATAAGTGAGTGTCTGATTGCGCGGCAAGCATCCCGTGGCGAACAAGCTCGATGTGCTGGGAGGAACCGGCTGAAAACCTAAATCAAGTGCGCACGTTCCAACGGCAGAATCAGCAAGCGCGACATTGAGGGCTATGTCTCCGGGCATACTGTCACAGCTTTCGAGCTCGATTTGAATCGCGCGGCAGCAGGTCAGACTGCCTCGGGTGCTTAGCTTCTGGTGCGCCTCCATGATGAGGGGCATGAAGTTT
>CZKL01000276.1_pt1 | contig 13948 bp, 10 predicted proteins | sample 1122441 | NCBI WGS metagenome assembly CZKL01 (sample SAMEA3539301, study PRJEB10725) | soil metagenome | biome: tundra; feature: field; material: soil | place: USA | collected 2010-05 | depth 0.15 m
AGAACAAGTTTCACGGTGAATGGAACTACACGATCTACCCCTTTACACACTAGCCCAGTTGCTACCTTTATTTACTGACAACGCCTTACGCATCATGGACTTGCCAATTATTCTTATGAAAGATAGAAAATAATTGAGCAACCTTCTCACGCGGATGTGCTATCAAAGAACAATGAGGTTCCCTCGCTGCGGCGGTTTGTAGCGCATCTAACGTTTGTAGAAGTGAAATTAGATTTGGGTAGCTATGCATTTTTGGAGCACAAATCGGCCCTTTAGTCGCATGAGCGTGGTCGCGTTCTTCGCATTGGCTTTCTGCGTCTTCATGTGGGGCCTGCAATACAAGCTTTCCCTTTACGATCCGCCCGAGGCGGCCTCTCATCATATTCCGAAGGCCAAGCTGCTTTCTAAAAATGAGCAATCCAGCTCTACGGAAAGCCCACTTGTTGTTCGGACTAGAACATCTACGAGGGTTATATATACCGTTCCTACGGTCGTATTCTTCATTCTGTTGCTGACCGTTAGCGTATTGAATCCGCCATTATCAAGTCAGAGGGAGCAACGCGCAAGCCAGTCTTGGCTTCTCCGTCGCCCGCACTTAAAAACCTACTTCGTTCGTCCCCCTCCCGTTCTCCTCTAGCAATTCCCCAATAGCCAATTCTGAAGCATTCGATCAGCTTCAATGGTCGAGTGCAGCGGCTCGCATTCTCTATTTCGAGAACGTGTCCCGCCTTTCTAGACCCTACAATCAGAACCCATTTAGAGGTGCATTCGAGTTATGCGAAAGCGATCCTCCTCGATCCTCGCCGCGGGAATGATCTTTCCTGTCCTGGCCGGCATTGTTGCTTGCAATTTCAAGAGTCAACATTCCGGCGCGAATGCCGCAGAGACTCCATCGGCGAAGGTGGCTACGGCCATGCGCGGAGACATTGCGCACACACTGAGCCTCGCCGGCCAATTCCAGCCTTATCAGGTGGTGGATGTTCACCCCAAGGTGACTGGTTTCATGGTGAAGATCAACGTGGATATCGGCGACAGAGTGCACAAGGGCCAGACTCTGGCAGTTCTGGAAGTGCCAGAGCTGAATGCTCAGTTGAAGGGCACGGTATTCGAGGTGGAGCGTGCAAAAGACGATTTGCTTCGCGCGCAGCATGAGATCAAGCGCGCAGAAGCAATCCATTCGGCTCTGCATGCGGACTACGAGAGATTGCTTGAGGCATCAAAGGCGCAACCAGGCTTGATTGCGCAACAGGAACTGGACGACGCAGAGAGCAAGGACCTGTCTTCTGAGTCGCAGGTGGATGCGGCCAAGGCGGCCGCAGCCGGTGCGCAGCAGCACGCAGAGGTGGCACACACTGACAAAGACCGGGTACAAGCCCTCCAGAATTACACCAACGTGGTGGCGCCACTGGATGGAGTCATCGTCTGGCGCTATGCAGACACCGGCGCGTTGATCCAAAGCGGAACCAATTCCAACGAACAGGACATCCCGATTGTAAGACTCTCGCAGAGCGGCTTGCTGCGTCTACGCATGCCGATCCCGGAAAACGATGTGCAGTTTGTGCATATCGGAGATCCAATGCAGGTGCGCGTTGATGCCATTGTCCGTTCTTTCACAGGGAAAATCGTGCGATTCACACGCGACGTGAACTTTGAAACGCGGACAATGGAGACCGAAATCGATGTTGAGAACCAGGACCTCTCCATCTCGCCAGGCATGTACGCCAATACTGAAATGCAACTTGCCCGTGCGTCGAATGTAACCACCATTCCGGTCGAGGCGCTGGTGCTGAAGGGAAACCGGGAATCGATTTACGTGCTGGATTCGAGTAATCGGATTCACATTCGGGCCGTGGAGGTTGGCCTTCAGGGATCGAAACTGGCAGAAATCAAGAACGGCCTGGAACCCGGCGATCGGGTGGTTCTTGGAGGTCAGGAAAACTACACCGAAGGCGAACAGGTATCTCCGATTCTTACGCAGACGCCTTCTTCCGATGTCATGCGCGAGTCGGGCGGCGTAATCGACATGAAGACAGACGCAGAAGGGAACAGCGGAGGAGCAAAGTAATGCCGAAGTTTGCTCTCAAATATCCGTTCTTCATCATCATGCTGTGCCTGATGGTTTCGCTTGTGGGAGTGGTCAACACCGTTCGCATGCCCGTTGATCTATTCCCCAGAATCGATATGCCCGTCGTTGTCGTAGCGACCTTTTACAACGGCATGCCGCCGCAGCAGATCGAAGCCGACATTACAAATACCTTTGAACGCTTTTTTACATTGGGCGCCAATATCGACCACAGCGAATCACGTTCGCTAACGGGCGTGAGCCTGATCAAGATCTACTTCAAGCCAGGTACGGATCCCAATTCAGCTCTGAGCAACATTGCCAATCTGGCCATGGCGGACTTGCGGCGCCTTCCGCCGGGCACGTTGCCTCCGGTGGTGCTTGGCATGGATGCCTCGACGCAACCAGTATGTCTGGTGACATTGAAAGGGCAGGGGCTGAATGAGACGAACCTGAAGGACATGGCGCAGTTTCAGGTGCGCAATCAGATATCGAATGTCCAGGGTGCCTCGGTTCCGCAGCCTTATGGTGGAACTTATCGCCAGATTCAGGTATACGTGGACCCGGTAAAAATGGAGGCGCGTAATCTCAGTCTCAACGACGTAGTGGAGTCAGTGAACAGTTCGAATCTGATCCTTCCTGCCGGCGACGTGCGCATCGGTTCAAAGGACTTCAACATCTACGCGAACAGCCAATTCCCCGACGCAACCTCGATGAACGAGATGCCCCTGAAGTCGGTAGGCAACGCGTCGGTGCTGGTGGCTGACATCGGCAAGGCAGAGGACTCTGGCGCACTCCAGTACAACATCGTGCGCATCGACGGCCAGCGCTCCGTCTACATACCAGTCTTCAAGCAGGGCGGCAACAGCAACACCATCACCATCGTCGATGGCATGAAGAATGCCATCAAGCATCTGGTTGACATCCCGGCCTCACTGAAGACAGCTGTGGTCTTCGATCAGTCGATCTTTGTAAAACTCGCAATAAAGAACCTCGTCAAGGAAGCGAGCATCGGGCTGGTGCTCACCGGCATCATGATTCTGGTCTTCCTTGGCAGTCCGCGAGCAACTTTCGCGGTGCTGCTTTCCATTCCGCTTTCAGCGCTTGTATGCCTCCTGCTGACAAGTGCCCTGGGCGGCTCGATCAATACCATGATTCTGGGTGGATTGGCGCTGGCATTCTCGCGACTGATCGACGACTCGGTTGTGGTGCTGGAGAATATATTCCGCTACATGGAATTAGGGTTTCCACCACGAGAGGCGGCGGAAAAGGGAGGCATGGAGGTATCGCTTGCGGTTCTAGCGGCAACTTCGACAACTTCCATCGTGTTTTTCCCTGTCAGCTTTCTCTCCGGCATCAGCAAATACATCTTCACACCCCTCGCACTGGGCGTCGTCCTTTCGATCTTCGCTTCGTACTTCTTCGCAATGACAGTGGTACCACTCTACTGCGCTAACTTCATCCGTTTGCGAGATGAGGAGACAAAAGGGAGAGACAACAGGCCAGAATTCTTTGCCCGATTCGAGCGCAAGTTCAACGAGAAGTTTCAAAGCTTGCTCACATGGTATGAAAGTCTTGCCAAACGAGCAATGCGGCGCCCAGGCTTCACGGCTGCCGCGATTTTGGGAGGCGTTGCGCTCACAATGCTTGTGCTGTTCCCTTTCCTGGGACGCGCCTACTTTCCGCGCACCGATCCTGGACAATTCGTTATAGATGTACGGATGCCCAGCGGCACGCGGCTCGAAGTCAGCAACGATTACATAGCCAAAGTTGAGACCATCATTCGCAGCGTCGTCAAACCGTCCGATCTGGATATGGTCGTATCCAACATAGGCGTTTACCCTGACCTCTCCGCCATCTATACGACCAACGCCTCGATGAATACCGCCTTCGTGCAGGTCAGTCTGAAAGAGGAACATGGCATTGCCAGCTACGAATATATGCGGCGTGTGCGGGAGAAACTTTCCACCGAGATGCCTGAGCTTGTCACTTACTTCCAGGCGGGTGGCCTGGTGGATAGCGTAATCAATCAGGGACTGCCGGCACCGATCGATATCCAGGTTAGCTCGATGGATATCGATGGAGCTTACGCACTTGCAAAAGATCTTTCCCAGAAGATCAAGGCGATGCCGAACGTGAGCGGCGTCTATATTCCGCAGGATATTGACTACCCAGGCATTGCCCTGAACATCGACCGCGAGAAGGCCAACCTGATCGGCCTTTCCGCCAAGGACGTGGTGCAGAACGTAATTACCGCCATGACATCCGACGGCATGGTCGCCCCCAGTTACTGGATCGATCCAAAGAGCGGCAACAACTATATGGTGACGGTTCAGTACGCGAACAACTTGATCAACAACATGTCGATGCAGGACTTCGACAATATTCCTCTCCGTGGCGTTCATCCGGCCGGATATAGCCCACTGCAGCAGGCTCGCGAAGCTTCCAGCAATTCGCGTGAGTTCTGGAAAGGCAACCACACAGCCGGGTATACGCCACTGAGCTCGGTCGCGAGTATCAAGCAGATCACGACTCCGACCGAAGTCGACCATTACCAGATTCGACGCGTGATCGACATCTATGTTGCGACAAAGACAGAGGCGCTGCAAGGGGTGGGCGCCAATATTAAGAAGCTTCTCGCGAACACCGGGACCGACAAGAACACCGTTCTGAACCTGCGAGGCGCAGTGGTCAGCATGAACCGGTCGTTCGCGGAGTTTGGCCTGGGGCTCATTGTTTCCGTGTTGATGGTCTACCTGATCCTGATGGCCCAGTTCAGATCGTTCATCGATCCATTCATCATTTTGATGGCCATTCCACCTGGACTGGCAGGGGTTGTGATGATCCTTCTGGTAACTGGCAGTTCACTGAACATCATGTCCTTGATGGGCGTGATCATGATGACCGGCATTGTTGTCTCGAACAGCATTCTGATCGTCGAATTCGCCGGAACATTGCTTTCGCAGGGGCTGCCGCTCTTGGAGGCCGTGGTGCAGTCCTGCAAAATACGCCTGCGCCCAATTCTGATGACCTCATTGGCAACCCTCCTGGGCATGATTCCGATGGCACTCGGAATGGAAGCTGGGAGCGAGCAATATGCGCCGCTGGCGCGTGCAGTCATCGGTGGCCTTGCAGTTTCTGTGGTCGTAACCGTCTTTCTTGTGCCGGCAGTCTACCTGATCGTTCACGGGGCGCGGGAAAAGAAGTCCGCGGTTGCTGGGGAGGCATAGAGAATGGCAATTCGCATCAGAAGTCGTTTTAGCAATGGACGGCCGCGTTCAACACGGAAGAATGGTGCAGTGATGGCGATTAACGGAGGTGCGAAGTAATGCCGAAGTTTGCTCTCAACAATCCTTTCTTCATCATCATGCTGTGCCTGATGGTCTCCCTTGTGGGGGTGGTAAACGTCGTTCGCATGCCGGTCGATCTGTTCCCCAGGATCGACATGCCCGTTGTCGTAGTAGCGACGTTCTACAACGGCATGCCGCCCCAGCAGATTGAAGCTGACATTACGAATACCTTTGAACGCTTTTTTACGTTGGGCGCAAATATTGACCACAGCGAATCGCGTTCATTGACGGGCGTGAGCCTGATCAAGATCTACTTCAAGCCGGGCACGGATCCCAATTCCGCGTTGAGTAATATTGCCAATCTGGCCATGGCGGACCTGCGGCGACTGCCGCCGGGCACGTTGCCCCCAGTGGTCCTGGGCATGGACGCCTCGACACAGCCGGTTTGTCTGGTGACCTTGAAGGGGCAGGGGCTGAACGAGACGAATTTGAAGGACATCGCGCAGTTTCAGGTGCGCAACCAGATATCAAATGTGCAGGGCGCGTCGGTTCCGCAACCATATGGGGGAACCTACCGGCAGATCCAGGTGTATGTGGACCCGCTGAAGATGGAGGCGCGCAATCTCAGCTTGAACGACGTAGTGCAGTCGGTCAACAACTCGAATCTGATTCTGCCGGCTGGTGATGTGAGGGTGGGGTCGAAGGACTTCAACATTTACGCCAACAGCCAATTTCCCGACGCGAACTCGATGAATCAGATGCCGCTCAAGTCGGTGGGCAACGCATCCGTCCTGGTCGCCGACATCGGCAAGGCAGAGGACTCGGGCGCGCTTCAGTACAACATCGTGCGCATCGACGGACAACGCTCCGTCTACATACCGGTCTTCAAGCAGGGCGGTAACAGCAACACGATCACCATCGTCGATGGAATGAAAGCGGCCATCAAGCATCTGGTCGACATACCGCCATCGTTGAAGACGGCGGTCGTTTTCGACCAGTCCGTTTTCGTCAAGCTGGCGATCGGGAATGTCACCAGGGAAGCGGCAATTGGCCTGGTGCTGACCGGAGTTATGATCCTGATCTTTCTAGGGAGCCCGCGCGCCACGATTGCCGTGTTGCTTTCGGTGCCGCTCTCTATGGTGGTCTGCCTCTTGATCACCAATTACATGGGCGGGTCCATCAATACCATGATTCTGGGCGGTCTGGCCCTGGTTTTCTCCCGGCTCATTGATAACGGGGTCATTGTGCTCGAGAACATCTTCCGCCACATGGAGATGGGGGAATCACCGTCCGTTGCCGCAGAGCGCGGTGGAACGGAGGTCTCGATGGCTGTGCTTGCCGCCACATTTACAACCTCCATTGTGTTTTTTCCGGTTACGTTTTTTAACGGCATTAGCAAATACATCTTCACCCCGTTGGCGATGGGCGTTGTACTCTCGATTTTCGCCTCGTACTTTTTCGCCATGACGGTGGTTCCTCTTTATTGCGCGAAGTTCATTCACCTGCATCACGCAGGCGAAATCCCGAAAGAATCTAAGACGGGGATCTTCGCCCGATTCGAGAGGTCATTCAACGACAAGTATGAGAGGATGCTGAACTGGTATGAGAGCCTTGCCAAGCGGGCGATGCAAAGGCCCGGCTTAACGGCGGCTGCGATTCTCGGTGGCGTTGCGCTCGTGCTTGCGGTGACGTCTCCCTTCCTTGGCCGCGCTTACTTTCCCCGTACCGACCCAGGCCAATTCGTCATCAACGTGCGGATGCCCAGCGGAACGCGACTGGAGGTCAGCAACGATTACATCGCGAAGGTTGAGAATGTAATACGCGGCGTAGTGCGCCCCAAAGACCTGGATATGATCGTCTCCAATATTGGAGTCTATCCAGACCTATCGGCGATCTACACCACCAATGCATCGATGGATACTGCCTTCGTACAGGTCAGCCTGAAAGAGAAACATAGCGTCGGCAGCTATGAGTATATGCAACGCGTACGCGAGAAACTCTCCAACGAAATGCCCGAGCTTACCACTTACTTCCAAGCCGGCGGCTTGGTGGACAGCGTGGTCAATCAGGGGTTGGCCGCTCCGATCGATATTCAGGTGAGCTCGATGGATATGGAGGGATCTTACACCCTGGCCAAGACACTCGCCCAAAAGATCAAAGCGTTGCCGAATGTGAGCGGCGTCTACATCCCGCAGGATCTGGACTATCCAGGCATTGCGCTGAATATCGACCGCGAGAAGGCCAGCCTGATCGGTCTCTCCGCCAAGGACGTGGTGGACAACGTGGTTACTGCCATGACCTCAGACGGTATGGTCGCTCCAAGCTACTGGATCGATCCGAAGAGCGGGAACAACTACATGGTGACGGTCCAATACGCGAACCAAATCCTCAACAATATGTCGATGGAGAAATTCGAGAATATTCCTCTACGCGGCGTTCAGCCAACCGGTTACAGCCCGATGCAGCAGGCTCACGAGGCAGGTGAACAATCCCGCGAACTGTCGAGAGGTGACCACACCGCCGGATATACGCCTTTGAGCTCGGTCGCGGACCTCAAGCTGATCAATACTCCGACAGAAGTGGATCACTATCAGATCCGACGCGTCATTGACATCTACGTTTCCACCAAGACAGAGGCATTGCAAGGTGTAGGTAGCAACATCAGGAAGCTTCTCGACGACACGAAGACCGACAAGAATACTGTTTTGAATTTGCGTGGAGCGGTGATTAGCATGAACCGATCGTTTGCGGAGTTTGGAGTTGGACTCATCATTGCGGTCCTGATGGTCTACCTGATCCTGATGACCCAGTTCACTTCGTTCATCGATCCCTTCATCATTCTCATGGCGATCCCTCCTGGACTGGCTGGGGTCGTGCTGATCCTTCTCGTCACCGGGAGCACGCTGAACATTATGTCCTTGATGGGCGTGATCATGATGACCGGCATCGTAGTCTCGAATAGCATTCTGATCGTTGAATTCGCTGGGACCTTGCATAAACAAGGCCTGACGCTGCTGGAGGCCGTTGTCCAGTCATGCAAAATCCGGTTGCGCCCAATCCTGATGACCTCGTTGGCGACGCTTCTGGGCATGATTCCGATGGCACTTGGAGTGGAAGCCGGCAGCGAACAATATGCACCGCTGGCGCGTGCGGTTATCGGCGGACTGGCTGTTTCGGTGGTCGTAACTGTTTTCTTGGTGCCGGCAGTTTACCTGATTGTCCACGGCCGCCACGAAGAGAAGTCCGCAGTTGCGGAGGAGGTTTAGAGAATGACCAGACAGACTGGATCGAGGGTTCGACATTCCGGGTTGTTTGTTTCGCTGGTCTTGGCTTGTTCCGTGTCACTCCATGGACAGACGACAAGCATCCAGCCGCAGCTTCCGGATGCTCCCAAGGTCTCTCTCATGGCATTTGCGCGGCAAATTGCAACGCCGATACCGGAGGGAATGAACCAGCCTTCGCTGGAACAACCGGATAGCGCAACTGCTGGCTCACATCCGCGCCTAACGCTTGCGGATGCAGAGAAGATGGCCGTGAAGAATAATCCACGAGTCAGTGTTGGCCGTTTGCTCGCGCTCGCGCAGCATCAGGTCGTCCGAGAAACAAGATCGGCTGAACTGCCGTCTGGCGTCGCCAGCGTTACGGCCGAAGAAGCTGAGAATGCCAGCCGCATCTCGGCGGGCTCACTCACTGCCTCCCGCCTCTTTGAACATGCCGGCGCAGGGGGAAGTTTCACTCAGCTGATCACAGACTTTGGGAAAACAAGCAATCTCGTGGCTTCTTCAAAACTTCAGGAAAAGGCGCAGAATGCGAACGCTCTCGCAACTACCGAAGATATTGTTCTTGCAACCGATCAGGCATTCTTCAATGCACTTCAGGCTCAGGCATTGCTTAAGGTGGCGCAACAAAATGTAGGCACTCGGCAGACGACCCAGTCTCAGATCAGTGCGATGACAAGCAACAAACTCAAATCGACGCTCGATTTGAGTTTCGCAGACGTCAACTTGTCGCAGGCGAAGTTGCTGATGCTCGATGCTCAAAACAACGTCGACTCTACGATTGCCGCGTTGGACGCGGTCCTCGGCCTGGATCGGCAGGTAACGTACGAATTGGTGGATGACAATCCTGCACTGTCGCCGCCCCCTGCAGATGCCGATCAGCTTCTGCAACTTGCGTTGCAACAGCGTCCGGATCTGCAGGCCCTGAATCTGAGCCAACAAGCAGCGGTCAAGTTTAGCCATGCCGAGCGCGATCAGATGCTACCCAGCATCAGTGCTGCGGGAACCGTCGGCATCGTACCCATCCGCCCGGCAACGTACTACCTCAACAATTGGTGGGGTGGTATTGGCGTAAACATGAATATCCCGGTTTTCAACGGATTCCTATATTCTGCCCAGGCAAAAGAAGCGTCAATACGGGCCCAGGCGGCTTCCGAACAAAGCCGCGATCTACGCGACCGGATTGCCCGGGATGTTCGTACCGCGTGGCTCGCATCCAGCACGGCCTATCAACGTGTAGCCGTGACCGCGGAGCTTCTGAAGCAGGCAAATCTTGCGCTTCAACTCGCACAGACGCGATACCAGTTGGGACTCAGTTCGATCGTAGAACTCAGTCAGGCGCAGTTCCAACAGACCGACGCAGCGATCGGCAACACGGACGCGCAATACCAATACCGGCTCACACTCTCCACGCTGAACTACCAGACTGGAGCAACGCCATGATTGAGAACTTCAAATTGAAGGTGTTCCGGGTCGTCGCGGACATGTTGAATTATCGAAGGGCCGCAGCCGAGCTTCATCTGACGCAGCCCGCTGTAACGGCTCAGATAAGGTCGCTCGAATAGAGTCTTGGAATCGCTCTCTTCGATCGCATTGGCCGCGATACCAGCCTCACGCCAGCCGGAGTAACGCTGTTGGAATATGTTCGAAAGATCGAGGCGATCACCAACGACGCAATTGCCGCACTTGCTCCGTTCGGAGGGCAGGAAGGCGCTGAGCTGAGCATTGGAGCTTCCCATACAGTTGCCGTCTATCTCCTGCCAAAGCTTCTTCCGGTACTTTTGCGCGAATGGCCCAAATTGCGAATTCATATTGTGGGCGGCAGCACGACTGAAATCCTTCAGGCTCTGACCAGCCATCAGATAGGAGTTGCCCTGATTGAAGCTCCCGCCCATCGCCCGGACCTGAAGATTGAAGCGTTTGGAGAAGATGAGTTGGCACTCATTGTGAGGCCAGATCATCGCTGGACGAAAAAGCCGATGGTTCGCGCTGCGGAACTGGTTCAAGAACCCATCCTGCTTCGAGAAGTCGGGTCTGGCATGCGTCAATTTGTTGAAGAATACCTCGAGCGGAATGGCGTGCTACGGCAACAACTTCGCACATGCATCGACATAAATTCTACCGAAGGTATCATTTCCGCGGTGGAGGCCGGACTTGGCATTGGGTTTGCTCCCTGTCTGGCAATCGAAAAGGCCTTGAAGCTGGGGAGCGTCAAGGCAATTCAACTCGACAACGGCCCAATACGGCGCCAACTCAGTATTGCGCTTCTCAACGGACCAGATCCAAGAGGACCTGTCGGTCAGTTGCTGGACCTTCTCCGGGAGCATGGCGCGGCTAAGAGGCACCTCTCGCCAATGAATCAAGCGAGCGACGAGCCAAGAAGAGTGATTGTGATGGGAACTGCACAAACAGAAAGCGTCAGGGGGCAATTTCCTGAATGAGCGTTCTTTCTTTCACACTTGGCGTATTTGGAATATCGATCCTGGCGGGCTTCCTCGGGGCTTTAACGGGGCTCGGCGGAGGGGTTGTTATTGTTCCCGTCCTGTGTGTTCTGTTCAAGATAGACATTCACTACGCGATTGGGGCCTCGCTGGTTTCTGTGATTGCGACCTCTTCGGGAGCTGGTGCCGCTTATGTCCGCGAGGGATACTCGAATATTCGCATTGGAATGTTCCTGGAAGTCGCCACCACGCTTGGCGCGCTATTAGGCGCGTATCTGACTGCCAAGGTCTCCGGAAATTGGATCGGAGGGATCTTCGGTGTAGTGCTCTTGTATTCAGCTGGGGCGTCGCTGTCAAAAGCGCCCACTGGGACGAAAATATCCCGGCCGGACTCTCTTGCGATGCAATTAAATTTGAGAGGGTCCTACCCTGTCGAAGGCAGTAGGGAAGAATATGTTGCTCAGCATATCCCGGCCGGTTTTGGAATTATGTTCGTCGCCGGAACGCTTTCTGGTCTTTTGGGAATCGGCTCGGGGGCGGTGAAGGTCCTGGCAATGGACCAGGTCATGAAGCTGCCCTTCAAGGTTTCGACAACTACCAGCAACTTCATGATCGGTGTGACGGCTGCGGCCAGTGCGGGAGTTTATCTAAGTCGCGGGTACATTCTCCCCGGGTTGTCTATGCCGGTCATGTTAGGCGTTCTCGCGGGGTCGCTTGTTGGCTCTCACATCCTGGTCAATGCACATGTCAAGGCCCTTCGTCTGGTATTCAGTATTGTCATTGTTGGGTTGGGGGTTGAAATGATCTTCAACGGTCTGACAGGGAGGCTCTGAGTGCCTTATCGAGAGGATCAGCGACTTGAGGCCGCAATGGGGCGCATGCTCCAAATCGGTGTCACTGCTGCGGCACTGGTCGTCCTCGTTGGGGGCGCGCTGTATTTGAGGCAATTCACCGGTCGTATTCCCGATTACAAGCAGTTTCATGGCGCCCCGGCGGCGTATGAGTCTGTTCACGGTATCTTGCTTGGTGCCTGCCACTTTGACAGCGGGAGCGTGATCGCATTGGGCATCCTTTTGCTGATTGCCACGCCGGCATGTCGCGTCATCTTCGGCGTGGTTGGGTTCTCCATTCTAAGAGACCGCTTCTATGTGGCGGTGAGTGTGATCGTGTTGGTCATTTTGGTGTTGAGCTTTTGCACAAGGAGATAGACGTCATGCCAATGATTGGTGACAGGCCCGACTTGAACCTGAAGACAGTGGTCTACGCAACAGATTTCTCCCTTTGCTCCCAGAACGCTGGCCTTTACGCAGCTCGTATTGCATCCTATTTCTCTGCAACTTTACTTGTTACTCATGCCTTTACCCTTTCGCAAGCCGCCCTGGAGGTTGAGATCAACCAGATCCGGGTGAGCCAGCAGAGAAAGGACCTGAAGTCTCTTCTATTGCGAGACGCCCTCCTACTGGGCGCGGAGTCGATCGAAACCATTTCCACTCTTCTGGAGGGCGATCCGAAAGACGTCATTCCAGCGCTGGCCGATAACAATGCACCAGCCATCATAGTGTTGGGAACACACGGCGGAGGGAGGCTCGAACGAGGAATCATTGGCTCCGTCGCGGAGAAAATACTTCGCTCTGCCCGGTGGCCAACTCTAACTGTCGGCCCACTCGTCAAGCCTGTGTCCTCACAGACCTTTCCCTTTGCGCGGATTCTCTTTGCCACCGACCTTTCCCCAGTGGGCGCAAACGCGGCAATCTATGCAGTGACCTTCGCGGACGTATTTGGCGCGAAGATTGATGTGCTGAACGTGATTCAAGACGATGCCATAGAGCATCCGGGTCGACTATCCGATCTTCAGGCCCATTACTTCAAAGCTCTTGAAGTCCTTGTGTCGCAGAAGGCGAGAGAGTTTTGCGATCCGAGAACGTTTGTGACTGTCGGCAACGCGCACGATCAAATCCTTGAGCACTTAAGAGAACGATCCATTGACCTCCTGGTGCTCGGAATCCACAAGACTTCACATCTAAGCATGGAAATGAGAACATCGGGGGCCTTCCAGATCGTAGTCGATGCGGAATGTCCGGTCCTAACGATCAGAAGGTAAGAGGTGGCCACTCTGCTGGTGAAGTAAATGGCAAAATGGAAAAAGAAAAAACCGACCTATGAGGATCATGATACCCCGACGACGCTCTTTGTCGCATTGTTTGGCGGTGCTTGTGCATTCATTACCGTAGTGAACACGATAGGCGACATAACGGAGTCATTGGGGTATCAGGCGACCAAACTCCTGGCATGGCAAGTCAATATGGGAGCGCTGTGCGTGGGAATCGCAACTTTTTTCGTATTCTTGTATATCCTGGAATTACTCGAAACAAGGTCAAAGATGACTGCGTGGCGATCCAGTGCGCCATGGTTACCTCTCGCTGGGCTCACGGCGATAGCTACAGTGATTCACATCCCTTTCTACATTGTGGCGCTAATCGGCGCCATCTATGGCGTCTGGGCCTACCGCAGGACAAACAGCGTGCGTCGGTTGACCCGTCTTCCATGAAGACGAAGAGCGCGAAGTGATATCGTTGCGATCGTTGTGCCCTGCCGGGAACGGATGTGCTTTTGCGCCCCCTACTGTCCGTAGGTCGGCCTCACAAGCTGTCAGTAAGTTATCGAAGATTAGATAAGACATCATCTCGCCTTGTTGGACCGTGTTAATGATCATCAAATGATTTGCCAGCCAGTGCACCCATTCCGGAATATACTAGTGTAGTGTCTCATTAATAGAATCATTTATATGCCGAGGCTTCTCTTGTGATGAGGAGACTTGGATATGCGTGTAGCGGATCCCATTGTTCTGAGTGAAGAGGTCCGGCGGAAGTTGGAGCA
>CZKL01000258.1_pt2 | contig 13911 bp, 8 predicted proteins | sample 1122441 | NCBI WGS metagenome assembly CZKL01 (sample SAMEA3539301, study PRJEB10725) | soil metagenome | biome: tundra; feature: field; material: soil | place: USA | collected 2010-05 | depth 0.15 m
CTGAATGGATCGGTGTTTCCTCCGGACATGGAGGCGCCGACATTTCTGTGGCGCGACTCGGCTGCCAACGCGGATGCGTGGCACATTGATGTAACGTTTGCCAATGGGTCGACGGCGCTGCATGTCGATACCAAGGGCGAGCGGATGCATGTGGGCGAGATTGATCCGCGCTGCGTCTCCCCCAATAACAAATTGCCTGAATTGACTTCGGATCAGGCCGCTGCGCACACGTGGAAGCCAGACGCGGCTCTGTGGGCTGCGCTGAAAAAGCAAGCGGGTAGCGGCGCCGTGACAATTACGATTCGTGGGTATGCGGGCGCCGATGCGCGGCAACCTGTGTCGAGCGGCGCGATGCAGATGTATGTGTCGGCCGACCCGGTGAATGCGCCAATTTTTTATCGCGACGTGCCGCTGATGCCTTCAGAGACGGAGAAAGGATTCATCAAGCCGCTCTCGTCGAGCGCAGTTCCGCTGATTGCTTGGCGGATGCGCAACGTGGCCGATGCGCAGAGCCACGTGGTGATGACCGGATTGCACACCTGCGCGAACTGCCACTCCTTCGCGGCCAACGGAAAGACATTGGGCCTGGATATGGACGGGCCCCAGAACGATAAGGGACTTTATGCGCTGACGCCGGTCGCAAAGAAGATGACGATCGGGACCGAGAACATGGTGTCGTGGTCGAAATTTCGTGGCGAGGAGGGCGTGCAACTGCGGGTGGGTTTCATGTCGCAGGTGTCGCCCGATGGGCGCTTCGTTGTGACGACCATCAGGCCTCCGGGAGCCGATACGTCGCAGTTTTATTACGTTTCAAATTTCAAGGACTACCGGTTTCTGCAGGTGTTCTATCCCACGCGCGGGATTCTTGCGTGGTATGACCGCACGACGAAAAAACTTCAGCCGCTGCCAGGCGCGGATGATCCGCATTACATTCAGTCGAACGCGGTGTGGAGTCCCGATGGAAAATACCTAGTGTTTTCGCGGGCGGTCGCGAAGGATCCCTATCGTGCCGATGGGAAGATGGCGGCTTATGCCAATGACCCGCTCGAAATACAGATTCAGTACGATCTGTATCGCATCCCGTTCAACAACGGAAAAGGAGGCACGCCGGAACCGATTGCCGGTGCTTCAGAGAACGGGATGAGCAACAGCTTCCCGAAGATTTCTCCCGATGGCAAGTGGATCGTCTTCGTGGAGGCTCACAACGGGCAACTGATGCGGCCTGACGGCAAGCTCTATATTGTGCCGGCGACAGGTGGGGTTGCGCGGCGCATGACCTGCAACACGCCGCTAATGAATTCATGGCACAGTTTTTCGCCAAATGGCCGCTGGCTGGTGTTCTCGTCGAAGAGCCGCTCGCCGTACACGCAGATGTTTCTGACGCACATCGATGCGGATGGGAACGATACTCCTGCGATTCTGATTGAAAACTCAACGGCCGCGAATCGTGCGGTAAATATCCCGGAATTCGTGAACATGGCGCCGAGCGGAATTGAACATATCGACACACCCGCGGTGGATTTCTACAAGCAATTCGACATGGCGGAAGACCTGGTGAAGAAAGAGCAATTTGCCGCGGCGATTCCGGAGTGGACCAAGGCGCTGGCGATGGAGCCCAACGACGCACACGCGCTGAATAATTACGGGCAGACGCTGGCGCGCGCGGGCCAGACGGACAATGCGATTGCCGAATTCCGGAAAGCAATCGCCGTGAAGCAGGAATATCCGGAGGCTGAAAACAATCTGGGGTTTGTGCTCGCGGGCCTCGGACATCCCGATGATGCAATGGAGCATTACCGTCGGGCGATCGCAGAGAAGCCCGCGTATGCGGAAGCGCACAGCAACCTTGGCCATCTTCTGACGGAACAGGGAAACCTGGATGGAGCCATTGAGCAGTTTCAGCAAGCGCTTTCGATCGATCCGGAGTATGCGGAGGCGCACAATGGTCTTGGTTTCGCTTTGGCATCGGCGAATCGGCTCGATGGAGCTGCCGATGAGTATCGGCGCGCAATTGATGCCGATCCGAAATATGCGGACGCGTACAACAACCTGGGCGTGGTGTTGGCGCGGCAACGTCGCCTCGATGAGGCGATCCAGGATTTCAGCAAGGCGATTGAATTGGATCCGAAGTGCGTGGGAGGCGAAAGCAACCTTGGCCATGCGCTGCTCGCGAAGGATCGTGTGGATGAGGCGATTCCGCATCTGGAGAAAGCGATCGTATCGAATCCCGATTCTGCGGAACTGCACAATGATCTCGGCACTGCCCTTGCCGAGAGAGGTCGGCTCGACGAGGCTGTTCCTGAGTTTGAGCGGGTATTGCAGATCTCGCCAAACATGGTGCGCGCGCAATCGCACCTGGGCATGGCTCTGGTGATGAAGGGCCGCGCTGCGGAGGGCCTTGCACAATGGCGTCAGGTGCTGAAAGAGGAACCTGACAATCTGCGGGTGCTGAATGATGCAGCATGGTTGCTGGCAACTTGGCCCGATGTGTCCATTCGTAACGGGAAAGAGGCAGTGAAGCTTGGCGAATACGCCGTGCAGATCACGTCAGCGAAAGAGTCGTCGATTCTTGGAACACTGGCGGCGGCCTATGCCGAAACGGGCGACTTCGATAAAGCAATTGAAGCCGAAAAGCTGGCGACGGATCTGGCGAAGCAGCAAGGGAAGACGGAGATAGCGGCAGCACTCCAACGCCGAATGGCGCTGTTCCAGGCGCATAAGCCGATCCGTGAAAAGTAATTCTGCGAAAATCGCTTCCAGACTGTCAGACGCTCGGTTCAAGAGAGGCCTCAAGGACATGTCACATCCGCGTCACCAAAAACGGTCGGTCAGCTACAGTCCGAATCGAGACTTCAAAAGCTCTTTGTGCCCAATTTGTGCCTAGGGATGTCGCTTCTGTCGATTTGAGCGATTCTGTCGATTTAAGAATCAGTAAGTTACGTGTTTCGCATACGTGGGTAAGGTTCGCCCCCCCCTCCCGGCACCAACATAAGTTATTGCTGTAAATAAACTTGTAGAACGCCAGAGCTCATCCTCTGAATGTCCAGCGACACCTTCTTTTCGCCAGGAGTTCGCTTTCGGTACAGTTTCGGTACAGTTGAACTCCACACACGCCTGCAACTGGTTGACTACCAACTAGTTATGCTTCCTAACCCGCTTATAGCTTATAGTTGGCGCAGCCCGCGCGAAGAGTTCATCCGCAAAGGCTCGGTCGAATGCATGAGTGAAGCGTAAGCGTGGAAAGCTTCCCTCTTGATCGTGGGAAATGATCCTTAATAGGTGTCCGCTTATTTCTTAAAACGACGAGTATCGTAGGTTGACGGATGGATCAGAGAATAGGCCCTGATTCGTCTCACATGATCTTCGTTACAACGTTTCCAGGCGACTGGAGTAGATTCCTTCTCCATTGATCTTGAGCCCGGCACCGACCCCGCGCAACTGATCACGCCGTTGAGGTCCTGTTTGTCCTGCGTCATCTGCCGGCAGGGCGCTTCGGTACATTGGTTTCGCAAGGAAGTGCCCTACTAAGTCTTGTTGCCGGTCTGGCCCCGGAGTTGCCAGTACACTGAGTAGCGTTGATCGCCAATCTGGTACAACGGCATTAAGTTGAACTTCCCGGTTTCCCCGTCGGCCGAGAAGCGCAGCTCCGGGGATGACTCGACGTGAATGCATTGCGTGGCATCGGATTTCGGCGCAACCTTCAGCAAGGGATCGGCTGCAGGAATCTCCTTTGGAAACGTATCGTGAATCAGCCGGTTCCCTTCCCCCGCTGGAGGCCCCGACCCCAGATCCGCGGCCAGAGCCAAAGGACCATATAGCGCTGCGCGGATCGAGTCGTCTCCGGCAAGCGGCTCCGTCCACAGCTGCATGGGAAGGTGGACGCTGATCGTATCGCCGTCGTGCCACACTCTTCGAAGTGCGAAATACGATCCAGGATCGGCGACTGCTTCCAGAGAGCGGCCGTTGATCTTCACCTCGGCCTCGGCCGTCGTCCAACTCGGCATCCGCACGTGGATGGTACGGGCCGTGGGCCTCGACGATTTCACTTTGAGTGTAGTCCCTTGCTCGAACGGGAACTGAGTCACCTGCTCGATGGTCAGACCTTCTTCTTTCCAGTCGAGAGTCGATGCGAGGAACTGGTTCACATACACATCGCTGCCGCGATGGAAGTAGATCGTGTCGGCGAACTTGGCGAATTCTTCGACCCCGGTGCCAGTGCAACACCAGAAGGATTCTTCGGACGTGTGGTAGGCGCGCCAGTATCCGGTCGCGAGTGGGAAAAAATATTGCTTTAGCCCCTGCCCGTTCTGTGTGCCCAGCCTGCAATTGAAGAGCGCGCGCTCGTAGCCATTCATCCAGCGCGCCTCACCTGTCCAACCGAAGACGAGACGTTCGAGCTTCATCAGATTATAGGCGACGCAACATTCTGCATTCTTCCATTGCAGAGTGCCTTCCAATTCTCCGGGCGCCGTCCGCCAGAATTCCTCAACGCTCGTATTCCCGATGACATAGTTGCGGGCGGTGAGCACCTCTTCGAGGAAATACTCCGCGATCTGCCTGTAGCGACGGTCGCCTGTCACCTCGTACATGCGCGCGGCGCCGATGATCTTGGGCACGTGTGTGTTCGCATGCAGCCCTTGTAGTTCGTCGCGCCGCTCTGCCAGAGGATCGAGGAAGGCGGGCTGCTCGAACAACCGGGCTGTCTCGAGGTATCGATCCTTCTTCGTCAGAGCCGCGAGATTCACGAGAACCTCGTTCATGCCTCCGTATTCAGTGCGCAGCATGCGTTGGCGCTGTTCCAATCCGATCGGCCAGAAAAAGTCCCCTGCCCATCGGGCCATGCCCTCGGTGATTGCGAGAGCGTCCGTATTCCCGGTCAGCACATACATGTCGAGCAGGCCGGCCATGATCTTGTGGTAGGTGTAGAAGGGCGCCCATACCTGCTTCCCTTCTGCGAGGTGTTCGAACAAATCCGTCGGGTACGCGCTCAGATAGCCGTTTCCGATCTTCTTCTGGCATGCTCCGAGTCCCGCGACAATCTCGTCGCCGCGGCTCTTCAATACCGTATTCCCGGAGCCTGCCGATGCCAGGGCAACTGCGGACAGGAAGTGTCCACCATTGAAATGCCCCCGCAATTCGCAGGATGGAGCTTCCCAGCCTTGGTAGGGGGTTGCACTCGACGAGATACCAGCCGTCACGCGGAAGCTATGCAACAGACGATCGACTGTAAGCGAATCGAGATAGCGCGCGTTGATCTCTTCCTGCTGTTGAAACACTCCTTGAGCAAGCCGAACGGAAGCAAGAGGAAACGGCATCAACCGGTCGGGGGACGGCTCGTGAATCTGCGCGGATAAAGTATCGAGAAGAGCCGACTCGCCGATCAGGCTCAAACCGGCGGCGCCGGCACTGGTCTTAAGAAAAGAGCGACGCGATGGATGAAGCATCGTGGTTCTCCTGGCGAGGTATCGCATGGTAGTGGCGAGGCTTGTTGAGCAACAAGCCGCACGTTAAGGTATCGCCCACCTTCTCTTCATCTTGGTGCGGTAGGTAGTTTCATGCAAGATCGACTTTGAGCGTGAGAAGGTTCCAGCATAATGCGGAGCCCGGGGCTTACTGCGTTTGCTCACATGCGCCGAAGGGATTGCCGGAATCCGTATTCGTATCCGCATTCGTCTTCAGTCCTGAGATTTTCAGGACAAAGGCCTCCTTGCGTTCCGTGGAGTCAGGCAGCATCACAGTGAGCCCGGCTGCATCCTGTTTGTAGCGTAGAGCCCCCTCGCCCAGTATTGCCACAGAACGTACCGAGCCAGCCGGGCCGCCCTGTTGCAATGAAGTGATCGCGACCTCCGCTCCCGAGCGCTTGCCCATCACGATCGCGTAGAGATCCTGACCCTTCACGGTGAAGTAAATGTGGTCTTTGTCTTTCTCCTCGAACTTCTTCCATGCGTGCGTGTCGTAGATTGCCTCACCATTGGTCTCCAGCCATTTGCCGATGGCTAGAAGCGTGTCCTGCTGATCCTGCGGAATCGTTCCGTCCGCCTTGGGCGAAACATTGAGCAGGAGCGTACCGTTCTTGCTCACGGTATCAACCAGCCAACCAATTACAGTCTCGGGCGAATTGGCCTTCAGCCCATCGACATATCCCCAGCTTCGCGTTCCGATTGGCCTATCCACCACCCACGAACCGCCGCGAATGCCGTCCGGCGGCGCGCCCTCAAAGTCCAGGATCGACGCGATGGTTTTCGTGTTAGTGCCGGAGGGGGCAAAGGCCGCCTTCTTGGTGGTGAACGAGACTTCTTTGCCCCAACTCTTGGCCCGGTTGTAGTAATACGCAGCAAGTTGCAGCTTCAAAGGATCAATGTGCCGTTGATCCACGCCGTTATCGAAGTAGATGAGGTCGGGTTGGTACTTATCGATCAGTTCCGCATTGCGCTCATACCAGTTCACCAGGAAGCGCTTCATGGCCGCATTGCTGCGGTCCGCGTAATTGTAGAAATCCGCCCATTTCGGGTCGTAGAGATCGGCCTTCTCTTCCTTCATTTTCTCGGCTAATTCGAGGGGCGGGTTGATGAATTCGAAGTTTTCGATCCCGTGATTCGCCACTCCCAGCTTCATCCCCTGCTTCCGCACGGCCACCGCAAGTTCGCCGATGATGTCGCGCTTTGGCCCCATCTGCATCGAGTTGAAGGGTGTCACCTTGCTGTCCCACATGGCGAAGTTCTCATGATGCTGCGCCCCGGGCATGACGTACCGCGCGCCTGCCTTCTTGAACAACGTTGCCCATGCATCGGCATCGAAATGCTCCGCTTTGAACATGGGGATGAAATCCTTGTAGCCGAATTGGTCGGGCGGCCCAAAGTGCTCCGTGTGCCAAGCACGCGTGCTGTTGGGACCTGTATTGACGTTGAGCGCCATATCGTTGCCGCCGAGCACCTTCAAGACACTGTCGTTCCCGCCCGCATACAAGAACTTCTCATACCACTCGTTGCCGTGCGCAGGCGCCGAGAATATGCCAAAGTGCATGAAGATACCGAATTTCGCCCCTCTGAACCAGCTTGGAACCTTGTAGTTCTCCTCCAGCGAATCCCAGGTCGGCTTCACCGGCCCGGGAGCCATCGTCGTCGGAATCTGCTTGACGGCGTCCTCCACCACGCGCTGACTGGTTTCCGGCGCCATGTCGAACCCTAAGCTGTTCCCGCCCTCCCCTGCACACTGCGCAGTCAACCGCGTCGAGTGGCTTAACAGCAGACCCAGGACAGCCAGCGCAATCGCGAACGTCGCAGGCCGTTGGGTTAACGTTGACTCGCTTTTCAAAGGATCACACTTCATTAGAACTCACCTCGTGTTGCAAAGAAGTTGAAGACCGGAGATTGCTTCGCTCGGGCAGATCGCCGTCACTCACGCCTCTGAATTTCATTGCCGAAGTTCTAGTGCATATCGTGGTTATGGACTGCGCTCGCCATCGACAGCCTCAAACGCTGCTCTGCTTCTGGACTCCAATACCCGCAATCCAACTCCAGAAAAACCGATGTGTAAGGGATGGCAAGGGTCGATTTGAGAATCAGAATGCGAAAGAGCTTGCCGCTTTCATCAAGTTTAGAAATGATCTGCTCGTGCGCAATCGTAAGCGTATCTCGACCGGCGAGAAGGTGTCTCAACTCTTCTCTATAGTTCGTGACGCCGGGCGCATCTTGCTCGGAGACAGACTCAAGTTCCGCGTCTAGATAGATGTTTGCCCGCACATGCTTGCTGTTGTGAACAGCGTCCAACGTTGCCTTCAAGACGAGCAAGTGGTCCACTTCGGTCGCGATGGTCTCGATTCCCGGATTTGACTGCGCAGGATACGCTGCATCGGCAACCACAATCCAATTGCGATGCCCCCACAAGGGGAGCAGGCGCTTGAGGTCCGACTCCCAGGAATCATCCTTCTCTGAATCTCGATTAATCAATTGGAACCTCGCTGGGCCGCTCTTCGCGGGAATGGAAAACAAAGGCAGCCCAAGTAGAAAGCAGACTGGCCGCTAGCTTCCGTCGGCGCGGGATCAGGCTTCGTCCGTGGGACTGTGCGGGACTCTTTGCGGCCGGAGAGGTGTACAATCCTCTACTCCGCACCGGGGCAAACCGCAACCTTGCCACAACGACCGGAAGACATCAATTTGTAAGCTTCGTCTGCCTTCTCAAGCGGGAACCGGTGAGTGACGATATCTTCAGGGTGCAGATTCCATCGCACCAGCCGCTCGACCAGTTCCTCCATCAGCCAGGTCGATGTTACCCATGAACCGTAGATTGTCTTCTGGTCGTGAATGATGTCGGGAGAGGGGTTGAACGTCACGGTGCCGCCTTCGCCGACCATGACCATCTTTCCCCATTTGCGCGTCGCTCGGATCGCTGTTGCACGAGCCTCCGCGTTGGCGGAGCAGTCGATTGCTCGTTCGACGCCTTGGCCGCCGGTCAGTTCACGCACTTGGTCGACGTTTTCAGAGCCTGCCGTAAACACGGAATCGCATAAGTCCAGGCGCAACGCAATATCTCGGCGCTCCGCGGAGATATCGATGCCGATTATCTTCTCCGCGCCCAACTTGCGGCAGAGTGCGCCGGCCGCGAGGCCGACCGGGCCGAGACCGGTGATCAGCACTGCGTCGTCGCCGTTGATTCCGACTTTCTGGAGAGCCTCGTAGACAGTGCCGAAACCGCACGCGACCTGTGCGCCATCAAGGTAGGTTAGCGAATCGGGGAGAAGGATAAGGTCCTTCTCTTCCGCGAGCAGATACTCGGCCATGCCGCCATCCCGCTGCCAGCCATAGGCGCGGCGATATTCGGAGCTGGTGCAGGAGATCATGTACCCACGACAACAGTCGTTGCAAACTCCGCAACCGGAGATGTGGTACACGATCACTCGGTCGCCGGTCTTGAATCGTCGACAGCCGGGGCCGGTCTCAACGATCTGCCCAGAGGGCTCGTGACCGGCTATTACGCCTTGATATCCTTCCGGGCCCTTGCCTAAGTGCTCGTGGTAAATGGCGCGAATGTCCGAACCACAGATGGTGGAAGCCTTGACTTCGATCAGAACTTCGCCATGGCCAGGCACCGGGAGCGGCACATTCTTGAGTTCGACGGTACTGTTTCCCGGAAGGAATGCCGCCATCATCGTTCTAGACATTTTTGACTCATCTCCTGGTGCGTTCCAACCTCGATGTGCTTCGCATAGACTTCTGCAAGACGCCTTATCTGACTGACTATTGCTTATGCGGGAGTAACGACGCCGTCGATGTCCCAGAGGTCCTGCCAGGGCTGATTGTCCTTCCAAAGGAATACCTGCCCTTTGATGAGCCGGCAATTGCGATCCAGCCTTCCGATCTCGTCCATGTCCTGCCGGCTGAGCGGTTCGCCAACTGTACCAAGCAAGTTGGCCAGGATGTTTTTCGGGTTCGTTGAAAAAGGAATCGGGATTTGTCCGCGCTGCACAGCCCACTTGATGCACACCACAGCAGGATGAATGCCGAGCCGCTCTGCGATTGTTCGGATCGTGGGGTCTGATATCGGCGATGTGTCATCCGGCGTCCGATCTCGCTCCGGGCGCGCCGGCGATCCGAGCGGCGAATATCCGATTGGCTGTATTCCGTTCTCCAACAGGTAACGGAAGAACTCCAGCTGTTGAAAATGCGTGTGAAGTTCTATTTCATTTATGGCAGGCTTGATGCGAGCATCGCGCAGGAGCAGCTTCATTTTCGGGATGGTCATGTTCGACGTCCCAATATGACCAACCAATCCCCGATCGACGAGCTCTTCCATCTTGCGCCATGTGCGCATGTAGGTCTCGTGAATGTAGGGCACCGCATTTGGGTTACGGGCCGCCACGTCACATCCCGGAGGGTGATGATTTGGAAAGGGCCAATGGATCAGATAAAGATCGAGGTAGTCGACTCGCAGATCGGCCAGGGACTTTTCGCATGAGGCGATAACATCGTGTTCCCCATGCTTGTCGTTCCAGAGCTTGGATGTAATCCAAACATCTTCACGGCGAAGGCCATTCTGAAACAGGCGGCTGAAGGTCTCACCGATTTGATGTTCGTTGCCATACACCGAGGCGCAGTCGAAATGCCGGTAGCCGATCGAGGCGGCATACCGCACTGCTTCGGCAACGGTCTCATGCGAGACGTGATCCGAGCCGAAAGTCCCCAACCCGATTGCGGGAATCCGGGCACCGGTCTTCAACATCCGAAAAGGGACTCGTGCCGGATCGACGGTTTCGCCATGGGAAGAAGCTGTTTGAGGATGAAATTGCATCGACTTACGTCCTCCAAAGCACCTTTTCAGTAATCGGTAACTTAAACGATAAAATCCTATTTTTTGCATTGGGGGGTTGTCAAGCAGAGTCTCGATAAAAATCGCTCCAGAAGGGCAATTTGCCAAATCAAGTCGCTCGGACAATTTCCCCGGCTCGCCCATGGAAAAGCGTTTTAGCTGCATTATCGAAAAACTCAAAATAGGGTGAATTCGTTCCACGGCAACCCGCTTGAAAGACATCGCCAACGATCTGGGCCTTTCTGTTGTAACGATTTCCAAGGTTTTGCGCGATCACCCGGACATCGCTACCGAAACGCGCCGGCGCGTTTCGAAGCGGATGCGGGAGCTCAACTATCAGCCGAACTTAGCCGCGCGCGCGCTCGTCTCGGGCCGCACCTGGACTCTCGGCCTCGTCGTTCCCGATCTGCTGCATCCGTTCTTCGCCGAGATTGCCAAGTTGATCTCGTCGGAGTCGCGGAAACATGGATACAGGTGTTGATCTCCTCTTCCGATGAAGATCCGGAACTCGAAGCTCAGGAAATCAGGCAGCTGCTTGCACGGCGAGTGACGTCATTTTGATTGCTTCCGCACAATGGTCGGTCGACTGCTTTCGCATGATCGAAGAGCACAAGACCCCATACATCCTGATCGATCGACGTTTCCAGGGACTTGAGGCAAACTTCGTCGGCGTCGACGACGAGGCGGTTGGCGCCTTGGCCACGTCGCACCTCATCGAGCAGGGATGCCGGTAAATTGCTCACATCCGTAGTCCGTAAGTCAGCACAGCCATCGGCCGCCTCGAAGGCTACAGGCGGGTTCTGGCGTCCTACAACATGACCCCCTTGCCCGGACACATTGTTTCTCTCGGGACGTCTGGGGATCATCGTGGTGAGAATGGCGGCTACGAAGCAGCCAGGAAGTTGCTTGCGACGGAGCCGCAACCAGAGGGAGTCTTCTGCTTTAACGATCCCTCGGCTCTCGGCGCCATGCGCGCAGTACGCCGCGCATTGTCGTCCGCGCCTCAAGCCAACGCTTCCCGGCAAGTTGAGGGTGGAGCTAAAGATCAACACGCCTTCCAACGCCTATATCCGGCATCCGGTCCACAACTGCCGTCAGGCCGGCGATATCTTGAAACAATAGGCGTGATGGCAGGGAGGATCTTGAGGGATCCAAATCCTAAGTCCGGTTGACTCCCTCGCCCACTTCAGGTCGCCCTTCGCCCCCAGCAATTCCACCTTTCGAATTTGACGTTTGTATTGTGCTGCGTTGCTTGCAAGCGATTTGATCAGCACCTGGTTGTCCGGTGGCCAGCCTAAAGCGATGGCGTATAAAGTTTCGCCCTTTGTGGTGAACCGGATGTCTGTGTGATCGAACCGTATTCTCGATAGCTCGTACGACGGGATCTCTTTGGCTTCCGTCGACGGACCTTCACCATAAATGTTCCAGGGGCGGGTACCCTTGATTGCTTCGGAGTTCACCTGCTGCCAGTCGGCAAGCTCGCCCAGGAAGGCGATCTCATCACTATCCGGCTCTCCATGCCCGGGCAGCGGGATGCTGAGAAGGAGATTGCCATTCTTGCTGACAATATCGACAAGGAAAGGAATGATGAAGGAGGCCTTCTGGTAGGTATGGCTCTCATAAACTGCCCGGTCGTAGTGCCAATGCCCGATGCACGCTTCGGTCTGCCAAGGCTTTTCTTGAAGCGTATCGGCCAGCGACATTTCAAAGTCGCGGGTGAGGGTTCCCCACACGGGTTCAGGAACCTCCTTGAGGTCGATCACGCCTTCCAGTCGACCGGAATGCGCAAGGATGTTCTTGTTATAGAAATATGCAATGATTTGCGGCGCAAGGTCTGGAATTCCCAGCCACACTCCCAGGTCCGGGGCCCCGGGGCCGCCAGCATCGAAATTGAACTTTGCACCGTCGTCGAAGGTCCAGATGTCCGGTGTATATCTATCGATCACATCCTGCACGCGGAGCATGAACTGCTGAACAAACTCCGGACATGGCGACCCTTTCTGGTGGGGCTTGCCATTGATCCTCTGGGGGTCCATGCCATCCCACCATCTGCCCTTGCCGTCGGCCATCGTTTGCACGCCATCGTAAGGAACGCCTGAGAGCGGGCCGGTGGCGTCGCTCTTATAGCGAACAGGAAGGAACTCGTCCCACACCCGATGAGGGGTTCCGTGATAGCTCACGCCAAATCGTAGTCCATTCGAGCGGGCTGCCTTCGCCCACGTCCCCACGATGTCCCGTTTGGGACCGATGTTGACGCAATTCCAAGGCTGATATTTCGAGTCCCAACAATCGAAGTTATCGTGATGAGTTGCCAGGGAGACGAGATACTCCGCGCCGGCCCTCTTGTAAAGCTTGACTAGCGCATCGGGGTCCCATCGCTCCGCCTTCCACAGAGGGCATATGTCTTTGTATCCGAACTGCGATGGATGCCCGTATTGCTTGACGTGATACTCGTATTGACGCGAACCCTGGATGTACATATTCCGCGCGTACCAGTCTCCCTGTTCTGGGACACACTGCGGACTCCAATGTGCCCAGATCCCGAACTTCGCATCCCGAAACCAATCCGGGCATTGATAGGACTTCAAAGACTCCCAAAATGGCAGGAAGGGACCTTGCGGAGCTTCTCCGTGGAAAAACTGCGAGTCTCCCAATGCATGCGCCATCCGCGACAGCGCGATCATGGATATCCCACTCCTGAGAAACAGCCTGCGGTTCATCGATCAACCCCTCCCAACACTAAATGCACAGCTTCACCCGGCTCCTGGGACAAGCGCACACTTGTCTTGCGCTCAACCCAGCTTGCCCAGACTGATCTTCATTTGATGGCCATCATAGGTTACTGTGCGATCAAAGCCTGAGTCAGATCCGACTCCTGTCCCATGTCCCGTCTTGACCAGAACGATCCGGAAGGTGTTCTTCGTTCGCATTCCGGGGAATGTTCCCGATCGATCTCCGATCGACAGCACATTGCGGCGATTATCCCAATGGAGGTGGATTGTCGCTCTCGCGCCTTTTTCGTAGGCGTAGCCGTCTCCACTGTCTTCATACAGTTCGAAGTCGGCATCTTTGCCGCCATAGATGCGAAATTCCACCGGATCTTCGGTGTCGGCGGCAGACTGCACGACAGGTCCCATGGGCAGGATGCTGCCCTCTTTTACGAAGATCGGCATTTGGTCGATTGGAGCATCTGCCGTGATCGTTTGCCCTCCACGCTGCTTTTGTCCGGTCCAGAAGTCTATCCACTCATTCCCAGCCGGCAAGACGACTCTGCGGGTCGTGGCTTGGCGTTCCGTTACAGGATTTACAAGCAGAGAATCGCCGAAGATAAATTGATCGCTGACATTTCTGACTGAAAGATCCGTGGGATACACGTAGGGTAAAGCTCTCATGGGGATTTCGCCGCGGTTGGTGGTTCTCCAGGCCGCTGAGTAAATGTAAGGGAGAAGGCGATAACGGAAATCATCGTATTGCCTGAGGATCTTCTCCACCTCTGGACCGTACTTCCACATTTCCGTCTCGGAGTGAAATCCGTGAATGCGGAAGACTGGGCAGAAGGCCCCGTACTCAAACCAACGAATGAGCAGTTCGTGGTAATCCGCCGAT
>CZKL01000361.1_pt1 | contig 13901 bp, 9 predicted proteins | sample 1122441 | NCBI WGS metagenome assembly CZKL01 (sample SAMEA3539301, study PRJEB10725) | soil metagenome | biome: tundra; feature: field; material: soil | place: USA | collected 2010-05 | depth 0.15 m
CAACCCCAAAAACCGGACCAATGTGTAAACCATCTGCCCGGTCTGAAATGTAAAGCAAGTGCCCGGCTGGACAGCAGCCCGAACACACGGGCGTGAAGCCCGTACCCTTCAGAACCTCCCGGTGCGTTTCCCACATGCCGACGCCGACCCTTGATTTGCCTTGTGGGCGCCGGCCCCGGTAATTGAAAATGGCGCGGCAAGGAAACTATCGGATGATATGGAGTTCTATGCGCCAATCTTTGTTTCGGATGAGCCGTGCGGCGGCCTTTGCTTTTGCGGCGGCGATGTTTACAGGCACCGCCGTGGCGCAACCGCCGGCGCAACCCCACTACCAGCACAACCTCAAGCGTGGACCTGCTCCGGGCGGCGTGGAGCAGGCTACGTTCTTTGTTCATCGCCTGGGTACGGATCACGCCGAAGGCATTACTACGCTGGACATGAACGGCGACGGACAACGTGACATTCTGAGCGGGGCGTATTGGTATGAAAACCCAGGGCCGCAGGGCGGCGAGTGGAAGCGGCACCAATATCGCGAAGTGGGCGTGATGAACGAGTTCGTCTCCGACTGCGGCGAGTGGACGATCGACGTGAATCACGATGGGCTGCCCGATGTGGTGACCGCCGGCTGGATGACCAACGGCATCTTCTGGTGGGAGAATCCGGGCAAGTTGGGCGCGGAGTGGAAACGGCACTTCATTACCGACAGCTATGACACTGAAGGCGGCTGGATGGCCGACATCAACGGCGACGGCAAGCCCGACCTGATCTTCGGGCACTACGGCCATATGGGTGTCCTTTGGATCGACTTCGCCGGACCCGAACCCAAAGTGCACCATGTGGGAGGTCGCGCTGAGGATGGGCACGGCATCGGCGTGGCCGATATCGACGGCGACGGCAAAGCAGATATTCTTACGCCGAACGGGTGGTTCAAGCAGATCGACGCCGACAAGGATCAGTGGGAGTGGCATGCCGACTGGAAGATGGAGGACGCAGGCTTTCCGATTGTCGGCTACGACGTGAACCACGACGGCAAGATGGATGTGATCTACGGCCAGGGGCACAGCTACGGAATCTATTGGCTTGAACAGCGGGGCAGTGGCGCCAGCCGCACCTGGGTCAAACACATCATCGACGAATCCTTCTCGCAGGTACATGCGCTCAAGATGGCCGACATCGATGGCGACGGCGAACCGGAGTTGATCGCCGGCAAGCGCTACCGCGGGCATGCGGGAGACGATCCCGGCTCCTACGATCCGCTGGTTGTGTACTACTACAAGATCGATCGCAAGACGGCGACCTTCACGCGCTATCCGATCTCAGCGAATGGGACCGCTGCTGCCGGAACGCAGTTCGTGGTGGAAGATCTCGATGGGGACGGCGATCTCGACATTGCCACAGCGGGCAAGACTGGCGTGCACTTCTTTGAGAACCTCAGGATTGATAATGTGCCGAAGGCCGAGCGCGAAAAGGAGATCTTATTGGACAAGAACTGGCCTTTCCCCGGCGAAGGACCGGTCGTGAAGCAGGATAATGAGCCGAAGAAGTAGGCCCGGCTGCTTCAAGGGCAGAGTTCAAATCGAAAGCGGGTGGAGCGTATTTCAAATGCTTCAACTGCTGCTCGATCTGAGCCCTCAAGGGCTGAAGGCGCCTTACGAAGAACGTCACCGGTCATCTGTCAACTGTCGATCGTTCCGTCTTCCCCGGACCAAACCCTGAGCAGCCTTTGTTACCATCCTCGGGACTGCAAGATCCACAGGAGTGCCATGCCCTACACACCCAATCGCCGCAGCTTCCTCATCGCAGGGGGACTTACCGCGCTCGCCTCCACAAACATTTTCGGAGCGAATGACAGACTTCGGATCGGTGTGATCGGCGCTGGGGGTCGCATGCGACAACTGCTCAACTCGGCTGAGAATACCGGCGTGCCGTTTGAGATCGTGGCGGTGAGCGATGTGTACACCCCACGGCGCGACGAGGTGAAGTCCCGCACGAGCGCGACGACGGCAATAACCTACGGGGATTACAGCCAGGTACTGGACGACAAGAGCATCGATGCAGTAATCATCGCGACCCCGGACCATTGGCATGTCCGGATCGCGGTAGCGGCGCTAGCCGCGGGCAAGGATGTGTACCTGGAAAAGCCCGTGACGCATACGCTCGAAGAGGGCGAGGTTCTGCAGAAGAGCGTTCGATCAAGCCGACAGATCTTGCAGTGCGGAATGCAGCAACGGAGCTGGACCCACTTCCGCAACGCCGTAGACCTCATTCAGGGCGGTGCGCTCGGGCAGGTAACACAGGTGCGGACATATTGGTGGCAGAACTACGGCCTGAATTGGGTGCCGAAGCCGGTTGATGTGGCGCAGCTTGACTGGAAACAGTGGCTCGGCGGAGCACCAGACCAGCCGTTCAGCCTGGAGAAGTACAACCGCTGGCGGTGGTTCTGGAGCTTCGGCGGCGGGGCGATGACGGACTTGTTCACACACTGGATCGATGTCGCGCAATGGGCGATGAAGGCAGACCAGCCGACGATGGCGCTGATGCTGGGTAACAAATACTTGTTCAAGGAATGGGAGTGCCCGGACACTATCCAGGCAGCTTTCCGCTATCCGGGTTTTGATGTGGTTTACGAGGGCATGATGAGCTCGTCGATCGACGATGGAGGGCTCGAGTTTCGGGGTACGGAGGCGACGCTGAAAATCACCCGTGCGGGAATGAGTATCTTTCACGAGAATGTGAAGGCCGATCGAAATCCCGTGCTGAAGGAAGAGAGCTTCGAGGACGGGACGACGCCGCACATGAGGAACTTCTTTGACTGCGTCAAGACGCGCAAAGAGCCGAACGCACCCGTCGAGGCAGGAATCGCGGCAGCGAGGGCAGGCCATATTGGAAACTTGGCGTACCATCGCGGAGGCATTACCCCTTGGCCGGCGAAGTGAAAATCAGACGGCGATTTCTCCCGCTATCATTTGGAGACTTCCTGACCCCAGATGTTCCTGAAGCCGATCGGTTCGCTGTGATCGCTGTGAGCCTACAGCGCCCTCGGCGAAGTATCGTACTGTTTGTAGCACGGCTGTCCTGAACGCGGAGTCCCCTCGATGGTGGGCAAGAATTGGGTAGGGGAAGGATAGGCGGTGATTCAACCGCGAATCTTAACCGGACCTATCTCGTCAGTCATTTCGCTTATCTTCGACCACTCCAGAATCGGCTAATGGCGGCATCGATATGGACGTGTCCGCCGAAAGCAATACGAATGGCGCGTAGGAAGAGCGGATCGCCAGCCCGCTGATAGATCGAGGCATGTTCTCCGGTTTCAACATCGCGATGATGTTTCCGCCGGCTTTACGCCGCAGCATGAATTGAAACGAGCCATTACCCAGGTCTATTTGTTTGAAGAAGCCGGGCAACTCAACCTCAAACCGCCCAACCTCATCAGGAATCACTATCGCAAGATGAATTGTTGTGACCATGCCGTCCATGATGCCAAAGAACTCATGGTCCCAATCCGCTTCATAACGTATCTCCACCTCGATTCCGGGAATTTGAGCGACATGGACCGGCAAGATTCTTCCATGTAGCGGGACTCGTCCTAGCGCCTTACAAGGAAGGGTTCGTGACTCCGACACGCCCTGCATTGTGATTTCCAGCTTCGCGATTTCGCAACCCGGCAAGTACGCGATGATCTTCACGTCTCCCGCCGGCTTTCCATCCACTGAGGCGGGAATGTCGTAGGATACGCGGCCCTTCTCGGTTGTGACATAGCCTCCATATCCGCCGAATGGACCGCTCATGAAGTAATTGATCTGGACGGTCTCCGAAGCAATATCTGGCGGCAAATATAGCGTGACGTTTGGGGATTCCTGCTGGAATTTCTCCTGAGCGACCATTGCAGTAGTCATTCCCACAAACAGCGCAAAGCAGAGTGCGAAGATCAGTCTCATTGGAGGGTGACGTACTACTCGAAACAAGCCAAGGCTGTTCGACAGTGAAGATGGAGACGCTGGAGAAAGGCCGTAATTCACATCACGTTTGACTCCGCCAGGGTGTCTTGGTTGGGTCGTGGCCATTTGGGAAGTTTCGCGTGAGCCGGATCACCCGAGCCGACCCAGAACGCCGAAACTTCCCCTATGGCGGTGATACATGTAGGTCTCGGCATCCTGGGCCGAATCCCCGATATGATTGGGGACACACGATGTGCCACTTCAGACGTGAGGCCTCTGTCCCGGCCCTGCAAGGTTCGTGACCAATTGCGAGCTCACGATGAACAAATCACCCCCATCTGCCGATAGTCATAGGGAAACTAAGTCGGCTTCGCATTTGTGAGCCAAGGCGGATGGCCGGTCAGCGGCGAGGGCGAGGGGAATATGCCTGTCGCAAAGGTAGACGAGACGGGCGCACTGTGAAACGTGCTTTTACATTCTTGATCGCCGCAGAGGATCGGCTTCGCGATGGAGAGGACAAGAAGCTCCGACGATCGCTGAGCCGGTTTGCTCCCTGTTGGATTGAGGATGCATCGGCCTTCGCGCGGATGGTGACGCATATGTTTCGCAGCGGTATGTTGTCAGTCCTCATAGCATTTGCCCCTGCCACAGCGCTGGCACTTAATCCGAATAGGAATATCGATCAATATTTCCACGATACGTGGACTTCGCCCCGCGGGCTTCCTGGAGAGGCGGTGTACCAGATCCTGCAGACTCCAGACGGCTACCTGTGGATGCGGACCTCGGCCGGGCTGGTCCGCTTCGACGGTGTCCGGTTTGTCCTCATGGATGAGGCCATCGGAAACGAGTCGGTCAAAGCCATCGCCATGGGCTCCGAAGGCGATCTATTGGTCCGTACGAATTCAAAAACATTGATCTACAGAAATGGTTCTTTCTCTGACTATTTGCCGCCCGGAGCGCTTCCCGACGGTGGCATAGTAACCATCCTTGAAAGCAAGGACCATGAAGTCCTTCTTGGGTCCGACGATTTCATCTACCTTGTCCAAAACAGTGGAATTCGCATGTTGCGACAGGGAACAGGCGCGGTTCAAAGTCTGACTCAAGATGACGACGGAACGGTGTGGATTTCTGGTGTAGATGCACTCTACAGCTACGATCACGGCGCACTCTCGGCTCCAATGAATGCCTGGACGGATACACACAAGCGCCTGTACTTATCGTCACTTGCCGTGGATCATCATTTTCATAACCTATGGCTGGGCACCTCGGATGGATTGTACTTCAAGGAAAGCAAGAGTTCGGTTCTCAAGCGGGTTACTCCCGATGTCGTGCATGACGATGTTCTTGCGATCCTTGAAGACCATCAGGGCAATCTATGGCTGGGTACAAACAACTCGGGACTGATCCGCAAGACGGCAAACGGCGAGATATCGTCATTCAAAGTCCTCGACGGCCTGACAGATAACACCGTGCTATCTCTCTATGAAGATAGGGAGGGAGGCCTGTGGGTCGGTACCGCGTCTGGCCTGGATCATTTCCGCAATACTAAACTCACGACTCTGACCATGAAAGAGGGACTTCCCTCGAATGTGGCAAGGACGATTTTCGAATCCCGCTCCGGGGAACTATTTGCTTTCTGCTCTGGCGGACGACCTGCCCTCATCAAGAACGGTCAAGCGGCCGAAGTTTCAGAAAGAGGCGGCCTCCCCTTTCGCAAAGGGGCTGTTTTTGAAAGTAGCGACGGCAGCGTGTGGACAAATACCGAGAAGGGTCTGGGCCAGCTTAAGAACGGTAAGTCCAAAATCTATCGCCCGGGTCGGTTGTTGAATCGCTATATCTCCGCTATTAACGAGGACGAAGAGAGCCTGATTGTTGCCACAACCGAGATGGTCGTGCTGCGATTCAAGGACGGTCACGTTCAGCCATTTACAATACGTGGCCGAACCACGCCCCTTTCGACTCCCGGGAACTACACCTTTACGATTTATCGGGATTGGGAAGGAGCACTCTGGTTCGGTACCGTCAAGGGACTATTCAAATTTGCCCCGGGCGAGGATCCCATGAAAGCCCGGCAGCCCGGAATCGACTTTCCCGTTACTTCGATCTCCGACGATCATCGGGGTAGCCTTTGGCTGGGCGGCAGAACTCCAGGACTCACGCGGTTCCGCCTTGTCGACGGGCGTGTGACCCACTATCGGAAAAAGGACGGGCTATTCGACGATCTTTTGACCCGTGTTCTCGACGATGATGAAGGCAATCTTTGGATCAGCACCTCGAGCGGGATTTACATGGCAATTCGTGGTGATCTAGACGACTTTGCGGAGGGTCGGGTGTCCACCGTACGGACAGTCCACTATGGGACCAACGATGGAATGAAGAGTAGCGAGGCTTCACTTCAGACCGATCAGCCCGCAGGTTGGCGAGCCAGCGACGGCAAACTCTGGTTCACCACGACGAAGGGCCTAGTCGTTGTAGACCCGAATCACATTCCGCGTAACGACATGATCCCACCTGTGATCATCGAAAGCACCGTAGTAAACGATCACCCGATGCCTACTGGAGTTGATCTTCAGTTTACGCCAGGCACTGGCAAGATCGAGTTTCACTACACAGCACTGAGCTTTTCGGTCCCGGAAAGAGTGCGATTCAAGTATCAGCTGGAAGGTTTTGACAGGGGTTGGGTGGATGCGGGCTGGCGGCGCGTAGCTTATTACAACAGCATTCCACCGGGAAAATATCGCTTCCGCGTAATTGCCTCCAATGACGATGGGCTGTGGAACATGCAGGGCGCGTCGGTGGAGTTCATTCTCAAGCCGCACTATTACCAGACAGGCTGGTTTCTGAGCCTTTGCGGCTTGGTTATCGTCATAGTGGTCGTTGCTGCTTTCCGATTCAACACTCGCCGCTTGCGCGTCAGGGCGGAAGAGCTGACTCGCGTTGTAGACGAGCGCACCAAGGCACTGCAATTGGAGGTCGTCGAACGGCTGCGCGCCGAGGAGGCCGCAGTCGAAGCCCGTGAGAACATGCGCCACCAGGCTACTCACGATGATCTAACGTCTCTCCTGAACCGCGGAGCGATATTGAAATTGCTGGCGCGTGAGTTGTCCCGATCAGGTCGAGAGAAGTCTTTCACAGTCGTGTTGATGGCCGATCTTGACCACTTCAAGAAGGTAAACGATATGTATGGCCACCTGGTCGGGGATGAAGTGCTGCGCGAGGTGGCACGCAGGCTACTGGCTTCAGTGCGTCCGTACGATTTAGTCGGGCGTTATGGTGGCGAGGAATTTCTCGTCGTCTTAAACAACTGCGATGATAGCAGCGCGATGGAGCGCGCTGAGGCGTTGCGCCGAGCCATCGCGTCCGCTCCAGTCACGACTGCAAGCGGTTCCATTTCAGTAACAATGAGTATGGGTGTAATTGCAAGCGAGCATCGGAAGCCGACTTCGCCTGACGAAGTTGTGCGGGATGCGGATGCCGCTCTTTATGCCGCCAAGGATGCTGGGCGCAACTGTTGCCGCATGGTCACTGCGGCCTTTTGCAATCTGGTGGAAAAACCCTGAAATTCAGATTTGTACACATACTTATTGCGGTTTGCGACCCGAAATATTTGCCAGCATTTAGCACATGTGTAACTAAAGTCTGGTACGGGGTGACGAAACCTCTTGAGCCAATCGCGAAAGTGCCGATAGTAGCAGATAGCTACTAAGAGGCCGAATCCTGAATTGTATCTGAGACCGCAGTGGCGACGTTTCTGGAGATCGAGCGGACAATTCGCGACGGTTACTCCTTTTATTCTGATTTTCGTGTTGCTGGTTGGACTTTCTCTTTGGGAGTTGCGCATTGAGGACGGAAGTCGCATCTTTCTTGGTGGCGAGAATTTATGGGCAGGCGGCCAGAAGCGGGCCATCCTCTGCCTGCTGAGTTATGCGGATAGCCATTCTAATCAGGATCTGCAGTGCTTTCATACCGAAATCGATGTCGTGCTGGGCGACATGCAAGCCCGCCAGGAACTGGATTCGCGGCGCCACTCTTACCCGATCACTTTAGAGGGATTTGTTCGCGGCGGGAATCGCCCGGGAGACATACCCACCGCAATCACTTTTTATCACATGGCGCCCTGGATCAAGGAGATAGGACGAGCCATCCTGGATTGGCGGAATACGGATCAGGACATTCTGCGCCTCGTGGCCATCTCCGACGAACTGCAACGCAGCAAAAGTCAGGCGCAGGCTCAAGGACTCAAGCAGGAAGTGCTTCGGATCGACCGTGAGCTGACCGTCCTGGAACGAGGCTTCGCATCCCACTTGAACAACGGAATGCGCCTTTTGACGCTGGGTCTTGGTTTCGTTCAAGGCATCGCCGCTCTCATTATGATCTCGTTGGCAATTCTGGCCTCTCGCCGCCTGACGGCCTCCCGGGAGGCAGCGCAAAAACAGGTTCAATTTCTCGCTTACTATGACCAGTTGACGGGACTGCCCAACCGAATTCTGCTTCACGATTGCCTGACCTTGGCCATAAAAGCTGCACGCGCTGCGCACAAGAATGCCGCTGTTCTTTCTCTTGATCTGGACCGTTTCAAGATCATTAACGATTCTCTCGGGCACTCTGTCGGTGACCTGCTTCTCGATGAGGTTGCCCAACGACTAAAACAATTGGTGTGCGATTATCGATCTCCTGGGCAATCGTCCATATAACTGGGTAAGCCCCGTAACGAGCCACCCAATATCTGGCTAGCCGCGTCATAAATGCCTCGGTAAAGATCGGAAATTCGGCAGGATCTCCCACCCAACAAATCGCGGCATTGGCATGTACTAATCCCTGGTCAGCGATGTACTTGAACTTTCGGTCAAGGTTTGCGTAACCGGCTAAGTCGTCGCTTGTAAAACCGTGCTTGAAGTCTGCGTCAGCTTCCTCATCAGCGTTTGCCGCTTCATCTAGCCGGATTTGCGCGCTGCGCGCTTGCCAGCCAGGCTCCGATTGGAACACCGTAAATCCCTGAGTGACCCGCTTGTCGACCGTGTACTTAAATTGCGAGACCACCCTAGGCGCATTAGAGGTACCGAATCTCTCATGTGACAGAATCCAGTGCGTATCTCCGAGATAGAAGAATGGGGTTCCGTCGGCATAAGTTAAGTATCTACCGTTGCTGCTTACCTTCAAGAAGCCATGCTTGTAGATATCTAGATTGCCGGAGTACGGGTCGCACTGGACGGTTTTGGTTATATGATGCAGCCCGCTGTTCGTTGCATCTGTGGAGCTGGTGGTCATCGTCCATAGGCCGGTATGGGGTGGAGCGAATCTGACTTTCCAAGTGTTTCCGCCGTCCCAGAAAGCTGGGCGCGTTATCGCTTTACTACCTGGCCTCGCGAAGGTCGCGGTGACATCGACATCTTGAAATGGGTCCGCATACATTTTGGTGCTTGAAAGCGAAATTTCGACAGCCTGCCACTGCCGGACTTTGTAATTCGCCGCAAACGTGGTCGGAGTGCAGAGGATTGTTTCGCATAGGACAACTCCGATGGAAATCCCTAATAAAAGCTGGCGTGGCTCGCTGAGAAAACAAGCTGCCGGTTTGATTCTTCGTCTCAATCGCTCATACATAGGATATAGATGTGTCAGTTTACCCGCAGCGCTATACTGACGGTCGATTTGCATAAAAGATCTGTTCGCCACTTTCATGCGCGCACAATCTGAGGATTTGGAGTTTAGCGCGCCATTGGCGAAGATGCGAATGAACGTATTGCTGAATAACATATAAATTCCATGTCCATATTGGCTGGTAAGATTGAATTTTCGCGCTCATCTCGAGGCCAATCTCTCGCGACAATCACTTGAGAGGAGATCGTCGTTGCTCGTGATTTCGCCGGCTCTGGGGCTTGCTATTAGGGAGGACACCGGCTGCCTCCGCTTCGGCATAGGTTGCGTGTTCGATGAGTAGATTAGCCAGATAACGTGCATATCGGGGCGAAAACACGATACGAGCCGTACCGTTCGCATCCAGCTCCAGATTTGGATGGATAATCACGACTTCATGGCTATCATCCGTCCTACCAACTTCCAAGAAGCCCGCTACTTTGTCCACTGTGCGCCTCCCATCCCTACGCGAACTGCTCACAAACGTGCCGTCAAACACTCGCCAGAAACATCGCTCCTGTTTCCGCGAACAAGTCCGACCGCTCAACGGTTCAACGCCATCTCAGATGCGTTTGAATACATCACGCACGGCATTAAGGTAAGCCATACCGTTCATCGTGTCAGGTTCCAGATAGCTGCCCTCCGTCCACTCATTCCAGGAATTTAATGTGATAATTCTTCTGTCGGGGGGCAGGTTCGCCACAGCAAAAGTTCTGGCGGACTCCAACGCAGCTCTGAACGCCTCGGGCGTGTTGTCTACTATCACGGACGTAAATGGATATTCGCCCAACCTGAAGTTATCTGTCTGACATGTACGTGGCGTCGAGTCCCATCCTACCGTGACATTAGGGAAATACGGTCTTCCCAATGTCTTCGCGGCAGTCGCTCGATAGATCTCGTATTGATCCCGGATGTCACGATATTCCGTCGTGAACGTCTTTGAAAACTGCGCGTGATGAATCCAAACGTAAGAGGTAGTGCTGTCGACTTGCAGTCTATCTAGAAGTTCAGGCAAGTTAGCGATCTCGCTCTGGCCAGGAAGGAGTTTCACTCCCCATGTGACTGCATTCACATGTATATTCGCGAAACCCACAGCTCGTGCTTTCGCCCTCATTTTTCCAAGTGCCCGAGCTGCATCTGTCACGCCTCCGAACCCCTGTACAAACCGATAGAGTTCATAAATGGAAAAGTATGGGCAGCCGTCGACAAGCAAGTAGGAGGGATGTTGGAACAACTGAAGGAGGCGCTCAACCATCGCGTCAAAGGCCTCAGCTCCAATAGCGCCCGCGAACTGCAGCGGCGGTGGGCTTGCCATCTTGGCGGGCTGAATGTTGTACCAATCATGGTTAGCCCACATGACGCCGAATTTCAGCTCCTTGTTGTTCGACGCCCTTAAGTAGCCGCCGTTCAGTGCCGATTCCAGAAAGGGTCCATCCTGATACCAGTACCAGTCGAAGATGAAAGCGTTGATCTTATTCGCAGAAGCAGCAGCGATCTTCTTCTCGAAGACCCTCGGATCCGCTTCGTCTTCGTATCCCCAAAGCGGTATTCTCGGTTGACGGTGCCCAGGGAAGCGGGGCGTTGCCGCCTTCACCAGATTCCATTCCGTCCAATTGGGCCCATGCACCTTGATGTTACGTTCGTCCTGGTGAAAGTTGGCAAAATAATAGGCCGCCACTTGACATGAACCCAGATTTGAGCCGAACTGTTGCGGTTCCAGTTTCCTGCTTATTTGGGTGCTCGCTGCGAGTGCGCCTACACCGGCCAGAAAATCTCGTCTGTTCATCATTCCGCCTTAAAGGTCACTGAAGCCATTGAACATCTGAGAGGTCTCTCCCGACGCAACGCGCGCCCGTTGCCAGCGGGCGTCACGGCTTAAGGCCCTTTCGACAGGCAATTGATCGATCGATCATCCACAAATAAAGTAGGGTTGCGAGTTGAGGCTAAATGTTCAGTATGAGCTCCAACTCGCACAGTACTTCCCTACCAGATGACCTTCATCGCTACCTGAATGATGCGACCCGGCGCTGCTGAGCTAATCACTCCGTACGTGGGAGAACTAACGCTATTGTCTGGCGCTCCGAAGTTCGTATGATTGAACAAATTGAAACCTTCAAAGCGTGTCTGAAGACTAAGTCGCTCGAACACTGAGAAACTTTTGAAGAATGAGGCGTCTACGTTTTCGACGCCAGGCATGCGAAGGATGTCTCTCGATGAATTGCCATACTGGCCAATTGCAGGTTGAACAAATGATGAAGTGTCGAACCACTCATTTACGCTCCTGTGAAAGCCGCTTGGATTTGGACTGCCCACTACATTCGCGCGCTCCCCAAAAGCTTCATTCAGAAAGTTGATGTCAGTCGCCGCAACAGAGAAAGGCAAGCCGGTTCGCAGCGAGACAATCCCATTGACCTGCCATCCTCCGACCAAGGCGTCAACCGCTTTGGAACTACCGCCAAGGTAGTGCATGCCCTTACCGAAAGGAAGAGCCGCCGTGAAGCTGCCCACGAAGTTATGCGTCACATCGAAACTGCTCGAGCTGTAGTCCGCATTGAAGTCATATTCGTTCTGAGGGCCGTTACCCGATGTGTCACCATTAATGCCCGCTTCCGATGACTTGTCATCGAGGCTATGCGAGTATGTATAACTCAGAATCGCGCTGTAGTGGCTGCCGGAATGTTCCAGCTTTGCTTGCAGCGCGTTGTAATTGGAATAGAAATCGTAAAAGTGATCCAGGATGTACCCAATGTTCGGATAAGGAACACGGGCAGCGACCGGCGTGGGATTCGCGGGATTGTATTGGGTTGGGGCATTTTCCCACACTCGTCCGAGCAGATGTGTACCCTTGGACCCGAGATAATCCACTTCACCCTTCCATCCTGGAATTACCTCGCGTTCAATGGATAGCTGCCAATCCTGCATGTACGGCGAGTGTGTGCGCGCGGTTTGGATGAAGAGAAAGCCAAGCTGAGTGCTGGTCACAGGAGCAAGCGCCGCCGTAGCCGGGAACAGGTCCGCAGAGTTGACATATTGAAGGTTCAGTTGCGTGCCGAATGGATAGCCCCCTCCATCATCTGCTTCCTTGGTCTCGACAGTGTCATAGAAGATGCCATATCCGGCCCGAAGTACGGTCTTATCATTGTTTCCAGGTCTATATGCAAAACCGATTCGCGGCGCAAAATTCAGAACCTGTTTTGGTCCCGGAAAGTGTTCGCCTCCGTAGGCGTAAAGATTCCCTCCAATGCCCGCATCAATGATCGACTTGTTTGCGGTATAAAGACCGCCCCCTGGAATGTTGGGATCGATCCAGAAGACACGGTTCAAATCCTCAACGGGCTTCTTGTTGAAGTCGTAGCGAAGACCGGCATTGATTGTGAGCTTCTGCGAGATTTTCCAGTCGTCTTGTATCCACGGCGCAAAATATCGGAAGCTGTATGCTACTTGATTTGAGGTCGCAACCGTAGGTGCATAGGCGGTTGGTGTAAGCGCGGTTGCTTGTGCCACATATCCAGTGAGAAAGTCGGCGAATGGATCGCCCGTCCCGGTCACTGTTGTTCCTCCAGCAGCAGGAACCGCCGTCCCGGATCCGTCATATGTTAGTTCGACAGGACCCGGATTATTCTGGTTGGTGTGCCACCAGCGCACGTCGATTCCGAAGCTGAAAGCATGCCTCTTAACGTTCCATGTGACTGCGTCCGAGATCGAATAGGGCTGTTCGCTGAACTCTTGGATCACTGCATCGCCGCCGGCGGTGGAGTATTGGCCGCCGCGAAAGCCAATCTCCGGGAACGGAATATCAGGTGAATATGGATAGATATTCGTGAGGCCCAGGGCGTTCACCGCCGCCGCAGTGGTTGGTTCTCCTACCAGATTGGCCCCTTCTGATAGATAGCCGAAGCGTGCCTGGTTGAGCAAATTTGGCGTGAACGTATGAGTCCAGCTTCCAACGACGGTCTTCGACGTCTCGTTAAATATCCCCAGGCCTTCCGCAAATTCCCCGCCCGTACTTTGCGCCGTAGCCGCATAGTCCGTCTGCGTGTATCGACCGAAAACGCTGTCGCGAGTTCCGAACGACTGATCGAAGCGGTAAGTTTGCTGGTCCGAATCTGTAGGCAGAGAGAACACGACCTTGTAGTTTCCTTGCGGTGACGAGGTATTGGGGTCTGGAAAGTGACTCAAAGAATTCGCCGCTAGCTGAGAGAAGGTTGACGGTGGAATAAAGTCATTTGCGTAAGGGACCTTGGTGAAGGGATTCACAGTAAATATCCCCCGGCAGAGCCGCATAAGCGCTAACTTGTTTGTTGCAATGGCGAGCTGATTTTAGTACCG
>CZKL01000057.1_pt1 | contig 13864 bp, 11 predicted proteins | sample 1122441 | NCBI WGS metagenome assembly CZKL01 (sample SAMEA3539301, study PRJEB10725) | soil metagenome | biome: tundra; feature: field; material: soil | place: USA | collected 2010-05 | depth 0.15 m
GGGTGGACTCCCGGAAATGTCAAACTGCTACTGCCACCCCGGCAGAGCCGGGGGTTCTCCCATTGCGAATAGCAATCGCAACCAGCCAGAAGTTGCAACAAGGACCTGTAATTTCAGTGCGCCTGCTGCCACACGGGATTCGATCGCCCGCTGCAAAAACCAGGCACGGTAGGTGGAGAAGCTATGAGCTAAAGGCTAGAAGCTGGAAGCTGCCCTTCACTCTTCCCCCACTTCATATGGAATGCCAAAGCGGCCGATCTGGAAGAGAGGTTTGTCCGCAGGAGGCCAGATGTGGAGGCTTTCTACGCGCGGCGTACCAGGCAGACGATGGGCGTCCGTTGTGCCTACCAGCGCACCCGTGGCCGCTACGTGAAAATGCACGCTCAACGCATCACCCGTGTGGGTCCAGCCGAACACATATTCTCCCGGCTTGAGAGAGATGCCGCCGATCTTCGCCGGTGTCTGCACGATGAGGTAGTGCGAATATTTTCCATCGGCGGAGTACCCGGCGGTGATCAGCACCACCCCGGCGATGAAGTGACCATGCGCATTCACAATGCCTGAGGCAGTGCGCATCTCGGTCTCGATGTGCTCTTTCTCAACCGGAGCACGTGCCGGCAGCAGAGACGCGAGTTCAGCGTCCGAGGCCTGTCGCCACGCGGCCTTTTCCGCGTGCACCGTCGGCAGGGTCAGGCTTAGGAAGAATGCGGCAATCAGCACAGTGCGTGCGATAGGTTGAATCATTTTCAATCTCATCAGGATGTCGGCTTTCTGAGCGATTCAAGAGTGACAATTCCGCGCTGAATAGCTGCGGTGGCGGCCTGCGTACGATCCGTTACACCCAGCTTGCCAAGCAGGTTATTGATGTGGGTTTTGACGGTGGCTTCTGAAATATCGAGTTCGGTGGCGATCTCTTTGTTGCTCTTGCCATGCACGATTTGTTCAAGCACGTCGAACTCGCGGGGTGTCAGTTCCTCGGTGCCCATGCGCTCCGCGAGTCGCTGCGCGATGGCGGGAGGGATGTGCGATTTGCCTGCATGCACTGTGCGGATGGTGGAAATCAACTCATCGGTAGTCATACCCTTCAGCAGGTAAGCGCGCGCGCCGGCCTGCAAAGCACGGTAGATGTCTTCATCGCCATCGTAGGTAGTGAGCACGATGAACCGCGCGCCCGGCGATTCCATGCGAATGCGCTGGATCACTTCAACACCGGAAAGGCGCGGAAGGCGCAGATCGATGAGCGTGATAGCCGGCTGGTGCTTGCGAAACTGGGTGATGGCTTCAACCCCGTCGGCAGCTTCGCCGACCACTTCCAAACCATCCACTACGTTGAGCAGCGCCACCAGACCCTGGCGTACCACGTGGTGATCTTCTACAACCAGAACGCGAATCGATTCCTGTGTCACGCTTGCTCCTTTATGCCCTTCTGTCCCGGTGCGCGAAGACGCACCGTCGTGCCCGTGCCCGGCTCGCTCGTGATTTCGAGAGTGCCTCCAATGGCGGCCGCGCGTTCGCGCATGCCCATCAGTCCATAGTGGCCGGGAGTGGAATCCGCATACGCCTCTGAAGACTTCTCCGAGGACGAACCGGCAACAAAGCCACGCCCATCGTCTCGAATTTCGAGAGCGATCTCGCGTGGTCCGTACTCCAGTTGAACGGCCAGATTTGTCGCGCCGGCGTGCTTCCTTACATTATGAATGGCCTCTTGCGCCACGCGCAGGATTTCGCGTTCAGTGCCTGGTGGCAGAGGCCGGTAGGCTCCGTAGATGCTGAAGCGCGCTTCCAGACCATGCCCTCCCGCCTGTTCGACCAGACGGCGCATGCGCACCGGAAGCGTGGTCTCGCCCGCATCTTGCGAACGCAGCGCCCAGATCGACTGGCGTGCATCGGCCAGCCCTTCACGGACGTAACCGCGCGTGGTATCGAGGTGCTTGGTGGCGGCTTCGACCTTCTGATGACGAAGCAGTTCACTTAGAACCTCCAACTGCACCGAGACACCCACGTAGCCTTGTGCGAGGGTGTCGTGAATCTCGCGCGCAATACGATTGCGCTCGCCCAGCACCGCATTGAATTCCCGCTCGGCACGCACCAGCCGAAGCTTCAGCAGCAGGCCGATCAGCGAAGCCACGACCAATGCCAGCAGCACATAGAACCACGCGGTCTGATAGAAGTGAGGACGCAATTCGAAACGCAACGCCGCGCCCTCGGTGTTCCAAACGCCGTCGTTGTTGGCGGCCTGCACGCGGAAGGTGTATTTGCCGGGGCGAATGTTGGTGTAATACGCAGTGCGTCGCACGCCAGCCTCGGTCCATTCGTGATCGAAGCCCTCGAGCATGTAGCGATACCGCACCTTCTGCGGCGCGATGAAACTCAAGCCAGCGTAGTCGAATTGAAAATGATTATGCCCTGCAGGGATAGCTTCTAAATTTCCCTCGGCATGAGAGGCCTGGTCCACGTCATCCACCGCGAAGCGCTCCACTGCGACGGGCGGCGGCGTCAGGTTGACGGGGAAATGCGCGGGGTCAACTTCGACGAGGCCTTTGGGCGTCGCAAACCATAGGTGCCCGTCATGCGCACGCCATGCGGAGGGATGGCTGTTCGTTGCTGTCTCGCGGCTGCGCAAGCCATCGCCAGTGCCGAACGAGACCCAATGCGCGCAGTCGGCGCTCTGCATTCCTTGCGGCGTGCTGCAATCGCAGCGCGCGATGCCCGTTCCGGTAGCGAACCAGAGATGGGCAAGGCCGTCGTCGAGGATCGCGTGAATCGTCGTTGTATCAAGCCCGATTTGCTTGACGGAAGAAATGTGTTTGCCGTCCCAAAGATTCCACCCATGGTCCTGCGTTCCGATGAGAAGCATGCCATGTTCGTGTGCCAGTAGCGACGTGATTACGTTGCTGCTGAGCCCATCGGCAGTCGTGTAATTCGTGATCTGCCCGTTGTGCAAGCGAGAGAGGCCGGCGAAGGTTGCGACCCACAAATCGCCATTCATATCGCGCGCCATGGAGCCAACGAGGTCGCTGCCGAGACCGTTGGCGTGCGTGTAGGTTTCAATGTGTGCATCGGAGCCCGGGCCTTCTGTCTTGCCCGTCCAGTGTGTAAGTCCCCGGCGCGTCCCCACCCACAACGATCCGTCCGCATCGGCCAACAGGGAACGAATGAAGTCATCCGGCAAACCGTCCGCAGAGGTGAACGACTGCACATTGCCGCCGCGAATACGATTGAGACCGTCGGGCGTACCAACCCAAAGGTCGCCGTTGGGTGCCGAGGCCAGCGACAGAATGACATCACTAAGAAGGCCATCGTGGACCGAATAGACCCTCGACTTGATCGCCCCACCGTCTTCACCGACCTTGAGTGCGTTCAGCCCATTCCCGCTGGTTCCGACCCACAATGTTCCGGTCTTGTCTTCGACCACGGTTGTGGTTGCGTCAGAAGAGAGACCCTCGCGCGCGCCGATGGTGTGGAATCTCTGGTCCCTCAGGATATGCAGGCCGCCCGCTTCGGTGCCCACCCAGAGATTTCCTTCTCGATCTGCAAGAATCGCGAGCACCGACGCTGAGGCCAGCGGGTCGGTGACAGGCAGGCGTTCGATCTTCCCCGCAACCCAGCGTGCCAGGCCGCGGTTGGTGCCGATCCAGAGGCTGCCTTCGCGGTCCCCCAACAAGGCTTGCAGGCGCGTTCCCGGCAATTCCTTGCCGACCGCCAGGCTCAGATCGGGTTTGCCCGGTTGCTGCAGCACGACGGCGCCCCTTGAGGCCACCGCGGAGATGGCACCCGGCAGAAGAGCCCGAAATTCAACTTCCTCCGACCCGGGCTTTCCCTTCCCGGCCGCTGGATCGGGAAGACCGGAATTGACGACTCGATCTCCCTTCACTTCAACCACGCCGGATCCTGTTGAGACGAGAACTGTATCCTGCCCTTTGAGCTCAAGCTTTTGAATGTCATTTCCCGGAAGGCCATTTGAAGTCGAAAAGGTGCTCACGGAACCGTCCTGCATGCGCGCCAGCCCCTCGCTGGTTCCGATCCACAGAGTTCCATCTCCGCCTTCGAGCAGGCACCGAATATCATTGCCGGGCAGGGCAGGCTTGGAATTGCGATCGAAGACGCGGAAACCATTGCCGTCAAAGCGCACCAGGCCGACTTCAGTTCCCAGCCACAAAAATCCGTCACGGGTCTGGAGAAGCGTCTGCACCGTGTTCTGCGGCAAGCCATTTTCCATGACCCAGATCTGTCGGCTGAAACTTGCCAGTGGCGTGGTCGGCTCGAGTGCCGGTGCAACCCACGGTGCTCCGGAAATCACGGCTATGCTGAACCAGAGAACGCCCCGCCTAAGCAGACATGTCGGCTTCAGTTGCATCGATTTGGATTGGGTTGGGGCCACCGATCGAGTCTGATTCCATCTCCCTGTGGGGGCATGTGCGCAAGGTGCGCATCTTCACAGTAATCGCATCGGCACAGTGATGAACACAAGTCCTTTGCTTCGAACGGGTAAACCAGGCTGGTTCTCAACCTTTTGATGGAGCGCAAGGTCACTCCAATGACTCAAGACGAAGTTTCACCTGAGCAGTACTCTGTATTTGTCTCCTGAATCGCCTGTATATCACTGGCTTTGACCTTTTCGGGTGGCTCCGCTCAGTCGGTAGCCACCCGATTCCTTTTTAGCGCGCAATCTTTCAACTAAACCAGTTTCATCCCCAGACGCCGTGCCCGTTTGAGGGTCCGCGGAGACAGCAGATGGAGCGGTTCGGCTGCAGCCAATCCGATCCAAAGCTTGCCCACAGGCCTCGCGCCTAGCATTCCGGCTGTCACCCGTAAGGCCTTCGCCGTTCCCGTGCAGAGCGGAATCAAAAATCCGGGCATGGCGGACGATGCAATCAGGGCGGCGCGGAGCGTCTTGACCTTGCTGCGTGCTCGCGGCGCTGGCATTCTCCATGGCCAGTAGGCGCAGCCGATGAGACGCTCCATGAACTGTCGAAAGACTGCCGTCGCGTTATAGCAGTTCACCGGGGTGGCGAGAACGACCGCATCGGCCATCTCGATCTCGGTGACGATCTTGTCCAGGTCGTCCTGCTGCACACATTTGCCGCGCCCGGGGCCAGGTGACTGGGTGCACTGACGGCAGTTCGTGCAAAACTCCACATGCTGTTCCGAGAGGTAAATGGTGTGCGTTTCGGCTCGCCGCCGCCTGGCTCCCTCAAGCACCGCCTCGACCGCCGAATCAATGGCGCCGCCCCTTCGATAGCTGCCCACAATTGCCACAACTTTCCTGCTCATAACGCCTTTCCGTCGATTGCGCACGGAAGTCTACTCCTGCTGAAAGGACTGCGCTGTGATAAACGAGAATGCGCTCTACGGTGTCGGTGCAGGGGTGCCACGTCACGACGCATACTGATTTGAGCGATCCGACGCCAGGAGATCAGCGCAACCATCCAGAAGCCCGGGTACTGCTATCCTGAAGGCGTGAAGTACGCCCCAAAATTGAAAGGTTCAGCGGCAATGGCCCTGCTTTTGGCGGTCGCCATCGTGGCCTGCCATAAGGAAGAGCAAGCGGTGGTGAACGTGGCGCAGACAGCCGTCAAAGCGCAGCAACAAGCGCAGGCTGCCGCCACTGAGCGCGACAAGGAGCGTGCCGCCCTGGCCCGCATCCCGCTGCCGACAAAGAGTTTATACATTAACGTACGCGAGCCAGGCGAGTGGGTTAACCCCTTCATCAGCGTCGATGCCGATAGCCTTAATCTGCGCGTAACGCTGGCTGATGCCAACCCCAGTCCCATTGGCCAGGGTTCGATGTTGCGCCCTGAGGCTGCCCGCCGCCAGGAACTGCAGCTTCGGCCCAGCGAACTGACCGATGCGTTGATCGCTCTGCCGGGCGGGGCATGGCGCTACGGCCGCGTGGTTGCCATTGCCGAGTCCCCGCTGGCCGACCGCAAGAAGCGTCCCGCAATTCGCCGCAACGTCGAAGCCGCCATCCAGAAGCTCAATGATCTAGGCATCGTGGTTGAGGAGTGGCCGACGCGCTGAGCGCCGGTATGAACTTCGACATCGGTGCCACATGAAGCCGTGGGCTAACATGCAAGCGTGACCACTTTTTCAATCCTGAACGGCCACGCGCCCCTGCGGCATGAAAGTTTTGCCGCGCATCGCGAGCTTGAATCCCAACTGAAGGCGACTCTGCGTGGCGATGTACGGTTCGATATGGGATCGCGGGCAATGTACGCCGCCGATGCCTCCAATTACCGTCAGCTTCCGGTAGGCGTGGTGCTGCCTCGGGACGCGGCCGACGTTGAGGCTGCGCTGGCCGCCTGTCGTGCCACCGGGGCCGCAGTCTTGCCACGCGGCGCCGGCACCAGCCTGGCAGGCCAATGTGCCAATGTAGCCGTGGTCTTCGACTTTTCGAAATACATGAACGGGCTCGGAGTCATCGATCCGCAGGCAAAACTTGCGACCGTCGAACCGGGTGTCGTCCTCGACCGGCTAAGGGAAGCAGCGGAACAATTCCACCTAACCTACGCGCCCGATCCAGCCACACACTCGCGCTGCACCCTGGGCGGCATGATCGGCAACAACAGCTGCGGCGTGCATGGCTTGCTGGGTGGCAAGGTCGCCGACAACGTTGAAACCCTTGACCTGGTGCTCTACGACGGCACGCGAATGACGGTGGGCCGCACGGAACCTGACCAGCTTAAAAAGCTGATTCAAACAGCCGGCCGTATCGGACAAATTTACTCAGGGCTCGAAGGCCTGCGGGACCGCTACGCCGAACTGATCCGGCAGAAGTTTCCACGCATTCCGCGGCGCGTCTCCGGTTACAACCTTGACGAGCTATTGCCCGAGAATGGATTCAACGTCGCACGCGCGCTCGTCGGCACCGAAGGTACCTGTGCGACCATCGTTTCCGCGACGCTGAATCTAACCGCGAGCCCACCCCATCGCGTGCTGACAGCGCTGGCCTTCCCAGATGCCTTCCTGGCTGCCGATGCTGTGCCGCTCGCGTTGGAACATGGACCCATCGGCCTTGAAGGCTTCGACGCCATGCTGCTTGACTTCATGCGGCGCAAGCGCCTCGCGGTGAACGACGTTTCGCTGCTACCTCCCGGCGGCGGCTTTCTGCTGGTGGAGATGGGAGCATGGGACGCGGCAGAAGCTCAGGCTAAAGCTGAAGCGTTGGCGCGCGCCGCACAGAGTTGGCCCTGCCCGCCCACAGCGCGAATTTATGCAGCAGCAGATGCGGCTCGGGTGTGGGCCGTGCGCGAATCGGCGCTGGGCGCGACCGTGTTCGTTCCCGGCGAGCCGGAGGGTTGGGAAGGCTGGGAGGACGCCGGAATTCCACCCGCTCACCTGGGCGCGTACCTGCGCAAGCTCTCAACCTTGATGGCGGAGTATGGATACCGCAGCCCACTGTACGGCCACTACGGGCAGGGCTGTGTCCATCTGCGCATCAACTTCGATTTCCGGTCGGAGGAAGGCATTCGCCGCTTCCGCGAATTCATCGATCGCGCCGCCGATCTCGTCCTCAGCTTTGGCGGATCGCTCTCCGGCGAACATGGCGATGGGCAGGCACGCGCGGCCTTGTTGCCCAAGATGTTCGGACCGGAATTGATGCAGGCATTCCGCGAATTCAAAGCGCTGTGGGATCCGGAAAATCGCATGAACCCCGGCAAGGTCGTTGATGCTGTCCGAGTGTACGACCCCATCGAGAATCTGCGGCATGGCCCCGTCCCCGCGGGGGATTCCTCTTCGCACGCACACGCGCACACGGCCCTCGAAACGCACTTCGTTTTTGCGAAGGATGGAGGATCGTTGGAGCGCGCCACCGAACGCTGCGTCGGAGTCGGCGCATGTCGTAAGACGACTGGCGGCGTAATGTGTCCCAGCTATCGCGCCACCGGAGACGAACAGCATTCCACACGCGGCCGGGCGCGACTGTTGTGGGAGATGCTTGCCGGGGATTTGCGCAGGGAAGGCTTTCAGAGCGAAGCCGTACACGAAGCGCTCGATCTATGCCTCAGTTGCAAAGCCTGCAAGACAGAATGCCCGGTGCAGGTGGACATGGCGGCGTACAAGTCGGAGTTTCTGGCCCAGCGCTATAAAGGCCGTCTGCATCCGCTGCATCATTACGTCTTCGGGTTTGCCGACAAGCTGGCGCGCTGGGGATCGCTCACCCCGGCACTGACGAATGCAATCCTCAATGGACCTATCACCAGTCCGCTGATCAAGCACATCGTCGGCGTGGCACAGGAACGCGAACTGCCCAGCCTTGCGGCGAAGAGCTATATCAGGGCGCGCGCTTCAAAACCCGGCAATGCCCCCGTGTGTTCCTTCCAGCGACCCGAACCAAAGCACGCTGCCCAGGCATCCGCACAACAAGGGTCCCAGCAAGATGATCCAAGGCGCGAAGCGCAGTTGGCCGCACCGCAGGTGCCGCAGGTAGCCGCACCACAGGTGTTGCTGTGGCCGGATACGTGGAATAACTACTACCACCCGCAAACCTTGGCTGCGGCGGAAACGGTTCTCACGCAGGTAGGCTTTGCGGTCATGACACCCGAAGGGCACATCTGTTGCGGCCGCCCCCTCTACGATTTCGGACATCTGGATGCCGCGCGCGGTTATCTCGCCAATATTCTTGAGCGGATGACGCCGTACATTGACGCAGGCCTGCCCTTCATCTTTTTGGAGCCAAGCTGTGCCAGCGTCTTCAAAGACGAGCTGCCTGAATTGTTTCCCAACGATGCGCGCGCCAAGCGACTGCGGGAACAGGTGTGGCTGCTGGCCGACTGGTTAGCAGCGAAGTCGCCCGATTTCGTCACCGGCACTCTAACCGGTGCGCATATTCTGATCCACGGACATTGCCATCACAAGGCGGTCTTCGGCGGCCCGGGGAGCGAAATCGCACTGCTGCGCAAGGCTGGTGCGACGGTCGAGGCCATTGAGGCCGGATGCTGCGGCATGGCAGGCCCGTTTGGCTTTGAGGCCGACAAGTTCGAAGTGTCGAAGACTATTGCCAGCCAGGGATTGTTGCCGGCCATTGAGGCAGCAGGACCGCGCACGATTGTGGTCGCGGATGGATTCAGTTGTCGCGAGCAGATCAGTCAGCTAGGGCACAAGCATGCACTGCACTTTGCTGAAGTCCTGGCGCGGAGTTGTGGGTGTGGGGGATCGTAGGATCGTGCCGTGCCTGCCCTTTCGCAAGGAAACTGCGAAAGGATGGGACACGGCGCTGAACAGGAAGCTCGTCGTTCGCGGAGGGCTGGAGTTACTCCGCCGTCATGGCGTACTTTTTAGGACGCCGATTGGCCTGCAGAACCTTCTTGCGTAGGCGCAGTGCTTTGGGCGTCACTTCAACCATTTCATCTTCGGCGATGAATTCAATCGCCTGCTCCAGGTTTAGAGCACGATACGGCACCAGGCGGATGGCCTCATCGGCGCTCGATGCGCGCATATTGGTCATCTTTTTTTCGCGGACAACGTTCACATCGAGGTCGTTGTCGCGCGAATGCTCGCCGACGATCATGCCTTCGTAGACTTCAACACCGGCACCGACAAACAGGATGCCGCGCTCCTGCAATCCATTGAGCGAGTAAGTCGTGGTCAGACCCTGCCGATCGGCAATCAACGCGCCCGTCGGACGCTGCGGAATTTCACCCTGGTAGGGAATGTAACCATCGAACAACGCATTCATCACGATCGTGCCGCGCGTCTCCGTGAGCATTTCGCTGCGCAGTCCAATGATGCCGCGGCTGGGTACGCGGAACTCCATGCGCACGCGCCCTGAGCCATGATTGTGCATCTTGGTCATTTCGCCCTTGCGTGGCCCGAGTTTCTCAATCACCACGCCGGTGTGCTCTTCAGGCACATCAATGGTGAGGTGTTCAACTGGTTCCATGCGCACGCCGTCCACCATCTTGGTGACGATTTCCGGGCGTCCCGCCATGAGTTCGTAGCTCTCGCGGCGCATCATTTCAATCAGAATGGCAAGCTGCAATTCGCCGCGTCCGAGCACCTTGAAAGTATCAGGGGAACCGGTATCTTCAACGCGAATGCTGACGTTGGTCAGCAATTCCTTTTCGAGGCGCTCGCGCAGGTTGCGGCTGGTGACGTACTGGCCTTCGCGGCCCGCAAATGGCGAGTTGTTGACGCTGAATTGGATGGCAATCGTCGGCTCATCAATCACGATCAGCGGCAGCGGTGATGGATTGTCGACGCTGGTGATGGTTTCCCCGATGGTGATGCCTTCGACGCCGGCCACCGCGACAATGTCGCCCATGGTGGTCTCAGTAGTCTCAGTCCGCTTGAGGCCGTTGAAGGTAAACAGCTTGGTGATGCGTGTCTTCATCAGCGAGCCATCGCGCTTGGAAATAATGACATCGTCGCCGGCGTGCAGCGTGCCTTGAAACACGCGGCAGATGGCAATGCGGCCGAAGTAGTCGGAGTAGTCGAGGTTGGTGACCAGGATCTGCAGCGCGCCTTCCGCATCCCCGGTAGCCGCGGGAATGGTTTTCACAATGCTTTCAAACAGCGGCTGCAAGTCTTCACCCGGCTTCGCCATGTCGGTGGTCGCTGTACCCAGCTTGGCCACGGTGTAGAGCACCGGGAAATCAAGCTGCGATTCTTCCGCATCAAGATCGATGAAAAGGTCGTAAATTTCGTTCAGCACTTCTTGCGGACGCGCGTCGGGGCGGTCGATCTTGTTGATCACCACAATAGGGGGCAGCTTGGCTTCAAGAGCTTTGGCCAGCACGTAGCGGGTTTGGGGTAGCGGACCTTCGGCTGCGTCTACCAGCAGCATGACGCCGTCGACCATCTTCAAGGCGCGCTCGACCTCGCCGCCAAAGTCGGCGTGGCCCGGCGTATCGACAATGTTGATCTTGCCACCGGCAAAATTGATGGCAGTGTTTTTGGCAAGAATAGTGATGCCGCGCTCGCGTTCCAGCTCGTTGGAGTCCATCACCCGGTCGGCGACCTGTTCATTGGCGCGGAACGTGCCCGACTGCCGCAGCATGGCGTCTACAAGGGTTGTCTTGCCGTGGTCAACATGGGCGATGATGGCGATATTGCGTATCGTCTGGGTCACTGGAGCGGTGTTTCCTTTTCTCGGGTTCGGCCCGTCGCGGCCGTCAGGGTTGGGCAGGAGAGCTTAAGTACCTGCAAATTTCCGCACAACGCGGTACTTCCCATTCTATCAGTAAGCGAGTTTGCCGGTCTTGAGCCCCCTTCTGTGCGGGTCATAAATGCCTGCGCTTCACAATAATTTCGTACTGAGCAGTGCGGGACGCATCCTTGTCTTGCGGACTCGAAAAGCCTGTCCTCAGAGTCTTCTACGCGGAACTGCGGTTCCAATGGTCCGCTGATTAGAGCGCGGTTCCAGTTCCCTCCCGTTCGCTCGGTCGAGTACACTTTTGCGCAAATGAGAATCGCCGCCCAACTCCGTTCCAATCGCGTCTTGCCCGTCCTGTTGATGTCACTCTGCGCAAGCCTTATGCTTCTTGCTTCACAGCAGCCGTCGCAAGCTCAGGCCAAACCCCTTCTGATCTATGCGATCGACGTCGAAGGCGGACAGGCCACATTGCTGGTTTCGCCAGCGGGCGGATCCCTGCTGGTCGATACCGGCTGGCCGGGTGAAAACGGCCGCGATGCCGACCGTATTCAGGCCGCCATGAAGGACGCGGGTATCACCAAAATCGATCACGTCCTCATCACCCACTTTCATACCGATCACGTAGGCGGAGTGCCCGAGTTGGTGAAGCGCGTGCCGATCGGCGAGTTCATTGACCACGGCGAGAATCGCGAAGACGCCGACATCACGCGTCACGACTACGCTGCGTATGTGAAGGCCATTGAGGGCAAGAAGCGGCGCATCGTCCATCCCGGCGATACGATCGACATTCCCGGCCTTACCACCATTGTCCTCACCGCTGATGGCGAGCACATTGCCGCGGTACCGGGCGTCAAGCCTGTACCTAACCCCTATTGCGCCAAGGAGCCAAAGTGGGACCTCGACACCACCGAAAATTCGCGGTCGACCGGCGTGCTGGTTCGGTTCGGCAAATTCCGCTTTCTCGATCTGGGCGACCTGACCAAGGCCAAGGAGATTCCGCTGGTGTGCCCCGCGAATCTCATCGGAACAGTCGATGTGTATCTCGTAAACCATCACGGATTCAACCTCTCGAACACGCGCGCCTTCGTCGACGCCATCCATCCGCGAGTCGCGATCATGGACAACGGCGCACACAAGGCGGGAAGCCCCGAAGCGTGGCAGACAGTGCATGAGAGCCCCGGACTGGAAGACCTGTGGATGCTGCACACGGCCGAGGACTCCAATGCTGCGCATAACAGCGCCGAAGCACTGATCGCCAACCCAAAAGGCACATCGGCAGACGGCGCATACTTGAAGCTGGTCGCCAAGTCCGACGGCAGCTTCTCTGTGACCAACTCACGTACTGGTCAGACCAAAAACTACGCAAGCCAATAGCGATCCACAAAGAGGAGTCTGGTGTCCCCTTCCCGACGTGAATTTATAGCCGGAATGGCTGCGGCCACGGCTGCAGCAGGCATGCCTGCAACTGCCCAGAGCTGCCCGTTTAAAGTGGCCGTCATCAACGATGAAATCTCGCAGGACTTCGATCACGCCTGCTCGGTGGCAGCCCACGATTTCGGTCTCAAGTGGATCGAACTCCGCGGCATGTGGAACAAGAATCTCACCGAGCTCGACGCGGCGCAGATTGCCGAAGCCCGCAAGATCCTGGCGAAATACGACTTGCGCGTCACCGACATCGCCAGTCCCCTGTTCAAGTCAGACTGGCCCGGAGCCCCGCCTTCAAAGCAGAGTGAACGCCGCGACCAGTTTCACGCCGACTTCGACTTCAAGCAACAGGACGCCCTGCTGGAACACTGCATCGAGCTGGCCAAAAGCTTTGATACCGATCGCATTCGCTGCTTCGATTTCTGGCGGCTGGATGACGTCAGGCCGTATCGCCAGGCCATCAACGACAAATTGCGCCAGGCTGCGCAGCGATGCGCCAAGAGCAATCTGATCCTGGTGCTGGAAAACGAGATGTCCTGCAACACGGCCACCGGCGAAGAAGCCGCCGCAACGTTGGCCGCAGTGACCGAGTCGAATTTCATGCTCAATTGGGATCCGGGCAATGCTGCGACCTTCCCGGACAGCATGCCATTTCCCAAGGGTTACGATCTTTTACCCAAGCAGCGTATCGGCCATTGCCACGCCAAGAACGTTGTCCGTAAGCTCGACGGCAAATGGGAATGGGCACCAGTAGGAACAGGCGTTGTGGATTGGGCAGGACAATTGAAAGCCCTTGCGCGCGATGGCTACCGTCACGCAGTGAGTCTCGAAACTCATTGGCGCGGCGCGGGAACACCGGAGGCCTCAAGCCGGGTGAGCATGCAGGGATTGAAGGGAGCTCTGACCAGGGCGGGAACAAGTTGCTAAACCCTTCGTGCCAAATTTAATTCGTTGCGGCTCGTCCTTTTGCATCCAAGCCCAATAAGGAGAAACACCTATGGGACATGGAGTCATTGCGTGGATCATCATTGGAGTGATCGCGGGCTGGATCACCGGAAAGCTGATGAAGGGCTCCGGGTTCGGCTTCATCATGGATATGGTGGTGGGCTTGATCGGCGCGCTGGTCGGCGGCTTTCTGTCGAGCCACCTCGGACTTGGCGGCGTAGGCGAGCATGGCCTGACCATGAGCATTATCATCGCTGTCATCGGAGCTGTGGTTCTGACATTGCTGCTTCGCCTGATCAGCCGTAATCGAGGCGCAATCCTCTAGCCCGACTTCCGCTATTCGCGGCGCATTTCAGCAAAAGCCAGGAAATTTCGTTATGTAACTTCTTGATTTTGTTG
>CZKL01000351.1_pt1 | contig 13785 bp, 15 predicted proteins | sample 1122441 | NCBI WGS metagenome assembly CZKL01 (sample SAMEA3539301, study PRJEB10725) | soil metagenome | biome: tundra; feature: field; material: soil | place: USA | collected 2010-05 | depth 0.15 m
CGACAGCTCAAAATTGCTCAAACTCATTGAGCACAAAGAAATACCCGTCCTCGCCGCTCAGAACTTCAGGCTAAGACTCCAACGATGACCGCCGTCCGTGTGGTTCGGTCGCCTCCCAATCGAACCGTCTTCCCGATGACCTTTGGATCGGAATGCAACGACGTCCGCCAGAATCGATTGGTCAGGACGGCCGCTCCAGGTGCGTTCGGGCCGTCATCGCCTCGATTCAGCAATCGTCCGATTGCCGGACGCAATCCCATGACGTCGAAATAATTACCGTCAACAACACCGGCACTGATCTCGCGCGGTTCACCAAGCCCCTCCATGGTGAAGTTGATCTCTGAAAAAGTTCCGAGCTCTTTGATCGTTTTGAGCCCGTTATCCATGTCCTTGATTTCGGGAACCGAAAACGTAGCATTCTGAAGCCCGATGCCAGGCGCACTTTGCCGCACGTAAAGGAGATGATCTTCATCACGATTGGCCAGTGGGCGCAGCAGCACACCGCGGACAATACTGAAGATAGCTGCATTGGCGCCGATGCCCAGAGCCAGGGTTACAGTTACAGTGATCCACAACGCACGCGCTCGCGACAAGGACCGCACAGCCACTCTCAAATCGCGCCAGATACTGTCGATTAACGAGATCGTATTCTGTTGCCAGAGGCTTTCGCGCACGGTCTCAGGACTGCCGAACTTGATCCTGGCTTGACGGCGCGCTTCCTCGGGGGACATGCCGCGCGCAATGTTTTTGGCAATCTCTTCAGACAGGAATACTTCGATTTCCTGGAGCAGATCAGCGTCCTCTCGTCTCCTCTGGAAAAATTTTTGCCAGCTCATTGGGGACCTCCCTCCGTCAGCGCCTTCTCGCCCATCACTAGCCCGATCGCACGCGCCATCAGTTTCCAACGATTCGTCTCATGCACCAACTGCTTCTTCCCTGCCGCCGTAAGGTGGTAGAACTTGGCCTTGCGATTGTTCTCGCTCGCGCCCCAAAAAGAAGAGACCCACCCACGATCCTCAAGTCGATGAAGTGCCGGATAGAGCGAACCCTGCTCCACTTCCAGCACATCCTCCGAAGTTCTCTCAATCACTTTCGCGATGGTATACCCGTGCGCATCCCCTGTGACCAGGGTCCGCAATATCATCATGTCGAGCGTACCCTTCAGCATTTCGCTGTCTGTCTGGGTCTGTCTGGCCACCGATATCCCCTCCACTCGAACTTCTATGGAAAAAGAGAATACACCCCTGGAACTTCTATGCAAAGGAAAAAAGTGAGACCGGTGTCCGTACAGCTCTGCCCCGCACATTTGCGTGGCCGAACGGTCAAATCAAGAAAAAACCAGTAAGCACTTGTCGTTGGATGGGGAGCGAACCCATAATCGACGAATGCCGAGGCGAAGACAATCAACTTATTTGAGTCTGTTGAATTAGGCTTTACGTTTTTGCTGCGACAGTCAGCGACCCGTCCCGTGTACTACCGGAGATCAAAGCTGAGCCGTGAATCTAGCTCGCTTAGTTTGCACTCGAAGCTTCGAATTACCCACAAGCCTGAAACTTGTAATCGAAAGGACTCAACAGCGTGTTGATCTTTGCCGCCATTCTCGCGATCTTCGTTTACGGAATGATTGCCGCTATGCTGGGCACCATCCTGCCCGACCTTTCCGATCGCTTTCAACTCACTCCAACGCAGAATGGGACCATCGCCTTTGCCCAGGCATTGGGACTGATCCTGGCGTCTGTAGGCGTCGGTCCTCTCCTCGACACGCAAGGCGATAAAGTCGGACTCATTCTTGGCCTGGCATTGATCGCGATTGCACTTTTCATGCTGCCCCGCTCTAAAGGATTTCGCAATATCGTGGTGCTTCTGTTTCTGCTCGGAGTGGGTGGCGGCATCGTGGTTACGGGCGCGAATGCGCTAGCGAGCGGCGTCAGCGAAGCCCATCGCGCCACCGCGCTGAATCTCGTGAATCTGTTCTTCGGCCTTGGAGGTCTTGCCACCCCGTTCATCTCCGCCAACCTCTTCAAGCGGAACTGGGTTCGACTTTGTTACACGGTAGCGACCCTCACCGTGATCACCCTCGTCTACCAGGCCGTACCAAAAATGCCCGGACCCACCGGCACGGCCAGCCTCTTCCTCGCACACGCGGGACCGCTCTTCGGACGACCGCTCATTTTCATGCTCGGCTTTTTCCTGTTCCTCTACATCAGCTGCGAAGTTGGCGTGTGGAACTGGCTGCCGCGCCACCTCATTGCCCAGGGCATTCCTGAATCGCGGGCACTCAATATTCTCTCTCTCGGATTCGCGCTAGGCCTACTGATTGGTCGAGTCGGCGTGTCGCCGATTCTCATCAGCGTGCCGGCAATCACCGTCACCCTGGCCGCCTCCATTGCCATGGCTGTAACGACGTTCCTGATGCTCCGAAGCAACAGTCCGACGGTCGCGTTTGTGCTTGTCTTTATAGCCGGTGTGTCGATGGCGCCGGTATTTCCCACCACGCTCGCGATCGTCGGTACCGCGTTCCCTGATATGCCAGGGACTGCGATCGGCTTCGTGATGACCTGCGGATGGACAGGGCTGGCGGTCAGTTCGAGGCTTATCGGGGCTATCGCCGGCGGAGATCCACTGCGCCTGAAGAAAGCTCTGCTCCTGATTCCGGCGTCTGCCGTAATAATGGTGGGATTGAATATCGCGATCTGGTTCTTGCTGCGCTAAGGCAGTTCGCCAAAGCGCCTTCTTCACGATCATTTGAGAAAGAGAAGATGTCTGGTGTCGAGCAAACCGGGTTTCCCAAGTCTCAATCTTGAGAATTGAGAAACCCCATCATTATCTACATTTCGCGCAGCCATGCATCCGGAGCCCACCAAACAGGGATCGTTAGACCTCGATCACGGCCTTTGACAAGTTACGCGGCCGGTCAACGTCGACCCCGTGCTCCAGCGCCATAAAATAGGAGAAAAGCTGCAGCGGTATTACTTCGGAAATCGGCATCAGATGCTCGCTGGCGCGCGCGATTGAGATGCAGTCACTGGTCAAGGCGGCCACTTCGCGATCCCCCGCATTGGCGAGGGCGATCGTCCTGGCGCCCTGCTTCTTCATATCTTCAAGCAGTTGCAGAGTTTTCTCGTAGCGAGACCGCGAGTCGTCCAGATCCGGGTCTACGGTTGCCAGCACCACCAGCGGCACGTGTTCGCTGACCAATGCATTAGGGCCATGCTTCAGTTCCCCTGTGGGATACCCCTCAGCGTGCACGTAAGACGCTTCTTTCATCTTCAGCGCGCCCTCGCGGGCAATCGCGTAATGGATGCCTCGGCCCAAGTAGAGAAAGGTGCTTGCCTTCGAATACTTGCGAGCCAGAGTCGACATCTGCGTGCGCCAGCCGTCCAGCTGGGCGGCGATGCGACCGGGCAAACCCTGGAGCTCGGCGATTTTGCCAGCAATTTCTTCGCTATCGAGCGTCCCCAGCTGGTCAGCTTCATAGAGAGCCAGCAGGTAAAGCGCCGTCAGTTGGCATGTAAAACTCTTCGTCGCAGGAATCGCAACTTCTTTGCCCGCACCCAGCGGCATCGCCGCCGTGGCCTCGCGCAACATGCTGCTGCCTTCAACATTGGCCATGGCTAGTGTCTGCTGGCCACTGAAGCGGGCGCAACGCAATGCAGCCAGGGTGTCGGAGGTTTCGCCGGACTGCGAGATGACTAGTAAGGATGGATGGCGGGGATTGGCAGCGCGGCGGCAGCTATACTCGCTGGCGTATTCAACGTCCACCGCGAGTCCGCACAAATCCTCAAACAAAATTTCCGCTGCAAGGCCCGCGTGGCGACTAGATCCACTGGCTGCAATGAGCACCTCACCACGCGGATTGAGCCAGTGTTTAAGTGGGGTAAACGCCTTTAAATCAAAGGATGAACCACTGAGGTACAGATCGAGTGTGCGCTTGATAGCTTCTGGCTGCTCGTAGATCTCGCGCAGCATGGCATGCGGAAATTCGCTCACTTTTGCCTTTCCATAGGGGCAGTTACGAATCGAACGAACCGTCCGATTCATGCTCCCAGTTCAAAGTTCACGCAGCCGGGCACAGGCCTCGTCCAAGTCATGGTCCTTCTTGGCGAAGCAGAACCGCAACAAGTCTTCCCCGCGTCCGGCGCGGAAAAACGCAGAGCCGGCCACAGCAGCGACGCCTGTTTCAGCAAGCAGGTGCCGCGCCTTCTGGGCTGCCGTCTCGCCAGGGAGTCGCGATACCTTGGCCAGGACGTAGTACGCCCCTGCCGGAACGCTGGGCTCAAAGCCCGCGGCACGTAGCGCGCTGATCATGCGCTCCCGCTTGGATTGATGATCGGCTGCAATCTGTTGGTAAAAGCTGGGCCCTAGCTGTTCCAGACCCGCCGCGGCCCCATGCTGCAATGCAGATGGAGCGCATACATAAGTAAGGTCGTGGAAGTAGGCCATCGCGGCCATCCATTTCGCCGCCGCAGTTACGTAGCCCAGCCGCCAACCTGTGACGGAAAACGTCTTGGAGAAGCCGGAGATGACTATGGTTCGCTCCCTCATTCCGGGCAGCGTGGCGGGAGAAATATGTTGCGCCCCGTCATAGACGAAATACTCATAAATCTCATCGGTAAACAGGAAAAGGTCGTGCGAGCGTACAGCCTCGGCGATGATCTCGATCTCGGCGCGCGAGAAGACTTTTCCGCTGGGATTGGCTGGGGTATTGAGAATAATAGCCCGGGTCTTAGGAGTGATCGCGGCCTTGAGCGCATCGACATCAAGAGCCCAATCCGGTTCTGCCAGTGGCACGGCCACGGGTAAAACCCGCATGGATTTCAATGTATTGACGTGGTACCCGTAGAAGGGCTCAAAAAGCAAAACTTCATCGCCGGGATTCAATAAGGCCATGGCCGCAGCATGAAGTCCAGCCGTTGCGCCTGACGCTACCAGTACTTCCGTTTCCGGGTTGTAGCGGAGCCCATAATCGCGTAACTGCTTTTGGGAAATAGCGGTCCGCAGCCGACCAATTCCGTCAAGGCGGGTATAGATGTTGTGGCCGGAACGGATGGCAGCGATGGCTGCCTCTTCAACGGCCGCGGGCACAGGGGTGTCGCAAACGCCCTGGGCAAGATTGATGCCTCCGATGCGATCGCATTCTGTGGTCATGGCTCGAATTTCAGACTGCAAAGCGCCGGGAGCAAGTTCGCTGAGAGCCAAGCGCGAGGCCGAGTTTGGCACGTTTCCAAGGGCGACGGCCGGGGCGTCGAAGGTGGCGGAAGACTCAGGGCTGGGCGTACGGTTTTCAGATTTTGAGAGAGGAGCAACGATGTCGGGCACGGGGAAGAATCCTCTGCTATCAATCTTACATTCTGGGCCAAACTGCGCGAAGGAGTGCGGTAAAGCACCGGCGTGTGTTCGTTGCTGAGCGTAAAATCGTGCTTTCACAGGGCATCTTCTGGTTATGCATGAACTTTCAATTGTTTCGAGCATTGTTGAATCGGTGACCGAATCGCTGGCGAACTATCCGGGGGCGCGGGTTGTCGAGGTGCGACTGAGAGTGGGCGTGCTTGCGTCCGTAGTAGAGGATTCGCTCCAATTTTGTTTCGGCATCGCGACCGAAGGCACCCCTTTGGCGGGGTCGCGGCTTGTGGTCAAGGCCATACCGATCGTTGTGCACTGCGCAGCGTGTGGGACCGACGAGGCGATTCAGAGTCTGCAGAGCTTCCGCTGCGCTCGGTGCGGGGAACCGGCCTCCGACCTTCGCCAGGGTCGCGAACTCGAAATCGAAGCGATTGAGATTGAAGAAGCCGAGGAGAAAGTGACGCCATGACCACTCGAATAGTGGAACTGCGCAAGGGAATCCTCAAGAAAAATGACGAGTTAGCACGCGAACTTCGGCAGAGATTCGAGGCCGCGGGAGTGTTGGTGCTCAACCTCGTTTCAAGCCCCGGTACGGGCAAGACTGCGTTCCTTGAGCGCACGTTGCGCGAGTTGCGGGAACGAGGTGCGAGGGTTGCAGCACTGGTCGGCGACCTCGAGACTGACAACGATGCGCGCCGGCTTGCTGCCAGTGGCGCTCCCGTCCGCCAGATAAATACCCACGGCATCTGCCACCTCGAGGCTGAAATGGTGAGCCGTCACTTGGAAGGCTGGGCTCTGGACGAACTCGACTATCTGTTTATCGAGAACGTCGGAAACCTCGTCTGCCCTTCAAGTTATGACTTGGGAGAACGCGTACGCGTAGCCTTGCTCAGCGTGACCGAAGGTGAAGATAAGCCGTTGAAGTATCCCACCATGTTCAACTCTTCCGACGCTGCGGTCATTACCAAAATGGACATTGCCGAACCGTGCGGTTTTAACCGCGAGGAAGCTCTCAAGAACATCAACGAGATTCGGCCCGGTATTCGAATCTTCGAAACATCGTCAAAGACCGGAGCGGGCATGGACTTGTGGCTAACTTACCTTATCCAGGAAAAAGCTGCGCGCCTGTTGAGCCAGTAACCTCACAGATTTTTCCGGGCTGACATCCACAAACTGCTTGCTTTGTGCCGCACCTTCTGACATATACTTCCCCGTGAGTTAAGTCGAAGTTTTAATATCGCCCGTCCCCCACCGGTGGTATATCTCCTCGAGTGCTTCGTCCCCCCTGACGAACACCCAAGGGTGTATGAGTCTACGGCTAATTGGGGCTAAGATTCATCCATAATTCGCTTGGCTTTCTGTTCCTATCGTCGCACTCCAATTGTTCGCGTACCGCCATGGTTTCCTCATTCTTGTCGAGGCTCCTTGGAGAAAGCAAACTTATGAAGCTTCTTGCGACCCTTTGCGCCACTGCGGCGATCGCGCTGACCATGTCGGCATGCCACCATATCATTGCTGACACGCACGATGCGGATGTGAAAGCCATCAACGACACCGAATCGCAATGGAATCAGGACTACGCAGCGAAGGATCTCGACAAAGTCGTAGCTCACTATGCTGACGATGCTGTTTTGATTGTGCCCGGAGCGCCGCCGGCTACCGGGAAAGATACGATCCGTTCCGAGATGAAGCAAATGATGAACGATCCGGCCATGACCCTTACCTTCAAAGCCTCACGGGTAGAGGTGGCAAAGTCTGGAGCGATGGGCTACACCGAGGGTTCTTATAAGTTGACGGTTACCGATCCGACGACTCATAAGGTGATCAATGAACACGGAAGTTATGCGACAACTTATCGGCAACAGGCCGATCGCACTTGGAAGGCAGTTATAGACATCGTTACATCAGAAGTACCGCCTGCAAGTTCTTCCCACTGAAACGAATAAGACGGAGTACGAGGGCATGGTAGCTCGTAATGATTTGCAATCCCCACACCTGAAACGCAATACAACAACGAACGCAGGGCCATTGGGATCAAAGATGAATCGGAAAAGAGCAAGCAGGGTCAAAAACACACCCGCCGGCAAGGCCGGTCCTTTGGTTGAAACTGTAGACGCCTATCTAGCGTTGGTGCCTGAACCAGCCCGTACTACTCTAAGCAAGGTTCGCGAAGCCATCGTTTCCAGCCTGCCGCCACTCGCAATCGAGACGATTTCCTATCGCATTCCTGCCTATAAGTACAAAGGCCACCTGGTGGGATTTGCAGCATTTACAACTCACTGCACTTTTGCCGTAATGAGTTCGGCCGTTGTTGCCTCGTTCAAGGATGAACTGCAACAATTCGAGACCGCGGAGACCGTGATCCGCTTTCCTCACGACAAGCCGTTGCCTCCGGCGCTCGTCAAAAAGATCGTGAAGGCTCGGCTGGTTGAAAACGAAACTGGTACGCGGTGGTAATTGATTGAGGCGGCGAAGCTGGTCGACGCTCGTTCTTCATCCCCAGGGAACATGCATGCGGCAAGAGTAGTATCGGTCGTGTCATGAAGAAAGCGATCAAGACTCGGAGTTCCGTAACGACTGCTCGCGAGACAGTCCTTCCGGAAGTGGAGACCTACCTTGCTGCCGTGCCTGAACCCGCCAGAAGTACCTTACAAAACGTGCGGGCGGTCATCCAGTCAGTTGCGCCACCCGGGTCGACAGAAGCTCTGGGTTATGGCATTCCAACTTTTCGCTACAAGGGTGCTCTTGTGGCTTATGCGGCTTTCAAAGCGCATTGCAGCTTTTTTCCCATGAGCGCGAGCCTGATCGAAGAATTTGCGGAAGATTTGAAGGACTACAGCCTGTCTAAAGGCACCATCCGCTTCCCCGTTGATCGGCCGTTACCGCCAAAGTTGATCAAGAAGTTGGTCAAGGCGCGCGTCGCTCAAAATGAGAAAAAGAACGCCCGCTGACACTCCGATTCTGGCCACTATCGAGCCATGCCCAGGCGACAAGTCGGGGATCAAGTGATTTAGATCACTTTAGCTGTGTCCAGCAAGGGGTATAAAGACACAGAGGACTGCGATATGTGTCTAGCGATACCGGGCCGGGTAGAAGAGATCACGACCGACGGCATGATCCGCGTCGGACGTGTAAACTTTGGCGGCGTCGTCAAGCGTGTCTGCCTCGATTACGTGCCCGAGATCGTCGTTGGTGACTATGCCATTGTGCACGTTGGGTTTGCCATCTCCAAGATCGATGAGAAAAGCGCTCAGGAAACGCTGGAATTGTTTCGCGTCATGGGAGTTCTCGACGAAGAACTTGCCACCGAGGAAGAAGCGTTTGCTCGGGCTGCTTCGGCTCCAAAGTCTTCCTGCCTGGACGGAAGTTGCGAAGTGAATCCTGCCTCTGAAGATTCCCGCCATGCATTGCCGAATAAGAACTAGTCCCACCTATGAAATATCTAACTGAATTCCGCAACGGGGAGATCGCGCAACGCATGGCGCGGGAGATTCATCAGGTCGCCACCAGACCGTGGAAGATCATGGAAGTGTGCGGCGGCCAGACTCATTCCATCATCCGTAACGGCATTGACCAGATGCTGCCTGCGGGAATCGAGATGGTGCACGGGCCGGGATGCCCGGTATGCGTCACCCCTCTGGAACTTATTGACAAGGCCCTGGCCATCGCAGCCCAGCCGGGCGTCATTTTTTGCTCCTTCGGCGACATGCTGCGCGTACCGGGGACCGACGCCGACCTCTTCCAGGTGAAAGGGCACGGCGGTGATGTGCGCGTCGTCTACTCCCCTCTGGACGCAGTTGACTTGGCGGACAAGAATCCTGACCGCCAGGTGGTCTTCTTTGGGGTCGGGTTCGAAACCACGGGCCCTGCCAATGCAATGAGCGTGCACCTCGCTAAGCGGCGCGGACTCAAGAACTTTTCCTTGCTTGTCTCGCACGTGCTGGTTCCGCCGGCGATCGAGGCCATCATGAGCGCGCCGGAAAATCAGGTTCAGGCGTTTTTGGCCGCCGGCCACGTATGCAGCGTCATGGGTTATTGGGAGTACCCGACGCTGGCCGAGAAGTTCAAAATTCCCATCGTGGTTACAGGATTTGAGCCGCTCGATCTGCTTGATGGTATTCGCCGCGCGGTCATTCAGCTCGAGACAGGAGGGCACGAAGTCGAGAATGCCTACGGTCGGGTAGTCACCTTTGAAGGCAACCAACCCGCGCAAAAGCTGCTGGGTGAGGTATTTGAGGTAACGGACCGTGCCTGGCGCGGGATTGGCGTCATTCCTCAAAGTGGTTGGAAACTGAGCGCGGCGTATCGCGATTTTGACGCAGAGGAGCGATTCCAGATTTCGGGCATTCATACAGAAGAATCCGCCTTGTGCCGTGCGGGCGACGTGTTGCGCGGGGCCATCAAGCCCGCCCAATGTGCAGCGTTCGGCAAGGAGTGCTCACCGCGGCATCCGTTGGGTGCCACCATGGTTTCAAGTGAGGGCGCGTGCGCTGCCTACTTCAACTACGGCCGGTTAATTTCGGCGGAGGAGTTGGCGGGAGCCGGGGCCGCAAGTTCCGCAGCCGCATTGTCAGGAGCAACTCGTGGCTGAACCTCCCAGTGGCAAATCCTTAAACGCTTCGCCCGACTTCTCCAACTGGTCTTGCCCACTACCTCTCGTCGGCTACCCCAACATTGTCATGGGTCACGGCGGAGGCGGCAAACTTGGCAACGAACTAGTCGAGCACCTCTTCTTGCCCGCCTTTCGCAATTCGGCGCTTGAGAATCTTGGCGATGCAGCCTTGCTGGACCTGGGTCCCGGTGCTATCGCGATGAGTACTGACTCCTTCGTGGTCCAGCCTCTGTTTTTTCCGGGAGGCTCCATCGGCGAGTTGGCAGTCAACGGCACAGTCAACGATTTGGCCGTTTCAGGGGCAATCCCGCGCTACCTCAGCGCCAGCTTCATACTTGAAGAAGGATTTCCCCTTAGCCAGTTGTCAGCGATCGTCCAGAATATGGCGGAGGCCGCCGCCACCGCAGGGGTGCAGATCGTCACTGGAGACACCAAAGTCGTTGAGCGCGGACACGGCGACGGCTGTTACATCAATACTGCAGGCGTGGGTGTGCTGCGAGCCGACATCTCCGTTGGTCCGCACCGGGCGCGTCCAGGTGATGCGATCCTCGTTTCTGGTAACATCGGCGATCATGGAATGGCCATCATGAGTGTGCGCGAAGGCCTCGAATTTGAGAGCCCAATCCGCTCAGACTGTGCTGCCCTCAACGGAATCATTGCCGATGTTCTTGCAGCCGTGGGCGCATCCGTGCACACGATGCGAGATCCTACGCGCGGCGGACTCGCTTCGACCTTGAATGAGATTGCGCAGGCATCGGGAGTGGGTATCTCCATCCATGAGCCAAGCCTGCCGGTACGTTTCGAAGTCCAGTCTGCGTGCGAGTTGCTAGGTTTGGATCCCATCTACGTGGCTAATGAAGGCAAAGCAGTCTTCTTTGTTGCGCCGGAAGCAGCAGAGCAGGTCCTCGCCGTACTCCGCGCTCATCCCCTGGGCCGCGAAGCCGCCCAGATTGGCTCGGTGACGGCGGAGCACCCGGGCATGCTTGTCGCACGCACTGCAATGGGCGCAAACCGTGTCATCCCTATCCAAATTGGCGAACAGCTACCCCGAATCTGCTAAAGATGTCCGACCTTCATTGGAGGCGATCGAACGACGTCTGAATGCGGCCCGGAAGATCTGCGGCAGCGTCATTGAGCGAATAGCTGATCTCAAGCACCGCAGCAGGCGGATCGGGTACGGATTTGAGCACCTCCACCGTAGCCGGCCAGTCAATCGTGCCGTCTCCCGGCCAGAGGTGCTCGTCCCGGATGCCATGGTTGTCATGCACGTGTAACGAGACAACGCGCTTGCCAAGCACACCGACCGCTTCAGGAATGCCGACCTTAATATGCGCGTGCCCCAGGTCCAGACAAACGCCCACGTTATCCAGATGACCGATTTCCAGGATGCTGACCAAGTGCTCCGGCGTGGTGGGATCGCTGGTTAAATTCTCCACCAGCAGACGCACGCCGAGCGGACGCGCGAAGGCACCCAGATGTTCGAGCGCCGTCTGTGCGTATTCGATCGTGCGCTGGGACCAACCGTCTTCTCGTTCGCCCAGATGCACCACCATATGTTTGAAAGGGATATGTTCGGCCGACTCGAGCGCTCGCTTGATCTCATCCATGGCATCGATACGGCGGGCCTTCTCTGGATGAATGACGTTCACCGAAGGCGCCCCCGCGCGCCCCATTTCGCGATCAGGATAAAGAGGCGCATGCATTGAATATGGTTCGACAGCGTTGGACCGGAACCACTCGCACAGTTCGCGTACGTGCTCCCGGCTGGTGTAGTCGAAATGCTGGCGAGCTGCAAACAGCTCTACCGCCTGCGCTCCGGAGCGGCCGGCAAGTTCCAGCAGCCCGGGGTGAAGGCGCTGGTTCAGGAACAAATGAGTCGAAAGAACGCGCAGCATGGTCGGAAATTCCCCCGCGCCGTCTAGCCTTAGTCGAGGAAGCTACGGCACCATCACCATTGTTGCATTTTTGCAACAACTTACGGACGGCTCACCATTGTAAGAGATGGTGCGGGGGAACAGGAAGGCGCGATTCGTCATGTTCGTGGAATAACTGTTTGCCAATCGCCGATCGCGCCACATGAGGCTTCGAAACTCTCTTGAAGGAGGCCTTTGGCCCCAGGTCTCAAGCGTTGATCGCCATTCCTTCGACGGCCGCATAGGCATCGAGCATGGCTTCTGCCAACGTCGGGTGAGCGTGAATGGTGAACATCAGCTCGTCGACGGTACCTTCAAGTTCCATCACCGCAATGGCTTCTGCCACCAGTTCAGTGGCCTGCGGACCGATAATGTGCACACCCAGAATTTCGCCATATTTCGCGTCTGCGACTATCTTCACAAAGCCGTCGTGGCTGTCGACGATGGTGGCCTTGGAGTTGCCCGCAAACGGGAACTTACCCACCTTCACCTCGTAACCCTTTTCCTTGGCTTGCGCCTCGGTCAGACCGGCCGATCCGATCTGCGGCTCTGTGTAGGTGCAGCCGGGGATGCGGTCACGCCGAACTGGGCGGAACTTGCGGCCCGCTATCTTCGCCATTGCGACAATCCCACTCATGGAACCCACGTGCGCTAGTTGCGGTAGACCCGCCACGATGTCACCAATGGCATAAATCCCCGGCTCAGCTGTCTGCTGGGCTTCGTCCACTTTCACGAAGCCACGATCGACTTCGATTTTTGTTTTTTCGAGGCCGATGTTCGCTGTCTTCGGCGCGCGACCCACGGCAACCAGAACCTTTTCAGCTTCTTTTTCCTGACTCTTGCCGTTCGCGTTGGTCCAGGTTACCTTGACGCCTGTGTCAGTCTTTTCGATTTTTTCCACCTTGCAGCCGGTGTTCACATCGATCCCGCGCTTCTTGAACAACCGCGTCAATTCTTTCGAAATATCCTCATCCTCCACGGGAACCGCCCGCGGAAGAAATTCGACAATGGTCACCTCAGTTCCAAAGCTGCGAAAGATCGAAGCAAACTCCACCCCCACCGCTCCTGCACCAATCACAACCAGAGATTTGGGTGGTTCGCTCAGGGCGAGAATTTCGATATTCGTCAGAATGCGTTCGTCAGGCTGCTGACCGAAGATCGTGCGAGCCTCAGAGCCAGTCGCCAGAATCAGATTCTTCGCTTGCACCGGCTTCGTTTCGTTATTCGCACCGGACACTTCCACCGTGTGCACACCATCTTTGGCTGGACCCGTAAGTCGCCCGAATCCAGAGATAACAGTGACCTTGTGTTTCTTCATCAGAAACTCGAGTCCCTTGGTGTGCTTGGTCACAATCGCGTTCTTGCGCTTCTGTACGGCCGCCCAGTCCAGTTGGGGCGTGCCGATTCCGGCAATGCCATACTCCGCGGCACTTTTCAGGTGGTCCCAGATTTCCGCATTGAACAGAAGAGCTTTGGTCGGAATGCAGCCCACGTGCAGACAGGTCCCGCCTAGTACGCTGGCCGCCTCGATCAGGGCCACCCTCAAGCCGTATTGTGCACCGCGAATGGCCCCCGTATAGCCCGCAGGCCCGCTGCCGATGATTGCCACGTCATAGATTGTCTCTGCCAAAACAGCTCCGTTCCAGGGCGCTCTACATGAGTCGAGAGAGCCGCTCGCCACCCCTCAGTCTAAAGGACGCACCGACCCTGATTCATCAGGGAGGACTTCCTTCCACAAGGTTCCCGTGGCCTCGGGTCTGCAAAAGAAGTCTCAACGCCTCTCTACCGCTGCAGTTATTCACGACGGGATCGACGGCGGTGAAACTCTGTGCATTCTCAGCCTTCTAGTACTACAGTTGTATTTCACTCAATTCCTGGAAAACGGACGAAGGCCCGGGCCTAAAGGCCACGTAAATT
>CZKL01000161.1_pt1 | contig 13402 bp, 9 predicted proteins | sample 1122441 | NCBI WGS metagenome assembly CZKL01 (sample SAMEA3539301, study PRJEB10725) | soil metagenome | biome: tundra; feature: field; material: soil | place: USA | collected 2010-05 | depth 0.15 m
CATTGAGTCCGAGGCGCACGTGCGGACGATGGCCGAGGCTATCCAGCGGATCACTAGCGACTTAGGCGTTCCTTACATCTTCAAAGCCAGCTACGATAAGGCAAATCGAACCAGCGTGCAGAGTTTTCGTGGACCGGGCCTCTTGGAAGGCATGCGGATCCTGGGGCGGCTGGCTAAGGATACGGGCTTGCCAGTGTTGACCGACGTTCATGAGCCCGGGCACTGCGAAGTGGCTGCCGAGGCCGTGGACGTGCTGCAGATACCGGCGTTTCTGTGTCGGCAAACGGATCTATTGGTGGCCGCAGGCAAGACGGGCCGTGCGGTCAATATCAAGAAAGGTCAGTTCGTGGCGCCATGGGACATGACGCATCCGGTTGAAAAGGTGCGGTCCACGGGCAACGAACGCGTGTTTCTGACCGAGCGCGGAGCCAGTTTCGGCTACAACACTCTGGTGGTGGACTACCGATCTCTACCTGTAATGCGAGCGATGGCCCCGGTGGTCTTTGACGGCACGCATTCGGTTCAGCAGCCTTCCGCCGCCAACGGTGTGAGCGGAGGCCAGCCCGAGTTTATTCCTCTGCTGGCACGGGCCGCGGTAGCGGCGGGCGTGGATGGCGTGTTCCTCGAAGTGCACGACGATCCGGCGCATGCCAAATCAGATGGAGCGAATGCGCTTCGATTGGACTTGTTGAAGCCGCTACTGGAGAGGCTGCTCGCCATTGATAGTGCTGCGCACAGCTGAGGTTCTGCTGTTGCCGCGAAATTCTCGCAGGAATCGACTGCGGCCACCACCTCCAATGATGCGTGCCATCTTTGAACGGGAGCGCGCGTTACGGGATGGCGACTCATCAACTGGCTATCCCTCCTTATCAATAGACTCCTCTGAGCGGACTGTCTCCGCTACTCGACATCACACGCCCGACCCCGTACTTCATCGAACGTGTGGAGCGGGCGGAGATAGGCTTTGCAACTGGCGCCCAATGCGATTGGGCGCGGTATTATCACGGTCACGGACACTAAGCAGGATCCTTGATTTCGTCGGGCGCGGGCCCGAAGCCGCCGCAGCGGGCGCGCATGTTTTCACGGAATTTCTCGCGCTCCTCAGGCGTCGTACGTTCCCAATCGCGGCGCCATTTGCGTTTTGATTTAGAACGATCGGAGCCATGGCTGCCGAACCCCCCAAACAAGATGCGGCACAGCAGGAGCAAACCGATCGCCTGCCAGAATGTGAGCTGATGCCATCCAAACAGACCTGGCAGCAGCCAGTTCCACAAGCGCATGACCACTTCACCGCAGATGAACATGAACAGCGCGATGGCAGGCGGGATCAGGAAAAACATCCATTTCTTTCTCATTTGTGTTCCTCACTTCCTCAAAACTCGTCGTGAATGCACTGCAAGCGTTGGCGGAGGTGAAGCACCGCGTAGCGCTTGCGCGACAGAAGGGTGTTAACGTTGACTCCGCTCTCCGCGGCTAGTTCCTTGAAACTGCGACCTTCCAGTTCGTGGGCGATGAAGACCGAGCGCTGATCGTCGGGCAATTCGGCGATGGCGAGTTCCAACTCATCGAGTAGCAAATGTCGAAGATAGAGTGCTTCCGGCCCAGCATCCGGTGAGGGCAGCAGATCTTCGAAGTGGAGCAATTCGCCCTCTTCGTCTTCGACTACACGATCGTCAAAGTAATCCGGCTTCTTCTTGCGAAACAGGTCTGTGATGCGATTGCGCGCCACTCGAAAAAGCCAGCCGGTGACGTAGTCAATGGGCTGCAGCAGCCGATGGGCTTGCACCAATTCGTAGAAGACTTCCTGCACAAGGTCTTCAACGTCGGACTCATTCGGTACGCGTCTGCGAATAAAGTTGCGCAGTCGCGACCGTTGTTCCGCGATGACTTCGTGGATTTGCCGGTCTTGCTCGATCATCGCAGTCACGCTCATGACTCATCCATCTATTTAGCTAGACGGATAGAGGCCGCAAATATTGTAGAGATCTTTCGCACCTGAGGATTGTTTGTCGGGTTGGAATGAAGATCTGATCGGTGTCATCTAATTAAGCTATTCCCGTTGTTCACAATTCAACTCTCCTGGCCGCGGGTGGGGGAGGTATCGGCCAAAAACGTGTTTGGCGCAATTGGCCGAGTGCTAACCTCGTGGGCGGCGAGACAAACATCCCGGATTATCGGGTGCATCCCAATCACTATCACTCTGCGGGCTGTTTGCCCTAATCAAGGAGGTTCATGTGCCAGGCGCAACCGATGACCATTTGCTCGAAGTAATTCTCGATTCGTGGGATCGCAACAATCGCATTCTTGTTAACCTGCTGCGCGCCCTGCCGCCCCTCGGTCTGCAAGCAACAGTGATGCCGGGAAGTCCCACCGTTGCAGAGATGTTCACCCACATTCACTTCGTGCGGCTGATCTTTCTCTCCGAAGATGCACCCCAGTTCGCGACTCAGCTGCCCTCCCGAGAGTGGGTCAAGGAAGGGGACGCTGAACGCATTGCCGGGGAACTGAACAGGAGCGCGAAAGCCGTTCGGGACGCGGTCGAGAGCCTCATCGAGTCAGGCCAGGAGATGAAAGTTCACTATGATCATCCTCTGCTTTATCTGCAGCACATGATCTGGCACGAAGGTTATCACCACGGTCAGATCAAACTGGCCATGAAGATGATTGGCAGTCCCTTTAACGATGAGGAGATCGGCGCACTCACCTGGGACCTGTGGATGGATAAGACACGGAAGGCGTAGGTGCATGGGCCGAACTACACGGACGGGACTCAAGCATGTCTATTATTCGATGCACCTAGGATTCAACATCTGTCAGGAAAGATTGTTTCGGGAAAGACGGAACTTTCGGTGGAGTTTGTGAGGACGACGGCAGAGGGTGATCCCTGCCGTCGCGCTCAATTTTGACTATGGGTTGGAGGCAGTGTTGGGGGTGCCGGTAGGGGCAATCTCCGGCAGGAGCAGGAAGTTCCTGACGTCGAGTGTGCCATTGCCAAGCACTTCGCTATACGACTGACCTGGCGTCACAGTGAAGAGGTTGTTGTTGCCCGAGATATTGCGGTGGAAGTATTGGTATGCCGCGGGGGCATGAGATCCGCCGAGAATCGTTTGCAGAGATCCCAGGGTGTAGATGAGCGGGTTAACGTTGCCAAGGCGGCCACCGCTCTTTTCAACGGCCAGCGCTAGTACGCCTGCGAATTGCGGGGATGAGGAACTGGTGCCGATGAGCAATGCGGGTTTGCCACCGATCCAGACGATGGCCGCACTGCGAGGAAGATTTAAGCAATCCTGCGCTTTGAGGTCTGCGTCTCCCGGGCAGCCGCCCATCATGAGAGAAAGGTCAGGAACTGAGCGAGACTTCTTGCTTCCTGTCTTGGTGAGAAGCTGGTAGTCGGGCTTAGCAAAAATGATGCTGTATCCTCCGCCAGATCCCCAGGTATTGTTCCCCACAGATACGATTTTATTGGGGCCGATCTCGAATTCTGCGGGGAGACGTGGGTCATAGTCCGCATTTTCGCTCAGGTACTTGGCGTCGTTTGAGGTGGGGCTGGGCGAAGTTTGCAGGTTGGTGCCGCCAACACCGGTCACGCTGGGGTCGGAGGCCGGATTCTCAACACCGGCAACGTAGTTAGTGCCGTCGGTCGGATTGTTATCGAACGCAGTCGAAAGACAGGGCACAGCGCCGTTATCGCCGGAACTGGCCACGAAGGTAATGCCCTGGGCATTGCCCTGCCGGAACAAATCGTGGAAGGTATAGAGGATGTCTCTGTAATCAACGCCACCGTTGGCCGCCGGGGTGAAGTCTAGTTCGCATTCGCCGAAGGAAGAGCTCACCACATCGACGCGATTCTCTTCATCGACCTGAGTATAGGCGGCGATGATCGAAGCATCGGTGAGGTCAGGCATGTCATAGACAATCTCTTTCGCGCCGGGAGCGGTTCCCAGCGACATTTGAGTATCCAGGGATGCTTCGGCAGCGTCGCCGGAGTTGGGATTGAACGCACCGCTGCCACCTTCGACGGGATCGATGACGACGGTGGGAACAGGCACCGAAGTGTGCGCCGAGTAGGCCTGGAAATCGCTCACTTGGCCGGCGCTGATCGTTGAGTTGAACGAATTAGCAAGGTCCGTTGGGTCGATAACCGAGGAGATGACAATACCAATCGTCGCCCCTGCTCCATCGAGTTGTACCTCTTTGCGGGAGTGCGGCGGAGTCACCTTGGCTACGAACGATGGCATTTGATATGCCTCGCGCATGTCATCGGGGTAAAAGAAACTGTCGGCGCTGGATAGGCGGGTATTGCCCTTGGCTTCTGAAAGCAGTGGTCCCCTGGTGGAATGCACATGCGCAACGAGGTGCGTGGTGAATTCTGGAATGACGGCGCCCACGGAGGAGAGAGAGTCGGGCAGAACTAGGTGGCGTTCGGTGGCCGCCAACTTGATCTCACCGCTTGCGATGCGTACTTGCTGCAAGTGGGTTTGGAAGGTCTTCTGCACGGCCCATACCGGGCCTTCAACTTTGAGGCTGTGAGTATTCTCGGCGAGGATCGTGAAGCCGGCAGCCTCCAATGCTGCCCTGGCCTGGGCAACATCGGAAGGGCTGGGTCCGAACTTTGCCTTGAACTGGGCGGGCGTCAGCCACTTGTGATAGCTGGACGATTTCGAATCGGTCTGGTCCCGCAAGAGTTGATCAAGTTCAGCGCGATGCGTCAATGGCAAATACACGTTGAAATGCGTCACCGTGTTTTCAGCGGCTGCGCCGACTGGCACGGCGATCTTTGCAACAGATCTGGCGTCAATCTGCGAAAAGCCGGTCATCGTGCACAGACCAACCATTGCAGTCACTAGGAGCGAGTGATTTTTCATTTGTTCCTCTTAAGTACTTTGTGGCTTTTTGGGATGAGCGAAACTCGGGCCAGGTAACGAACGAAGGGTCTGGGCCCATGACGATTCGGGTTTGGGTCATGCGACTAGCGTGCACACTTCGCAAGAAACTCATACGACGTTGAAAACCGGATGTTGCGTGAAAGGGTGGGTCGTGGAACGGGGATTCCACGCAGGCAAGTGTCCACTAGCGGTGAGCAAAAAGTTTCAGGGGCAAGACTACTCGGCGTTCCCAGTTTTTCTGAGAATCGTAGTGCAAGACGAGACGAGGAAAGTTTACAACGACCGGACGAAAAGGGCTAAGTAATTTTCGATTGAATGGATGCCGTCATTGAATTCGGAGTTTGATTCAAATAGCTTCAAATGCCGGTGGCGGCGTGTGACCACGTGGGGTGAGTCGCTCGAGAGTCGATGTGCGTGAACCGGGCGGATGGCATAAACTCGGGTCTACATCTGGATACGGCTATGAACAGACGTAGTTTTCTTTCAGCGGGTACGGCGCTTGCCGGTTCCGTGGCGGCGCAGCGGTTCGGAGTTGTAGACGTGCTGGCCTCTGCCAGCGAGTTCAGAGAGTCCACCGAAACAGCTTCAGTCAAGCTCGACACCAGGTTTCACCGTTTCGGTATCAACTACACACCTTCGCGCAACTGGTGGTATTGCTGGAATGATTGGGAGGCGGATTCGATCCGGCGCGACCTGGATGCCATTGCGGCCTTGGGCGCCGATCATCTGCGCCTGATGCTCATCTGGCCTTATTTTCAGCCGAGTGCAACATGGGTCAGCCCTCTGCACCTGGAGCGGTTCGATCAATTGATCAGCTTGATGGGCGAGCGGCGATTGGATGCGCTAGTCACTGCATTCACGGGGCAGCTAAGCGGTCTGTATTTCATGCCACCGTTTCATCGCGGAGACAAGGGGTTCTATACCGACCCCGAACAGGGTCGTGCGCAGGATTTATACATTCGCGAGTTGGCGCGTATTATGAAACCCCACTCGAACCTCATTGGCTTCGATTTTGGCAATGAGCTGAATACATGTTGGAGTGCGCCGACCGCCGACGGCGATGCGTGGATGGAGAAGATGTTCGGGTTGATGCACTCGGTTTTGCCCGACCAACTGCACGTGAATGGGGTCGATCACCATCCGTGGTTCGAGGTCGATACGTTTTCGCAGAAGGCGCTCGCGTCGCAACGTTTTCCGGTAATGCACTGTTACCCGTTCTGGACAGAAGCGGTGAAGTATGGCGGCGCGATGGATCCTCCCAGTGTGCAGTTGCTGGCAGCAATGGCGGCGCTGATTCGGTCGTACGCGGGAACGCAACTGAAACCTGTGTGGGCTGGGGAGTTCAACACCTGCATCAAGGAGCTGACTGAAACGGAACAGGCCGCGTGGCTGGAGAAATCCGTGATCGCTGCGATTGGCGAGGGCGTCAGTTGGTTCAGTTACTGGGACAGCCACGATGTCGATCGCAAATTCGAATTGAATCCGCTCGAATACACCTTGGGCCTGTTGACCAATGATGGCCGCGTCAAGGAACAAGGATGCGTGTTCAAACAGCTTGCGGATTCGTACCGCGGTAAGCCGGTAAATTTTCCAAAGGCCGCGCTGCCCGCGCCGCCGATTCATCCAACGATCGACACAACATGGGGGTGGTTGATGGACTGGATGGGGTGGAAACCGAAGAACGCATAGCCCTTCGTCAAATTCCCAGTGCGACATGGATGAATGGCATCCTGTTGTGGCCGAGTGCGTGAGGAGAGTGCCGGCCTTACCCTGATAGGATTTCGGTATGTTTTTGCCGAACCTTCCCATATCTTTTCGGAACTCCCTCCTTGTTTACGCTGCCCTGACCGCTGCAATCTCCACACATTCAATTGCCCATGCGCAAAGTACGCCTGCCGCCGGCGGTGCTCCTGATCGCGCGCACATCGAAGAAGTTCTTAAGGGAATGAATCGCGGCCGTGGCATCAATCAGGTCGCGATCTCGCCGGATGGCAAGCACCTGGCCTGGATCGAAGGGGGACGCGGGGGTGGCGCGATTCAGGTAGCTCCGATGAATGATCTGAAAAAGACGCAGAAGGTCACCGCGTCGACGAAACCTGACCAGCATTGTCACGAAAGCGAGATGGCCTGGGAGCCGGATTCGCAGGCGCTGGCGTTCTTCTCAGACTGCGCCCATGAAGGCGAGCAAACTGATCTCTATCTCGAAAAGCTAGACGGCAGCCCGGCGCACCGGATCACCGAGTTGAAGGGGCTGCCAAACGCTCCGGCGTTTTCTCCGGATGGAACCAAGGTGGCGTTCCTCTATGTTGAGGGCGCGACGCGTCCGGCAGGAGCGCTAGCGGCTATGAAGCCGCCCTCAGGTGTGATTGGGGAAGATGGAGTGGAGATTCAGCGGGTTGCTACGGTTTCCGCGAATGTCTCCACGCCTACGGCCTCCACATTGGCTACACCGGCCAACCTGCATGTGTACGAATTCGATTGGGCACCGGACTCGAAGGCGCTGGCGTACATAGCGGCCGATCCACCGGGAGAGAATAACTGGTGGGTGGCTACGCTTTACACGCAGACGCCGGGTGAGCAGCCGAAAGCGATTCTGGCTCCGGCAGAAGTCGCGGGCGAGTTGCATCGATTGCAAATCGCGGTACCGCGCTGGTCACCGGACGGCAAGGCCATTGCTTTCATCGGCGGGCTGATGAGTGACCAGGGCTCGACGGGTGGCGATGTATGGGTCGTCTCTTCAACAGGAGGGCAGCCGCGCGATCTGACCAAAGGCCGGCCGACTTCTCCTGCATGGATCTTGTGGGATGGGGATGAGCATCTGTTCGTGAGCGAACTAGCGGGTGGAAATTGCCAGTTGGTGCGCTTCCGGTTGCAGGGAGACAGAACCAGTTCAAGTGCCGCCACCAGCTTTGCCTCTCCTATATTCAGTATCCCCGGGGCGGTCGGGGATGGCCGGATGGAGTTGAGTCTCTCGTCCACGGCCGACCGCTCGATGTTTGTTTTTCACGCCAGCACGTTCGACAAGCCCACCGAGATTTACGCTGCTAAGCCCGGCACGGTGATGTCGTCCGGACTGGAGGGCGTGATGCAGCTGACGCACTTCAACGACGGCGTCGAACCGGCGTGGGGCAAGTCGGTGTCGCTGAGCTGGAAGAGTGACGCGTTTCATGTGCAGGGATGGCTCCTGCTGCCTAAGGACTACGATCCGGCGAAAAAGTACCCCTTGATCGTCGAGGTGCACGGCGGCCCGGCTGCGGCGGTTAGCGGACATTGGGGAGGTGGGGGCGGGTTAAGCGCGACAGCCTTCTCGGCATTGGGTTATTTTGTGCTGCAACCCAACCCGCGTGGAAGCTACGGACAGGGAGAGGCGTTTACCCAAGCCAACCGGAAGGATTTCGGGTATGGCGATTTGCGCGACATCCTGGCAGGGGTAGACGCGGTGGAGAGCAAGTATCCCATCGATCCTAAACGTGTGGGCATCACGGGATGGAGCTACGGCGGGTTTATGACCATGTTCGCGGTGACGCAGACAGACCGGTTCAAAGCTGCGGTTTCGGGTGCAGGGCTGTCGAACTGGCAGAGCTACTACGGCGAGAACTCGATCGATCAGTGGATGATTCCTTATTTCGGGGCGTCAGTCTATGACGATCCGGCGGCCTACGCGAAGAGCTCGGCCATCAACTTCATCAAGAAGGCGCACACGCCAACCCTGGTCGTGGTGGGCGATCGGGATGGAGAGTGCCCGGCTCCACAGTCCTACGAGTTCTGGCACGCCTTGAGAGACGAGCATGTGACCACGCAGCTGGTGGTCTATCCCAATGAAGGGCATGGCTTTGTGGACCCCGAGCATCGCCGCGACGTGATGGATCGGGCGGTGGAGTGGTTTGCTCGCTACATGCCGGCAGGCGACTAACGTCTGCTCGCTATCGGCACTTGAAACCGTCTAAAGAGGGGAAGGGGAGCGGGAACCGCTGCGCCCGGAAGAGGGGGGCGGCCCAGCTTGCCCTGATACACTTTTCTTTGGAGAAAACTTGTTTTGTCGACCGGTCAGGTGTGAGCGGAGACGGCCGTCCATCTGGGCGGACTTCCCGACCACAGGTCCCATTGGGGCGTGCCGGCGGGTCGCTCTCAACTCATATTTTCTGACGTTTTTTTGGAGAGACCGTTCCGCGGTAGCTGAGCGCGGGGCGGGGAGGATTCATGCGGCGGTTTTTGACGCTTGTCTGTCTGTTAGGCCTGGCCCTTCCGGCGGGAATTTCGATTTCCGGATGCTATCGCAATCCGGCTGGGAACTATTGCAACGGTCTCGGTTATGGATTGAAGAACACCGATCTCTATGCCATCACCCTGCAGCCTGAGACCACGGGTATTTCGCTGGCGTTCGGCCAAACGCGCCAGGTGCAGTCGCCGACGGCCGTCAACTGCAAAGGCGGTGCCTTCAGCGTTCAGAGCTATAGTTACGGAACGACCCATAACCAGCTCGTCGATATCTCGCCTACGGGAAACCTTTGCGCGGGCACGTGGAACCGCAATTCAGGCGGCGGCATCGCGGACTATACGATCTGCAATTTCCCTAGTCCCTCTCCAAATACGGAAGGGTTACCGTTCGGCACCGCTTATATATCAGCGGCGGCAAACTCGGTGACATCAAACCCGGTCAAAGTCTATGTGCACGCCCAGGTCAGCTCCATCTCCCTTGTGGGGCCGCAGGCGTGTCTATCTCAGACACAATTGGCGCAATTAGACGCGCAGGCCTGCTACAGCAACAATGGGACCCAGGTGCTGATGTGCGCGCCCTCGACGGTGACCAGCGCCAACTATGCTTGCCCGCTTCCGGCGGGAGTGACATCGGTTCCGAGCTGCACCTCAGCCATCGGTACTCTGACTTATACCGCCGGAACGCCGGCCATCGCTTCGATCAATGCAGAGACGAATCAGATTACTGCTGAACTGCCGGGCACCACGGTCATTACGGCCTCGGTGGCAGGGTCGGGATCGTCGGCTGGGTTCTTCTCCACATGCCCGCCAAAGAACATCTCGGTCACTCTGAACGGAAATACGAGCGGAACGGTAACCCAAGGCGTGGCGCAGAATCTTGTCACGACGGTCACGGACACCAACGACAATCCGATCACCGGTCTGACGCTCGATTACCAGTCGACCAATCCAATCGATATTACAGCGGGAAGCGCGGGCGCGATTACGGCCAACTTCCCCGGCGCTGCTTCGGTGTACGCGATCTGCCAGCCGGCCACATGCAATCCATCGCCCATTAACCAAGTTGGCTTGTATGGAACCGGGCTCTCGGTCTCGAGCAATGCGGTCGATATCACGACTCCGGGAACGGCCAGCTCCTATGTGTGGTACTCAGCGCCGGGACAGTCGCAATATTTCGTTCCGGTGGAGTTGCTGACAGGCACTGTAGGTTCGAACGTTCGGTTGCCCTATGTGCCCAATTCGATGGTGATGGACCGTACGGGAACCAGTCTCTACTTCGGTTCGTCGCATGAACTGATGGTTTATAGCACACTGTCGAACGCGATCTCGGCGCAAAACACCAATGTTCCGGGCGTAGTGCTGGCGGTATCTCCGAATAACTCGGTAGTGCTGATCAACGACCAGATCCGCGATGTCTTCTATCTCTACAATGCATCAGGCACCATTTCAGCGACATTTGGCGGCCTCGGAACTTCAGCGCAGTGGACGCCGGATTCCAAAACCCTTTACATCACGGACTCGTCGGCGGCGAACGATGCGGCGGCCGGCATTACGGGCCATACTGACACGCTCTATGTGTACAACGCGAACACCGGGTTCACGTCGTACCCGCTGCCCGCTCCGCCGGCTTCCTCGGTCGCCAGCTTTACTCCCAGGAACCTGGCAATCACGATTCCCGGAGTTGGCGCGTATCTGAGCGGCGAACCGACAGTGGCGCATACCTGGTGCCCGACGGGAACCGCGGGCAACTATGCCAGTATGGTGTTCTATCCGCAGGGCGATTCAGTTCCCGTGCAGACCGACGCCCTGGCAGCGACCATCGATGGCCAGCATATTCTGGGCGCAGCCGAGATTGGTGGCGGGCTCACGTTCTCTGACATCGGACTCACTCCGTATGCCGGTGGATGTCCTCCAGAAGTAGCTGGAATGCTGCAGCCGTTGACCCTCACGCATTCGGTCCTTGTAAACCAGGCGCCGGTGAACGTAAGTGCCACGGCCGTCAACCAAGTCGTCACCTCGCCCGCTGCAGTTACTCAGGGAACGGCGGGCGCTTCCAACAGCCTCAGCTTTATCACCTACTCGGGATCAACGCCGGGTGCGACGCTGCCTTACTACACGCAGACCGCGGCCGCAACCACCTCGCCAGGTACCCTGGGGTACGTGACTCTTACGGGGGCTTCAGCGATTACAGCTCCGATCGCCGGTGCGTTCAGTCCGGACAACACGCTCTTCTTCGTGTCCACCGCCGGCGATAACATGATCCACTACATCAACACCACGACACTGACTGACACGCAACAGATCAGCCCCAATCTGCCGGCTTGTTCACCGGTTGCCAGTGGCGGCAACAATCTGGGCTGCACCTACACGGGTACGGGAACCGTGGTTCCGGCAACGGCGATTGCCGTGAAGCCGCGCGCCACCACCTAAAGCGAACGCGACAGAAGCGAAGGGCCGGCCTTGTGCTGGCCCTTCGCTTTTTAGATGGAGTACGTTTTCTGTGAGAAGCGCGGGTTCAATCTGAGTTAGGTTTGACGGGTTGCTCCGATACGGTCCGGTAAAATCAAAGCATGATTAAGGGGATCTCCTTGCTTCGCTCGACCCCAAGCCCGGCCGCCTATGAGCGGCTGGCGAGCTTCTTTTCAGCTTTGGGGTTTGAAGCTGGGCGCGGCTGGGAGGAGCAGAAAAATCGCGGAGCGTCGTTTCTGGCTCCCATTGGAAACTTAGAATTCGTGGATGGACAAATGCCGGCGACGGCCACGGTGTGCGTCGAAGTGACGGCGCTCGATGCGGTACACCAGGCAGCGACCGCGTGGTTTCGCGATGCGGGTTTGGAGCCATCCTCGAGCGTGACATCGATTCAAGACACGCATTGGAAGTCGCGCATGTTTACTGCCGAGCCCGAGCCGGGCCATGCTTTCACTTTCTGGGCGTGGACGGATCCGGTGAAGGGCAGGCCAGTGGCCGTAGAAGGTGACCTTTCCGCCACGGGAATGAAGTTTGCGATCGTGGTCGCGCGGTGGAATGCCGTGATCACGGACCGATTGCTCGAAGGCGCGCTGGACGCGCTGTTGCGCAGTGGCGCTCGCCGTTCAGACATTGAGATCGTGCGCGTACCGGGTGCATGGGAGATCCCCGCAGCGGCGCGGACTTTGGCGAATCGCACGACAGGTGACGACAAGCATGCTTTAGATGCGATCATCACGCTGGGATGCCTGCTGCGTGGCGAAACAGCCCATTACGAAGCCATCTACAACGAAGTGTCGCGGGGCATTGGCCAGTCGCAACAGGAGACCGGCATTCCCCACAGCTTTGGCGTGCTGACGTGCGAAACTCTGGAGCAGGCACTGAATCGCGCCGGCATCAAAGCTGGAAACAAGGGGTTTGAGGCTGCTGCAGCAGCCATCGAGATGGTGAGTCTGCAGCGAAAACTCCTTGAAGGCGGCGCTGCTTGACCGCCGGGACGCGGCGCAAGTCGCGCGAGCTAGCCATGCAGATGCTGTTTCAGGCCGACATCGGCAAGCAGACCCAAGAGCAAGTGCGCGAAACATTCTGGCGAGCCGGCGATGAAGTTGAGCCCGAGGTGCGCGGCTTTGCCGAAGATCTATTTCGTGTCGCCATGGCGCATCATGAGCAGATCGATGAACTGATCGTGGCGAATTCGAAGCACTGGCGGCTGGAGCGCATGCCCGCCGTCGATCGCAATCTGCTACGCATGGCGGTCGGCGAGATGCTGGGGTTCAAGGGAACGCCGTTTCCGATCGTGATCAATGAAGCGCTTGAGATCGGGAGACGCTTCTCGGCGCCGGAGTCAATCAATTTTCTCAATGGCATGCTCGATGCCATCGCGCGCAGCTTGCTGCCAAAGTGATGTTATCTCCCCAATGATGCACGATGTAGCGTGCCCTGACCAATCCGCCTCAACCAAATGGCCCGGTAAATCTTCATCAGATGTTCTGATGCGCCTCGACTCCTCCCTCGCTAGGGTTAGGAACTGGCACAACCGCATATTCAAAGCGTGCACGTAGCAGGAGAAGTGTGCGGACCTGCAACCGATTCTGCTGACGCTGTGAGTGTGTTCTGTATGCTGGACCGTGCTGGGCTGGTGAATGTTTTGCCTGCCACGCTGATCTTCGACGAGCAGGGTGAAGTCATTGCGAAGGTCCAAGGGCAAGCGCGCGAGGAAGACATCGTGGGTCCGCTGGAATGGCTGCTGGAGGGCGCATGGGAGCGACCCCTGCGGCGATTACGAAGCGATATTAGACTTGATGCGATTCAGCTTCCGTCGGCGAATCGCC
>CZKL01000471.1_pt1 | contig 13268 bp, 9 predicted proteins | sample 1122441 | NCBI WGS metagenome assembly CZKL01 (sample SAMEA3539301, study PRJEB10725) | soil metagenome | biome: tundra; feature: field; material: soil | place: USA | collected 2010-05 | depth 0.15 m
TAGTGACGGAATGAAATTCTAACCCCACGCAAACAAAGGATCTTGCTCAGCGAGCCGTGGAAGTTGGGCTAGCGTACGCCTGCAGCGCCGAGGGTTCTCACGCCAGCTTCTCTGTGCCGCAGGATCGAGGTCGGCATTGCCGCGCAAGAGCCAGGCCTCGATTGATTCAATATGATGAATTGATCTCTTCAAGATGGGGCCGCATGAGTGAGCTCAGACTGGAGGGACTCGTCGTAGACCGAGAGGGACGAGCGAAACGGAGATATTGTCGATGCGCTGACCGGCGGCGCGATTTTAGGTGAATGCAAAAAGAGGAGCCCGACGGGCTCCTCTTTTTGCATTCACTCTGCGAGGCTTTCAGGATCAATGCAAGTGGAAGTCGACATCAATCACGATCTGCACAGCAACAGGGTGTCCTTGATACATGGCAGGTCGGAACTTGTATTGCCGAACTGCTTCGATTGCCTTTTCATCCAAGCCCATTCCGGCGTGGCGAGTTACGCGGATCGCTTGCGGATTGCCTTGGGGATCGACGATCAGTGAAATCGAAACACTGCCCTGATAGTTAGCTTGGCGAGCAGCTTCGGTAAATTCCGGCTCAGTCGCGTGAACAACAACCGGAGCACTCACGCCTCCGCCGACGCTCATGATGCCGCCACCGTATCCGCCGCCCGTGCCCGTACCCGCGCCCGTGCCATGTCCGGCGCCTATGCCACCACCGAGACCTTGACCGAAACCTGAGCCGCTACCGTGTCCCTGCGAAGCCAGGGCGATCTGTGGCGACTGCGATACGCCAAGGTTTGGCATATTGTTGCTGTCGGGAATCTTGACCATTTCCGTAGGCTCGACGCCAAGCTTTGGGCGCTCCAGCCGTGCAATTTGCGGAGGCAGGAACTGAACCTTCGCGACTTCGGGCATGCGACCCTTGGTGGGCTCGATAATCTGGTGGGCTCCGCCGCCGCCGCCACCGCCCGCCACCTTCGCGATAGGCATGACCACTGGTGGTGGGGCGTAGAGTTTGAAGTCGACGTGCGTGACCATCGCTTCAGGCGGCATGATGACAGCGGAATGAACGCGGACCGCAAGCCACAATACCAGAGCGATGATGGCGGTATGAACAACAAACGAAACCGCGCTCGAGGTACGATCCCGCTTGAACGCAAGCGGATCAATTGTAAAGATGGGTCGGGAATCTGAATCCAATGGGGAATGACTCTGCGAAGAAAATGTCTCTTGCGAGGCCAAGGCAGACCAAGCGGAATTATCTTCATCGCGCAGCATTCGGCTCCGAGCAGACCGGGTGCCGCCTGAAAGTAAATCGGGAGTAGTTGTAAGATTGCCCATATTGTTTTGCCGGAAAAAACAAACTCCGGCGTCTCCTCACTTGGTTGAAACCAAATTGATGACCAACGTACGATGTTCTTTATACGGCTATCTAAGTCAGATGCCGGATTTGGAACTGTCGTCGGTTTTACCAGATGCCTTTATCGCTTCCGGTAATCTTTTGACCAACCAGTGCAGCGGTGGCTAGCCAAGGCAACAAACTCAGACGTGCACCGTTTTGCACTTCGCGCTTCTTCAGCAAACCGGCAAGTTGTGATCCATACAGCTTTGCAGACTGTGGCATGATCGGGACCCTGATGAATTCTTTGCGATAGAAAACCTGATCTCCGCCGAACCTTGCTGCGTCTAAAACGAACTGTGGTAATTCGATGCCCGTACCGCGGTATTGCTTCACGTAATCTGAAACGATTACGAGATAGGTTGCTACGCCTTCCCAGATGCCGGCGCTGGTGGCTGCCGCGCGAAGATCCTGGAAGTCGATGCCAATCGTTTCTGAAAGCGTGACATTGTCCACGATGTCGCACAGTCTGAAATAGAAATGGCGATACATACGCTGCAGCGTCGAGATCATAATGCGATCTGATACTGACGTTAAGCGAAAGTCGAGGCCATTGACTTGAACCTGACGTGCGCGAGGAGCGATGCGGGAGGCAATCACTGTCTGCTCGCCCGTCTGTCCGAGGCGGCCGACGTGAATCTCAACCGATTCCGGAAGTCCGGGGATCTCGAAGTTCCACTTGCGCGCGAGACGATCTCCCCAACTGCGTTCTGACTTCTTCGCGTTGAAACGCCTCTTCATCAGGTCGATGACCTCTTTTGATTTCGCATTTGAATAAAGATCGAGGTCGCTGCCGAGATCGGGCCAGTGATCGAGCGACTTGATCACGGTTACATCGCGGTTTTCTTCCTCGAAGGCTTTGCAGATTTTATGAAGGAAGCTAACAGCGTTGTTAATACGTGCACGCTCTTCAACGAGGGCCGTCTCCGCCCATTCAGCGCGAATGCTGTCCTTCGCTTCACGCATCATGTTAAGGAACAACTCCATCCCGCGGACGATCACGTGGTTTGAATTTGCCAGTGAAAGTAACTCGTCGAATTCTTCGCGGCTGATATTTCGAATATCCGACTTCAACGCCGCCATCTCGGAGGAATAGGTTGGATCGCTATTCCGCGGCAGAAGCAGCAGGCGAGAAAGAAGGATCATCGATTTACCCGAAGGTGACGCAGGAGCTGACGTTGTCATGTGTGCAAAATCCTTGGTGAAGATTATTGAGGAACGGTAGACGAAGGCCCCTGGGGTGGGGCGGTTGTCGACGGCTGTTGTTCGGGCGTCGTCGAGTTATCACGAGGAGTCAATTCAATCGGACCAGTCTCGCGGCGGCGCTCCTTGGTGTACTTGCCGATCTCGCTATCAACCTTGGTGTTGCTGTCGACAGCGACGATGGAGAGCTTCTTGCCCTCTGCTGAAGTCTGTGTCGCCAAGCCAATACGGGCTTCGGCATCAGCGGCTTTCCGCGCCTTCTCATAGAAGAACTGAGCGGTTTCCAGGTCGCCATCCCTCTCTGCAACATAGCCACGGTTGTTCAGAGAGAACGCGCTGTTCGGATTCAGCGAATAGGCTTGAAGAAAGTTTTGCTTTGCAACAGACCAATCGTTCTGATTTTCTGCAGCGACGCCACGCCACGTGAACATCACAGCCTGCGCCTCGTCAGACTGAGTCTGCTGCATGCGGCTCTGTAACCGGGTGGCGCTATCAGCGGCCATCTTACTCACGGGCTTTCCTCTCCATGAGCGATTCAATGTCACTACGACTGCTTCTGAGGAGTTCGATTCAGCAGCCTGGTTGTAGCATTTCAAGGCGCCTTCATAATCGCCGATAGCTTCGTCAGCTACTCCGAGGTTATTCAGAGTGAAAGGGTTCTTGGGATCCAATTGTAGAGCCTTCTGCAAAAGAACTGAAGCTTCAAGCCCGCGATCTTGCGACAAGAGCCCGATTGCATCTACATTCATGCGGTTTACCCGCATGGGCACGTCCTGGAGGACCTCAAAAGCGGTCTTCATTGGCTTGCCGACCAAGGCCTTCGTGTTGCTACGATCGATGTCAGCGTTGCTGCCCTGCTGGGTGGCCAACAGGTAAAACTTGTTGGCGCGCTCCAATTGGCCCTGCAACTCAGAGATGTACCCCAGGTTGTTCAGGGTGAAGGGGTCGGCCGGATCAAAGAGATAAGCCTTGTAGAAGATTGCCTCGGCCTTCTCATACTGATGCTTATTGATCGCTTCAACGCCTTCACGATTCAAACGTTGCACCGGAGTCATCTCGCTGCGCTTCGGCAAGGTGATTGCCAAGTCTCGGGCAGCCGCATCAAGGGATGCGAATCCTCCGAAGATCGCGAAGACTGCGACCAATCTATGCAAATTACCAATCATTATGGCGTTTTGCCCTTTTCTATCCGCCCCAGTCGGTGGATTGGATTAATGGGGTATAAACAATTGGATGCGCTTTGGGCGGTTGTGTTGCCAGACGGCCCAGATTTTCCTCCAGCTTTCGTACCTTCAGGCCACCACCAAGTGCCTATTGCCATCTAAACTTGTGTCTAACCAGGCAAATTCGTCTCAGGTGTGGTGAATGGACCGTATTTTTTCGCTTATTTTGCTCTCAACTGTGGCTTTTGGTGCCCAAAATCTGGCAAACGCACAATCTGAACAGCCTTCGGGTTCGTCGCCCACCCTCAAAACAGAGGATGCGCCCACCGAGGCGCTGACATTGCCTGCTGCCCCGCGCGGAAAAAGCACCGTCATGGGTGGCGAAATCAAGAGTGTCGACCCGGTTTTAGATCAAATAACGTTGAAAGCATATGGCGAGCGGCCTATCAAGATCTTTTTCGATGAACGCACTCAGGTTTTTCGGGATGGCAATAAGATCAATTTAACGGATTTGGGACCCGCAGAACACGCATCTGTGCAAACGGTTCTGGATGGGACGACTGTATTCGCCCTGAGCGTCCACATTCTGTCCAAATCGCCTGAAGGTGACTACCAGGGCCGCGTGATCAGCTTCAACTCCGGAACCGGAGAGTTAGCCATGAGCGGTGTGCTCTCGAACCAGCCCATGAAGATCCACGTGGCTTCCAATACCTCCATTACCCGCCAGGGGCAGTCGGCTTTCGCGTCAGCACCGTCGGGCCAATCTGATTTGGTCCCGGGAGCCCTTATTTCAGTGAAATTCGAATCGAAGCAGGGCAAAGGCGTGGCCAGCCAGATTGCGGTTCTAGCTACCCCTGGTGCCACCTTCGTTTTCAGCGGCAACATCACTTCTTTCGATATGCACTCGGGATTGCTCGTCCTGGTTGATCCGAGGGATGAGAAGACTTATACGATCAATTTCGATCCCGCGCGCTTTCCAATCAGCCAAAAATTTCATAGTGGTCTGCACCTGAGAGTGGCGGCCAATTTCGGAGGCAATCGCTACACAGCGAGCGAAATCACGGAGACTCAAGCTGCGGAGTAGGGCGGCCTCTGCAGACCATCCTTTCTGGGACTCTCCTCCCCACCCTTCAGCGTCCGCCCTGGGCTTGTGTCCTGGGGGCTATTCCGGCGCCTCGAGGCGCGCTCACGGCAAGCGTTTTCCTTTCGGCCGCCAAATCGTTAAATTAAGAGGCAGTGCTTGGACACTACGCGCTTGCCATCGAGAGATGCCCGACTGATCCTTGACGCGGCATCTGTAGGCGTGCCCGTCCAAGTCGCACCAATCGGTTATCGGCCCCTGGGATCGGGATGTCGAGCGCACCGTTGAGTGATTGAGGCCGAATGCATTTAAAGAACAGGCGTGACTTTCTTAAATTGTGCGTAACGTCGGCGCCAGCGTTGGTCCTGGCCAACCGCATCGAAGCCCAGCAAGCCATGGCAATGGGCTCTCCAGGGGCACAATCGAGCCGACGCGCTTCCGCCGCACTGGAGCGGTACGTCGATCCGTTACCTATTCCCAAACGCCTTGCGCCGTATGGAAACCGCAAGGGTACGGGCTTATATCGCGTTCGCATGCTCCAATTCCAGCAGAAGCTGCATTCAAGTCTCCCTCCTACGACTCTTTGGGGTTATGAAGGGCAGTATCCAGGGCCGACGATTGAGGCGCTACGGGACAGTCCGATCGAGGTCGATTGGCAAAACCAGTTACCGCAACAGCCGCTCTTCCCACCCGATCCGCGCATCCATGGCGCGATGCCGCCTACCCCTCCGGTGCGTACCGTGCCGCATCTTCATGGTTCGCGTACGCGGTCTGAGAGTGACGGGTTGCCGGAAAAGTGGTTTACACCCGGAACTTCAGCGCGCTACTCCTATCCCAATAACCAGGCCGCAGGGACCCTTTGGTATCACGACCACGCCGTTGGCATTACGCGGTTGAATGTCTATTCAGGATTGTCGGGATTCTATCTCTTGCGCGACGCAGAGGAACGTCAATTGGGGCTGCCTGACGGGGAGTACGAAATCCCGCTGCTGCTACAAGACCGCATGCTCGATGACGCGGGTCAGCTTGTGTATGCGCCGACTTTCGACGACGGGCAGAAGGCCCAAATCGCTCAATGGGCGCCGCAAATGTTTGGCGATCTTCCCGTCATCAACGGTGCGATCTACCCGTACCTCGAGGTTGAGCCCCGCGCTTACCGCTTACGTGTATTGAATGGAGCGAACTCCCGATACTTCAGCTTGTTCTTTAATCTTGCCAAGCGTCCTACTGATATTCCGTCGCTGGTCACGTTTAACCAGATCGGATCGGACGGTGGTTTTCTCCCCAAACCTGCTCCGCTGACAAAGCTGCTGATGGGACCCGCCGAGCGCGCGGATTTGATCGTGGATTTCTCGGGGTTGGAAGGTAAGACCGTCACTCTTTCAAATAATGCCGCCACCCCGTATCCAGGATGGGGAATGATCGTACCCCTGTACGAGCCATTGGACGAGTTGATGCAATTCCGTGTGACGCGGAAGAAGAGCCCGACCGGCAAGGCATTCACAATGCCCGCGTCCTTCGCTTTCACGAAACTCGATCAGACCGCGGCAGTGACGACGAGGGATTTCGTCTTGTCCGAAACGATTGATGACCAGGGACATTCGCTCGGCGTCCGCATTAACAACAGGGGATATGATGATCCGCTGACAGAAAGCGTGAAGCTCGGTTCGACGGAGAAATGGCGCTTCATCAACACCACTGAAGATGCACACCCCATGCATCTGCATTTAGTGCAATTCCAGCTTGTTGAGCGCCATGGCTACGATACGGCCTTGTTCCATCGCGGCATTCTCAAACTCATCGGCTCGCCTCGTCTTCCCGCCCCTTATGAAGCTGGATGGAAAGATACGGTCGTTGTGAACCCCGGGGAAGTAGTGACCATCGTCGTTCGTTTTGAAGGCTTCACTGGCCGCTATGTTTTTCATTGCCACATGCTGGAACATGAAGACAATGACATGATGCGGCCCTACGAAGTCATCTCCTGAAAAGTAAAACGCCGCAAGGATTGAGGGCTAACCCCTTAATCGTTGCGGCGTTTTTCGTCTTCGCCTGCCTGAATTTCCTCGTGCTAATTCAGATCACTCAGCAAGCGCTATAGCGTGGCCGCATGGCAACTGCTGCTCACCACCGACGTGATCGGCGCCGGCGGCGTTGGCGGAGTGGCCCACGGAATGTTGGTGAAGTCGAAGAAATCCAGAAGGTCAGGTTGAGCGGCGTCACGATTCGTCAGGTGCGCGTTGGGACCGATGAAGCGGTTCTCAACGAACTTGATGATCGCGGTGTGATCGATCGGCGTGTGCGAGACATAATGCCGACGCGTGAAAGGCGAGACTACAAAATTCGGCAATCTGAAGCCAAGCTGGGCGGCGAATCCCTGCTGTGTAACCAGATCACCAGCGGTCGACCCCGGCCAACCGGATTCCAGATCGCAGTGCGTAGTGGCAGGTCCCGGTCCGAGTGTGCCATCGGGCTGCGTCACTTGCGGGGGCACGCACGGGAAATAGTTCGGGTTGGTGTCGGGATTGACAGAGATTCCTGCGATGTCAGGATACGCCGATTTCACAGCCGCATCGGTGTTGTCATTTGAATGCTTAGGTACCGGGGGAACGTGGTCGAACGGACCACCGCCTTCGTCATAGCTGAAGAAGAAGACCGAATCGTTCCATGAAGGGCTATTCATCAGAGCGTTCACAAGCTTGGACACTTGATTTTGCCCCGACAGAATTGATTGCCCTGAACCAGGGTGCTCGTCGTTATTGGCGTAGCCAGCCTCGATGAAGGCAAAGCTCGGCAGCGTGCCATTGGCGACATCAGTCATGTATTGCGACACGGGCGCGATGTGCGTCGGATCGATGCAGAACGAATTAGTGGAATCGCCGACAACGCTCGACGGCTGGAGCGGCGCCGCGCATGGGAACTGCTTATTCAGGTACTTGAACGAGTAGGAGAAGTTGTTGAAGTCAGTCGCGGGGAATCTGTTTAGCCCTGCTCCGCATTCGTCGTCATTTTGGCAGAAGCCCTGCGTCACAGTGTAGTAGATCTTCCAGGAGACATGAGCGTTATCCAACTCCTGGAAAATGGTCTGCATGTTCAGCTGGGAAGCAAGCTTATCGTCGCCCGCGGGGTCACGCACGAGTCCTTGCGTCGTTCCGCCGGAGAAGGTGGCAATGCGGTTATCGATGCTCTTGCTGGCCACGGGGGAGAACCAGCGATCGGAGACCGCAAACTGCGAAGCCATGTAGTAGTAGTAGTTGAGATATCCTTCGTCGTAGTAGCCCATCGCGCGCTCGCCCTGCAAGTCAGTGAAGTTACCTGAACACGAGGTTCCCTGAGCGCAGCTCTTTGCATATCCCTCGGCGTTGTGGACAAAGCCATCCATCTTGTAGCCGCGGTTGCTATCGAAGTTGTACCGGTCGACATCGCCGAAGCTGGCCAGCCAGTCGGAACTCATGTCGTCGTTGCAGGTGGTCGTAAATTTGAAGAGGGGGAACTTCTGACCCTCGTCGTCCTGATTGTCAAACTTGCTCAACTTATCGTCGATACCGTCAACGGTGTAAGTGACGCCATCATCGCCGACGTTCATGTTGTTAGTGACGCGGTATGGGTTAAGCATGCCGAAGTAATTGTCGAAGGAATGGTTCTCCTGCTGTTCAAAAATCACGTGATTGATCTGCTGGACGGAGCCTGCCGGTATGACTGTAACAGTCGTTTGCGCCGTTGCAGGCGTTGTCCCTGTGGCTCCGGTCGCCGTGGCGGTGTAAATCGTCGTCGCTGTGGGGCTGACAGATTGAGTGCCGCCGGCAGCAGGCAAGGAGTAACTGCTGTTATCGCTGCCGGTGATGGTCACACCTGTCGCATTGGTAGCGGCAACGGTCAGAGTAGAAGGACTGCCCGACACGACTTTGGTTGGATTTGCGGCGATGGTCACGGTCGGCTGCGGATTCGGAGTAACGGTAACGGTCGCGGTGGCCGTTGTTGTTCCACCTGCTCCAATCGCGGTGGCCGTGTAAGTTGTGGTTGCAGCAGGAGTGACCGTTTGGTTCCCTCCGCTACCTGACGCCACCGGGTAGGTAGTGCCATCGCTGCCTGTGATCGTGACTTGTGTAGCGTAGTTCGCGGCCACGGTCAGCGTTGAAGAACTTCCGACTGTAATCGAAGCGGGATTAGCGGTGATAGTGACAGTGGGTATCGGGTTAGCCGAGACGGTCACAGTCGCGGTTGCCGTGATAGTTCCGCCTGGACCCGTTGCAGTGGCCGTGTAGGTGGTACTCGCAGCCGGGCTTACAGCCTGTGTGCCACCGGTTGCGGCAAGTGTGTAAGAGCTCTTATCTGATCCAGCGATCGTCACTGTAGTTGCGTTGGTGGCGCTTACGGTGAGAATTGAAGACGTGCCGGCGGTAATCGCTGTTGGATTTGCGGTGATCGTGATTGTCGGCGCCGGAGCGGTGACCGCAGTGACCGTGACAGTCGCCGTGGCTGTGACCGTACCACCAGCACCCGTTGCTGTTGCAGTATAAGTGGTCGTCGCTTTTGGACTCACCGCTTGCGTTCCGCCTGTTGTCGCGAGCGTATACGAACTGCTATCCGATCCGGTGATCGTCACCGAAGTCGCGTTCGTTGCAGCGACCGTCAAGGTGGACGAAGCACCGGCTGTGATCGAAGCCGGATTGGCGCTGATGGTCACTGTGGGAGCGGGCGTCGTAGTCGCGTTTACCGTTACTGTCGCTGTGGCTGAGGCTTTTCCCCCAGCCCCAACCGCGGTGACGGTATAAGTCGTGGTTGCAGAGGGAGTGACGGCCTGAGTTCCTCCGGCGGCCTGCAAAGTGTACGAAGAGCCGTCAGAGCCTGCGATCGCCACCGAAGTAGCGTTCGTTGCAGCAACCGTCAAAGTCGACGTAGCGCCAGCATTAACAGTTGCTGGGTTCGCGGCGATGGTTACCGTGGGTGCCGTGTTTGCGGTGACATGAGGGCCGCCGCATCCTGCAAACAAGAAGGGAAGCAGAATGCTGGGAATAATCCAAAACAGAGTCCGAACTGCAGATCTTTGAACGCGCGCCTTTTTCAAGGGTTCTCCTTTGGTTTCTTCCCATAAGCGAGCGCGCAGCGGGCTTAGAGCAATTAAAGCCTGAGCATGCGAAACGACTCGTCAGAAAGGTAGTGCGGTCCTGTAGATGTCAGACGCGGCACAGGCCGGAATGAAATCTGGGTATTTGGAGCGGAACGTGTCTTTCTGCAGCCCGCCCAAAAAGTCGGCGTCCCCCCCCGCAGGAAACACATACATCTTGGATGGTGACGTGGGCGGAGGAGATGCTTCGTGGTTAGAACAACCTCAATGGCGACAGTCAAGGCCGTGTGAGTTGAATAAGACCACAGGGGTAGTTTTTATCACATTAACGGCGAACACATGAAATGGAAGCGTAAGTGTATCTGGGAAGCATTTGCCCCGGCCAACAATCGGCCGGGGCAAATTTGATTACTTCGTAGTATTAGTACTCAATTTTGGCTCGATATGTGAGTACTTATGGCTTTGGATGATTGATATCGTTCGCATCGCGGCTAAGGTGACTGATTGAATTGCGCGCCTGTGGCCGAGAAAAGGAGTCGGAATGATCGTCAAGGTGCGCAAAACTGCCCGCCACCTCGATCCCATCCCGGTTGCGCCTTCCCGCCCCTGATTGACCAAGGAGGATTGTCTGCACACTCCAGTCGGGAGCGGCTTCCCGGTTGCGTAAACCGCGCAGCCAAGAGCGCTTGCGGCCGGGAAGAACGCCGGCCTTACGAATCTCGCGCTTGCGCCGGTTAAGTTCAAACCAGCGCAGATAATTTCCAACGACGCGGGTCATTGTCATTTCTACGCCCGCTTCGAAATTGTGCTCCGCCATTTGGTGTTGCAATTCTTGCGACTTCAAAATCGTGATCAGCTCTTGAGCCAGGTCGGCTGCGTCTCCAATCTTGTAAAAGCGAACTGCCATGTCCTCGTCTGAAGCCATGCCGCGAAAATCGTCGATGTCCGCACACACGATTGGCACGCCATATTCGCACGCCTGGTGGGCTGGCCCGCTCGAGCCGGTGGCCGAGTCGTAGGGCAACACCAATACCGACGTTGTCTGAAACAGCTCTGGGATATCTTCTTCTGCCACATAACCCCTGAACTCGATAGGCAAGTGTGCTGGTTGAGCCTCTCGAATCGACTCCCAATAGCCCGCTCTCGTGTGGTGATTGGCGCCGGCGACAACCAGGCGCGCATTGGGCACCTTCTCCAGCACCATCGGGAATGCTTCCATCAGAGTTTCAAGGCGCTTGTAGGTTCCCCAATGTCCGATCGCTAGAATGCGCATATCTGGATTGCCGCGCTTCGAAAAATCCGGCGGGGTAGGAACCGTAGCAAAGGTCCCGTGGGTGCCCAGCAACACATTCCGGGCAGCATATTTGGTGACCAGCGTCTTGTGGTACCCGGGGAGCATGACAGAGACTGAATGCGCTTTGAGCAAAGCCTTGGTGGCAAGGTTCGTGCCAATGCGAAATAGCCTTTCGCGGCGCACGCCTGCGGCTGCGAAATCCACGTGCTCGATGATGTGGTGCAGGGTAATGTGGGTGAAAAATCCGGCAGCTCTTGTTAGGGCGGGCGCAGAAAGTCCAGCGAATGCAGCCACCGGATTCTCTGGTGTTCCGAAGCTCGAGAAGACCAGGTTGTACCACACGACGTCAGGTTTCAATCTGCGAATCGTATTCACCAGACGCATCGGCGTGGTGACAGCCCCAAACTTCCAGCAGCGAATCACATTGAAGCCGGGAAGCTCAGTCATTTGGTCGGCTTTCAACGTATTACCGTGCTCGTCCGTCGCGAACTCATAGTCAGTCAATTCGTCGGCGAGAATAGTCAACTCGACGTCGGGATTGCTTTGAAGTTCCCGGGCAATATGAAATGCATACTCGTTCAACTGGCGCCCGCTTGGAGGAAATGTGGCAACTAAGCAAATTTTCATGGATCCACCTTCAAAATAGGCTGATGTTCACGTACGGTCGGAACTGTTGATTCTGTGCACCCGTAAAATTGATGAATGTCTCTTCCTGGAAACCTGCGGTAAACCGAATTGGATATTCCAGGACAACATCTCCCGTGTCATCGTTGAACTTCCGACGGAAGGGCCTGGCATACGTAACGGAAAAGCCGTTCTGAGTCGCGTCATACACGTGAAAGCTTCGAGTGCTGGAGTAAGCCGTCGACACACGGAAATTCCAGCTTTGGTTCGGAGCAAAGTTGATGGCGCCCGCCGGTCGCAGGTTCTGCGCAATTCCGGAATTCGCACCCACGATACGCCATGCGCGAAGGTCTTCGGCGAGAGCCCGCAAACTGAGCTTCTGAGAAAATCTATGTTCGATGCCTGCGTAAGCCGAGGTGTAATAGTCCTCGTAATTCACCGGAGTGAATTGCTGATCGCTCGCTCCCCAGCCAGTTACCAAGGCAGTCTTTCCCCAAGGTGCCCCTACTCTGAAGTCAATCGCGCCCGACAAGGATCTCGAATGCACATTGCTTTCTGTGAATGGACCAGCCTCGCGAATTACGTATCCGCTCACTGAGACGGCGTCGAAGAACGAGCTTGTCGACACATACGTGAACACGCGGAAGAGGTTTTGGTTCAGAGCCACAGGAGACTCAGAGTCACGACGAATCGTGACTTGAACTCCACTGTCAAGCGTCACAGTATTACGTCCGATGTTGAAGGTCGGATTCAACCCGTAGTTGAAGTTGTAATCCGTGGTGTTGCGATTAACGACGGAGTTGGTTGCGGGCACAGAGATTTGTCCACGAGAGTTCCTTATCTGGAAGAATCCGCTTGAGACCGGCATATGGTTGAGATGGAGATGGAATGCATCCAGCCACTGCGTCTGTAGAGAGGAACGAGGTGGTGGGAGTAAGGACGTGTCTGTACTCGGAACGGGAAAAGCCGCATCAAGCTTGGAGTCGAGGACATACACGGTCGAATCTTCGAAGATCGGATCCACTGAGAAATCGGATAACAAGCTGAGTACCGGTGTGACTCTCAACCCTTCGTCCGCTCCGGCCTGCAGTAATCCTTGTTCCGCTGTCTGGTCCTCGCCTTCAGCGGTTGAGGCCTGGGCGAACGATGTGAGAGCTTGAGCGTTGTGATGCTGCTGGCGATAGAGGTTCGCTTGAGCCAGCAGGTATTGGTAGTCCGGCCCGCTATCCGCATCAACGCTGACTGCTGACAGCTCCCCCTGAGCTCGAGTTGAGTCGCCTGTTGCGAGGTAGTTGTTGGCGAGTCCGATGTGTACCGCCGAATCGGGCGCTCCGGCGGCCTTGGCGTGGTTCAGGTAGGTCTCCGAGAGCTGGTAATCGTGCATTGATCGAAACACGTCGGCAGCCGCGATGTACTGCGTGCCCGAGTACGGTTCG
>CZKL01000303.1_pt1 | contig 13183 bp, 7 predicted proteins | sample 1122441 | NCBI WGS metagenome assembly CZKL01 (sample SAMEA3539301, study PRJEB10725) | soil metagenome | biome: tundra; feature: field; material: soil | place: USA | collected 2010-05 | depth 0.15 m
TAAATTCGCCATCTTTCAGGGGGTTGAAACCCCCTGCTCCCTCCGGGATCTTCGATTTACAACTGTAGTATTAGGCTGTTTTGGCGGTCTGCATCTCACGCCCGTAATGCTGCTTCAGGTTGCTTGGCGTAATCAATTGATGCTTGATAAAAACTGCATTTGGAACCGGAACTCGCTGAGTAAGCATGTCCAACGCAAGTGCGATGAGCTGTTCTCCGTATCGCTCGGGGAAGTAGGCCACTGAGCCGATCAACCGGGAATTGGGTTTGCGCATCTGGAGACGAGCCTCAATGGACCCATTCTGCCCAACTATCGCACAATCCTGTAATCGATCCGCATCCCTAAAGGCCTGCAATGCACCGAGAGCGCTTGGGTCAAAAATGGCGCTTACGAGAATTCTTGTCGCCCTGGATTTGTCCAGGTGCCGCTTGACGCTTTCACAACTTACATCGAACTGCCAGTCTCCATTTACGGTGAAAATCTTTGCCTGCGCTGAATTGGGAATCACTTCATTGATCCCCAGAAGGCTTCCAGTGAGTCGAGCCTCGGGCAAGGATCCAGCTCGTGGGGCGCCGACCAACAGGATTTCATCCACTTCCCCTTTCCAATGCCGCTGCGCCCAGTGCGCCAGGTAGCGCCCAGCCGTGAGACCTGCATGACAATTGTCTACGCCAAAGTAAATTGCATTGGGATGAGGCATTTCAATTGCAATCAGTGGAATTTTTCTGCTCCTGGCCCGCGTGGAGATGACGGCAGCGACCTGAGAGTAGGATTGAAACATCATGACTAGATCGACGTTTTCGGCGAGCAGCCTTTCTACATTTGCAAGCGCGACGTCCGGACTTTGCTGGCTATTCAGCACCACAAGGTCTACTCCCGCCCGCTGTGCGCTTTCTATGAGACCCCGAGCGACAGCGCGGTAAAAGGAGGTTTCTCCGGTCTCCGCCAGATAACCGATCTTATACCTTCGTCCCGGAGAGAATCCGCCCGCTAGCCGATACTTTCTGCCTCCGTCCTTCACAACCATGCCATTCAGCTGAAGTGTGGTCATCAGTCGGAAAACGGTCGGCCTGCTCAAGTGCGTAAGCTCAGCGAGCTCGAACAAAGGCAAACTTCCTTCGTTCTGAAGAATCCGCAGTAGGCGACATGCGCGCCCGACTGATTCAATCTGGTATGGAGCCGCCTTTCCCGGCTGGGTTTCCAAGTTCTCCCTCTTCTTCATTGGCAGAGCATTTCATCAGACGAAATGCTTCGTCAATTCCAAAATTGCAGGATGAGCTTATCGCCGGAAGAAATATGTCACATAGCGTCTTGAAAAGCGATTTTCCATTGTTGATCAGGCGGCCTCTGGAGTTCGCAGGATGAAATCACAACCATCGGCCTCAGCGTTCCTTGACTGTTGTTTCATCTCGCCCTTAGGTTTTTGGTTGCGAAGTAATTCCCCTATTGCAACAAGTGAGGAATCATGCCTCGCCGCAAACAGAGATGTAACAACCACTTAATTTGGAGGTTTAACCCATGTTCGAGCCAATCCAATACGTTTGCCCGGCCACACTGAGGCAATCAGGACTTAAGGCATTCCAGAAGCGCTACTCATTCGTCAACATATTGATGGAGTTGAAGTTCAGTCGCCATTTTAGGGCGATGCTGGTATACGCGATACTGCTATCGGCCTTAACAGCCGGTAAAGCACAAAGTGGCGGCGCCACCGGGACGATCGTCGGGAGCGTGGTTGATTCGACAGGTGCTGTGATTCCTGGAGCACAGGTCAGCATCACCGAAGCCGATACAAACGTCACACAGCGAACCACAACATCCGCAACCGGCACCTACTCTGTTGCTTCCTTGAAGCCAGGTACATACCGCGTGACAGTTGTTGCGAAGGGATTCTCAACAACAACAGCTCTAAACGTTGAATTGACAGTAGGCTCTGAAGCGCGTGTCGATCTCAAGTTAGCGCCGGGTTCGGAGCAGCAGACCGTCAACGTGAATGCCGAAGCGATCAGCCTCGATACTGAGAATGGAGCCATCGGGCAGGTAGTTACCGGGGAGGAAATTGTTGATCTCCCTCTAAATGGCCGTAACTTCACGCAACTCCTTCTTCTCAATTCAGGAGCTGTCTCCAGTAGCGGTGAGCAAGGCTCTCTGCGTGCGAACGAAGGTGGCTCGCTCACAATTCAAGGTTCGCGTCCCACTTCCAACCAGTACTTTCTCGATGGCATCAATATCAACGACACGTATTACCAAACACCCGCTGTCGTTCCATCGATCGACATATTGCAGGAATTCCAGGAGCAGACCAAGGGCTATTCCGCTGCATACGGCGGAGGGGCGAACCAGCTGAATATCAGCACCCGGTCCGGGGCAAACCAGGTCCATGGCACAGCCTACGACTTCTTCCGGAACGACGCCCTTGACGCAAAGGGCTACTTTACCCCCCACACGGCCAAGAACCCGCCGCTTCGTCAAAACCAATTCGGGTATGTGCTCAGCGGTCCTGTCGTCGTCCCGCGTCTCTATAACGGGCATAACAAGAGCTTTTTCCTCGCAAATTACGAGGGCCTTAGGTCCAAGACATCCACGAATAATTTCAGAAATGTGCCCACGGTGGCTGAAAAGGGGGGCCAATTCACGGACCCAATCGTGAATCCGTTCACGAAAGTTCCGTATCTAGGTAACTTCATCGACCCATCCACATTCTCCACGCTCGCGACAAACTCTCTGAGCCACATTCCAGATCCAAACAGTACGGCACCGCAGGGAAACTACTTTGTTACTTTCTCACTGCCCACGGATTCGGACCAGCAGACCTATCGATTCGACCAGACTATCGGTACGCACGATAACATATTCGGTCGATACACGCAGACGGCCTATGTGGCTACTTCGCAAAGTACAGGAGGATCATTCGCAGAAGGATTGGCGAACTTCAGCGAGACCTCAAAGAGCGTTGTCGGAAGCTGGACTCACACCTTCTCTCCAACCCTGCTCAACCAAGCGCGCTTCGGCTATATGTCCGAAGGAGCCAATCTCGAAGGACAGCAGACGACCGCTGCTGCTCTCAACGCATTAGGCTTGCAAAATCTTTACCCATTTTCTCCCGATCTTCCGTTCCCGGTTCTTTCGTTTCGCGGCAACAACCTTAGCCCCTTCGGCGGCGATGCAGTGATTCAGCAGTTTAACGAACAGCCCTACTCCATCTCGGACGCGGTGACCTGGAACGTCAAGAGGCATACCATCAGCTTCGGACTGGACGTGCGTTGGTGGCACACCTACCAAAACAATCCGTCGCCTCCCGAGTTGACCTTTGACGGTTCAGGGTCGGGCGATCCGTTTGCAGATTACCTCGCTGGCTATGTGGCGCAAGCAACCGCGCTCGCGCCAACCCCCTACGCCCCAACGATTGCGTCGTCCAATGCAGTGGCATACAGCTTCCGATATTTTGCCCCCTGGATACAGGACGACTGGAAGGTCTCTCAGAAACTCACCATCAACGCCGGTCTTCGCTATGACCTCAACAAGAAACCCGTTGAGGACATGGACCGTGTTTTCTGGCTTGATCCCAATATTCCTGGAGGCGGCGAATACACCGCAAACAAATCGATTATCGCCAGCGGCATCGGAGGTTCCCTGTACGCCTACGGAGGTGAACACTTTCCGGGTCCGGCGCAGGTGCTGAACTTTGCGCCGCGCGTTGGTTTTGCCTACCGGCCATCCAGCAACGATAAGACCGTAGTGCGAGCCGGCTATGGCATCTTCTACGACACGGCAGAGACCAAGGAAGCAGACGACGGTGGAGGCTATCCATTCGCGGAGCAAGTGAGCCTTATGGATGTCAGTTCCACCAGCTTGTTCCCCGTCACACCGGCGTTAGCCCCAGTGACAAGCACCGACCTGGGTTTTCTCTTCATCCAAACGGCGCGGACACACACGCCTTACATGCAAGACTGGCAGCTATCCGTCGAACGCGAGGTCTTTGCAGGATGGAAGGCTGAAGTGGATTATCTTGGGTCCAAGGGCACTCATCTTCTTGGACGAGTTTGGGAGAATGCTCCAACCAAGTGGGATCCGGCAAATCCCACACCGGTTTCCGCGCGCATTCCCTACCCAAACATCGGCTTGATTCTTGACCACTTCTACGACTTCTATTCCAACTACAACGCTCTGCAAGCAAAGCTGGAACACTCGGGAAGGAACTACAGCGCCATCCTGGGCTACACTTACTCGCACAGTCTGGATGACAAGTCGTCTGAAGCGGGCATCAATGGTGACACCTCCGGCAACGGCCCGCAGAACGAATACAACTTTAACGCTGACTACAGTTCGAGCAGCTTCGATATTACGAACAGCTTTGTGGGCAGCTTTACGGCCGACCTTCCGTTCGGCAAAGGCAAGCATTTTCTTGCCGGCAGTTCCAGGCCGCTCGACATCCTGGTCGGTGGCTGGCAAGCCAATGGCATTGTCACCCTTCGAACTGGCTTTCCGTTTTCTGTTGCTGCAACCGATATAAACTTTATCAACCAGTGTTTCGGTCAGCGAGCTGACGTTGGCGGCAATCCGCAAGCTGGAGGGTTCCATAAGGGCGTAAACGAGTGGTTCAACACTTCGTCGTTCGTTCAGCCTGCGATGGGGAACTACGGCGATTCATCGAGAGATATCCTTCGTGCGCCTGGTGTCGAAAATGTGGATGCCTCTTTCTTCAAAAGTTTCGCGTTGGTTGAACGGCTGAACCTTCAGACCCGCTTTGAGGGATTCAACCTCTTTAACCACACGAACTTCGGTTTTCCAAATGCAGGCGTCCCACAGAGCGCAGCCCTTCCCAATCCCTCGTTCGGAACGATTGGCTCAGCGGCACCAGGGCGGATCATCCAGATCGCGGCGAAGCTTATCTGGTAGGAGCAATGCGAGTTCGGGTTGGGGGCGCAGTTCAGACTCGCAGCCACCAACCCCGGTCTCAAGCAAATCTGGAAAGGGCAACTTCAAGGTGGGGCAATGGACAGGCGAAAGTTTCTAACCGGCGCTGTCGGCCTGGTAGCGGGCACTCAACTCGACTGGCGGCTGGAAGCGGAACAGCTACGCGGCAGGGAAGGCTCATGTCGGGTCGCGGCTTATTACTTCGGCAACTACCATCAGGATGTTCGTAACGTGAAGGCTCATGGGCCGGCCTGGACAGAATGGAACCTGGTTAAATCAGCTACGCCCCGGTTCCCAGGGGACCGTCAACCGCGAATACCGCTGTGGGGATATGAGGATGAATCAGACCCAAGAGTATTCGAGAAAAAGATTGCGGTAGCTTCCGCCAGCAAAATAGATGCTTTCATATTCGACTGGTATTGGTACAAAGATGGACCCTTTTTGGAGTCGGCCTTGACCGAGGGTTACCTTCGGGCATCGAACTGCCGAGATCTCAAATTTGCTGTCATGTGGGCGAACCACGATTGGTTTGACATCCAGCCGGCCAAAATGGGGGGTGAACCGATCCTGCAATTCGCGGGAGGCATCGGAGCTGAGCCATTTGGGGCTATGGTCGATCGACTTCTTGAATTGTTTAAGCACCCGTCCTATTTACTTCTTGACGGCTGCCCTTACTTTTCCATTTATGAGGTGTTCAGGTTCGTTCAAGGCTTGGGAGGAGTGGCTGGGGCGGCGCATGCACTGGGCAAAATGAGGGAAAGGGCGCGTGCAATTGGATTTCCGAACATCCATGTGAACTGCGTTACCTGGGGAGTGAAACTTCTTCCTGGCCAGAGCGAAGTCACCAACCTGCCAGAACTTCTGGATCGTTTGCAAGTTGATAGCACGACTTCATATGTCTGGATTCATCACGCTGAGTTTTCGAAAACGTTCACGACGGAATATCGTGACATCCAGAATCAGTATGAGATCTATCGAGCCTCGGCTGCGAAAGCACTGGGAAGGATCTATTTTCCGAATGTTACAGTTGGGTGGGACTCGACGCCACGCACATGTCAGACCGATAACTACCGATTAGGGGATTATCCATATACATCGGTCGTCGTCGACAACACGCCCCAGGCGTTCAGAGCCGCATTGGAGTCGGCCAAATCCTTTGCTTTGGCAAATCTGCCGCCAGACAAGAGATTGATCACCCTGAACTCATGGAACGAGTGGACGGAAGGTAGCTATCTGGAACCCGATACTGTAAACGGCCTGGCTTACCTTGACGCCGTGCGTGAAGTGTTCGGAAGAACTTGAAGTCGCGTTGTCCGATGCACGTTTCGATCTGCGCGAGTCCGTGGTTTCGCATACCTCTAACGCACATCAAAGCTGCGAGGGCAGCTATATCGGCACAGACTTGGTAGAGAGACCTCATAGTCTGCAAATGAGCTTAATTCAATTCATCTGCAGAGCAGGAGTCTGAAGTGGACAAGGTGGCGGGGTTCCTGGAAGTAGGTCGGATTGAAGACGAGCAGAAAATCGTAATCAAAGTTCCAGGGTTGAAGCCAGATGCGAGCGGCGCGGCCCGTATCGTCCTCTCGCCGAGATATGCACGGCATCTGGCAAATTTGCTCATTGAACACGCCACTTTTGCCGAGGCCCAGGCGGACGATCTGATGTCCAGGAGAAAGCAATCACCGCATCCGAATCGAGATCGGAAGTCATCTGGATGAATGTGAGTTTCGATCTACCGGCTAACAATAGCGGAGGCGGGGCAGAATACCTGTTCGGGGCGAAACACGCGGTTGAAGCAAATCATCATGGGGCGATAGGTGCAGAACGATGAGTCTCAAATGGAGCAACTTTCTTAACGCAACGGAGCGATTGAAACGATGCATCGAAGCCGCTACCGGTTCTCTGAACGAACCGCGCAAGCTTCGCCCCAAGATGATCCTCGGAATTACTCTTTGCAATGTGATCTTCTGCGTCCCTACTGTCTTTGCCGCGGATTTGAGGGTCCAGCAGTGGCAGGCAGTCGAAATTGCACTCACAAGTTCTGTGAAATATATGGATCCGTTTCAAGATGTTGATGTGACCGCGACTTTCACGGGACCGGATAGGAAGACGATCATCCGTCCTGCGTTCTGGGACGGTGGTGCGATCTGGAGAGTCAGGTTCGCACCGACCCAAACCGGCTTGTGGACCATGACGACCAGCGCCACGGATGCGAACAACGGCGGCCTGCATCATATAACAAGAACCGTGCGATGCGATCGATATTCAGGTAGTCTCGATATTTATAAACATGGCTTTTTGAAGGTTAGTGGCAACGGCCGGTATCTGACCTATGCCGACGGAACGCCATTTTTCTATCTGGGAGATACGCACTGGATCCTAGCTCATGAGCGATTCGATACGTCTAACGCGCCTGGCGTGACCTCGCAGTTCAAATATACGGTCGACAAGAGAGTCAGCCAAGGATTTACGGCTTTCCAATCGGAAGCTGGCTGGCAGGCGCGCAGCGCGCAGATCCGGATCACTGATGAAGCTAACGTCGATGAAGAAGCCGACGCAGACTTCAAGCACGGCTTTACAAGCGCCGATCTGGCTGGATTCGCAAATCTCGATAGGAAATTCAAATATGTTGCGGACAAGGGATTGGTGCATGCCAATGCCGAGATTGGCTGGGTAGGAGATCCCGCCCTCTTCCCGATTTTTACCGAGGCTTATATGGCGCGCCTTGCAAAGTATTGGGTAGCTCGTTATGGAGCATATCCGGTGATCTGGACGATTGCCCAGGAGATCGACAAGAACTACTATGGCGCGTACGATGCCGCAACAATCAGCAAGTGGTTCGCGGCCGCGCAGAGCATTGCGGACAGCGATGCCTATCATCACCCTGTGATGCCTCATATGGAGAACACCGATCATACGACAGCCGCAAATTCGTCGTGGTCCGGCAAGCCGCTTCATAGCGGCTGGGCCGTTCAGTGGCAGGGCGAATTGACCGATATGAGCATTGCCAAAGGGTTTTGGATTGCTTCACCAACGAAGCCGTCGGTGCTTTACGAAAGTGCGTACGATCATTTCTGGACCGATTCGCGGGGTGCGCTCGGAGCGGCTTACAAAGCTTTCCAATATGGCATGTACGGTTATGGTTACGGCGCAAATGGGATATGGAACGATATTTACTCCAAGCCCGGCGAACCCGGCGATTACGGAACCGCATATGAGATGCCGGCACACTACTTCTGGTGGCACGACGGGGCTGATCTACCGACCGGAAATCAGCTTGCATACTTCAAACATTTCTATACGATCCTGGAATGGTGGAAGCTGGTTCCGCGATTTGACGATAATGCGTGGGGCAGCTTCGCCGATCCGCCGCGGTCGCTCTTATCTTCCGACGGACAGGATACCTATGTCGTCTTTTTCTTTGGCAGCGGGAAATCGACTGGCACTTTGAATCAACTAAATGACGATTCAACCTATATGGCTCAATGGTTCAATCCGCGCGACGGTCAGTATGCGAATATCGGTACATTCTCTCAAAAAGGCGGCCAATGGGTCATTCCGGGCAGGCCCACCGCCGAGGATTGGATTTTGCTTGTAAGGAAAACGGGCATCGGCCACTCAATCACCCAGACCCCAAGAAAGAAGCCCTTTTGAAGATGCAACTTCAGGCTTAACATGTCCCGGGCACAGATCAGACAACGTAATAACACGAAGGCGAGGTGACCCGTCCATTGCTTTCGGCGAAAACCACACCGCGCATCGGTCGACCCAAGCCATCCACCTTACATCGAACCTTAGCTACATCCAGCGCCAAGAGGTTAAATCAGCTTCACCTCACCTCCTTCCAACCCAGGCGACCACTGGCATTAGGGAGATCAAATCCTGTTGACCTTCGGGTATCCAGCAGGTACGAGATGCCAACGCCCCGATGCGCCATTAAGCTCCCGCCAATAGGCGGGATATTCAGCGAAGTGCGTGCTCTTATCCGACCTGATTCGTAGAAGTTAATGTCTTCCGTTCTTCGATGTTGTCTGCTTTGCGTGAGACACTACACGCGACTGTCCAGATCACCGGAGCAGAATGGGAACCTGAATTTGGGTAACAGGAACAGGCGGGAATTCCTCCTCGGAGCGGGAGTCACAATCGGCAGAGTGGCTTTGGGCCAACGTGTGTTTCGCCAGATTCGCACGACGAACCCATGTTTGATGGTGCCAGAAAACAACACAGACCCTGCAAGTTCCTCGGCGAAAGCCTCTCTGCAAGGAACGGATGAATTGGTGCCGCGTAAAACCGCGACGCATGGAAAAATGCGCGGTCTCATGGTGGACGCCGGTCGTGTGCCGGAGTCGCTCGAGTACTATCGGCGGATAGTCGACTTCTGTGCGGATTGGGAACTCAACGCACTGCATTTCCGACTGGCTGACGATCAAGGAAGTGCCTTAAACTTCGCTTCTGTTCGTGATCTTGTGACCCACAAGAATGCGTTTGCCCCCGAACAATTGAGAAGCCTGGCAGAGCATGCCAAAACCCGTGGTATCGACTTGATCCCCGAACTGGAATCGTTCGGACACACGGGATACATTACCCGCTCTGCAGCATACGCTCATTTACTCGACCGCGAAACACAAGGCCCTTCCGAATTCACGGGCGTCATTCCAGTGCATCCTGAGACCCTGGAACTTTTCAACAAGCTATACCTTGAAGTCGCCACGATCTTTCCTTCGATCTATCTTCATGGTGGGTGCGACGAGGTGAACTGGGGGGGCTCCACGCTCTCCCGCAAAGCACTCCAGACGAAAACCAGGAACCAGATATGGGCAGAGTATCTCAACTCCCTCAATCAAATCACCGCAGGTGTGGGGAAACAATTGATTGTGTGGGGCGACGTTGTCATTCACAAAGAACCGGAGATTCTCAGCAAGCTGAACAAGACCATCATCATCATGGATTGGAATTACAGAGAAACCAATTCCGCCAGGATTCGCGAGACCTTACTGAAAGTCCGCGCCAATGGCAATCGTGGAATCGGAGCGCCGGGGTTGATCAACTACAAGTGGGGCCCGCGGGCTGGAACCGAACAGTTGCGGAATATCGACGCCTATGCCGACGCTTACCTCGAGCGGGTCGACCCCAGTTCTCTGGGCGTCATTCTGACAAACTGGGTGCCGAGCCGTTACGTTCAGAATTCAATCTGGGATGGATTCGCGTACGCCGCTGTCGCTTTCAATGAAGGTACGGCAACGGCCCAGAGTGCGGCGTTCCGCCGTTTTGTGGAGAGACACTATGGAGCCAACTGGAACGAGAATTGGAAGGAAGCATTTCAGATAATCTATGATGCGGCTCCCTCCGTTCAGGAGAAGCCGACATCTTCTTTGACCGGTCTCCCATTGAAGGTTCCATGGAGCAATGACGAACAACTTGCAGGTGCGTTTCGAACTCGATCTCCAGGACAGAATCCCTTTACACAGCTACGAAGCGTGCTTGTCCAGTTAGAACCACAGGTGCTGAAAAACCTCGCCGACTTTCAATCCTTTGCACTATGCGCCGAAGCTCTTCAGAGGATGTCTTGGCGTGAGGCGGTTGTTATCGAGCAAGTAGCGAAAGAGCCGCTGAAGCGAGAAGCCACTGAACTGCTGCTTCAGGGCATTGCAGTGCGGGATCAGGCACTCGTGGATGCGTTGTCGAAGGATTGGGATAAAGGGCGCTTTCCGGATTCCGCTGCGAAGTCGGAGCTCCTGTTTGACCTCAGGCCTAAAGACCAGCTGCTTTTGCAGTGGGTGCAAGCGGCGAAGTATTCGGCTTCACTGGCTAGCCATCCCGAGCGTTTCCGTCAACTTCTCGAGACAGCAAAACCTGTGTGAAGGCTTACCGGCCGCCAGTGCAAGAATCAAATCCTGATCGCTTTTTGAAGCACGCAGCATGAGCGAGGCCAGGACAGCGCAATCTCTTCAAGGAACTGATGTGACCACTCTCGATAAACCATCGCGTAACGGAATTGCTATTCACGTATCGGAATCTCGCAGCGAGATGGGTGCGCGGGCGGCAAGGGATATAGCGCACGAGATTCGTACTTGCCTCCAGAGGCAGCCTGGCTTGCGAATGATTTTTGCTGCTGCGCCGAGCCAGAGCGAGATGCTCTCTGCGCTGCGCGAGGAGAAGGATATTGACTGGTCGCGCGTAACAGTCTTCCACATGGACGAATACCTGGGCCTGCCCGCCGGTGCTCCGCAGCGCTTTAGCTGCTGGCTTCGCAAGATGATCTTCGACCATCTCCCCTTCGCGGCCGTGCATCTGCTTGAGCCTGGCGACAATCCCACGCAGACGGCTTCCGAGTATGCTGCTAAGCTCAATACTGCGCCGATTGATATTGTCTGTTGCGGCATCGGCTCCAATGGCCATCTCGCGTTTAACGATCCACCTGCCGACTTCAACGATCCGCTGACCGTTAAAATCGTCCATCTCGATACGAAATGCCGCCAGCAGCAGGTTGACGACCAGTGTTTCGCCACGCTCAACGATGTGCCCACCCGCGCGCTCACCATTACCGTACCGGGGCTGCTCGCTGGCCATGAGATTTTTTGCACTGTGCCCGGCGCACTCAAGAAAGAAGCTGTCCGTTGCGCGCTCTTGGAACCTATCACTCCCATGTGTCCAGCCAGCGCAATGCGTCTTCATCCACGCTGTAGACTTTACCTCGACTCTGACTCGGCCAGTGAAATCCAGATTGGATAAACACCATCCGTTGTGTGAAGGCTTTCTCGCTCGAGGAGCCAAACGCACCCCTTCTGGATGACCTTCATCATCAAGTACGATCGATGCCATGGAAGAATCGCTGACCGGACGTGATCCTTGCACCGGGGAATCGCTCATTGTGCAGTACGCTGATGGCCGCATCGTTGGGATCAAAAAGGCCGCGTGCGGCGAAACATCCTGGCTCGCTCCGGGCCTGATCGATCTGCAGGTTAACGGTTATCTCGGTGACGATATCAACGCTACCAATCTCACTATTGAAACCGTCCAACGCCTCGCACGCCGCATACTTGCAATCGGTGTCACCACCTTTGTGCCCACGCTCATTACTGCCTCCGAACAGAAAATCATCCACAATCTGCGCATCATCGCCGCCGCGCGTCAGGCAGACCCGCTTCTTGCACACATGATTCCCTTCGTGCACGTCGAAGGTCCGCACATTGCGCCCGAGGATGGTCCACGCGGTGCGCACCCTCTCGAGCACGTTCGCCCGCCGGATGTCGCCGAGTTCATCCGCTGGCAGGCAGCCTGCAACGATCTCGTCGGCATGGTAACGCTCTCGCCACATTACGCGGAGGCGCCAGAATACATCCGCAAGGTTTCTGCACGCGGCGTCCACATTTCGCTCGGTCATACCGGCGCGTGCGCGGATCAGATTCACGCAGCCGTGGATGCCGGGGCGCGCCTTTCTACTCATCTCGGCAACGGTGTGGCCAACATGCTGCCCCGCCATCCGAATCTCATCTGGGCGCAGTTGGCTGATGATCGGCTCACAGCGTCCTTTATTGCGGATGGCCATCATCTTCCTTTCGATGCGCTCACCGCCATGCTGCGCGCCAAGACGGTGCCGCGCGCCATTTTGGTTTCGGATCTCGTGTCGCTTGCAGGACTCCCTCCCGGCCAATATGCGACGCCAATTGGTGGGAGAGTCGACCTTCATTCAGATGGCCGCCTCAACGTCGCCGGGAGTGCGTATCTCGCCGGTGCAACGGCCACGCTCAATGTTTCCATCGCCTACGTCGCCACCAACACCGGCTTCAGTATCGGTGACGCCGTACAGATGGCCACGGCCAACCCCGGACGATTTGCAGGTGCACGAGGTGTACTCCGCGTCGGTGCGCCCGCAGACCTTATACGTTTTCGCTGGAGCCAAGGCTCTTCAACGCTCGCAGTTGAATCCGTCATTGTGCAGGGAAAGACCTGGCAATGAGGTTTTTCTTGCCTACTGCGTCATTCCAACAACTATCAATGGAGGCCGAGGCGGAAACACAAAAGCTCTGTCCAGACGCTGGGGCGTTTTTCAGGACCGATCCGTCTCCGCCAGCGATCTTGACCACCGGCACCCGCGACCTGTTGCTGAATAACACAGTGCTTATACACCGCAAGTTTCGCGCGGCGGGAATCGTAGCAGAGCTCGAAGTCTACGAGGGGCAGTCTCACGCGCAGTACTCGCGGGACGATCGTCTGCCCGAGACCAGGGATGCGTTTGGTGAGATCACCGCATTCTTTGATAAGCGTC
>CZKL01000019.1_pt1 | contig 13074 bp, 11 predicted proteins | sample 1122441 | NCBI WGS metagenome assembly CZKL01 (sample SAMEA3539301, study PRJEB10725) | soil metagenome | biome: tundra; feature: field; material: soil | place: USA | collected 2010-05 | depth 0.15 m
TTCGTCCTCGGCAAGGTGGACCTTCTCTTCAGAAACAGCCGTGGGAATGATGGCGTGGTGGTCGCTCACCTTGCTGTCGTCTACAAACCTCTTGCTCAAGGTGCGCTCACCTGTGCCAGGAGCCAGCTGCGTCATGTAACTTGTCGAAATCGCAGCGACAATCCCTGGAGCTGTAGTGGCAACATCGACGGAAAGGTGGCGGCTATCGGTCCTCGGATAGCTGATGAGCTTGTGCCGCTCATAGAGAGCCTGAGCGAGATCAAGGGTCTGCTGGGCACTGAAGCCGAACAGACGATTGGCATGCCGCTGAAGTTCGGTAAGGTCGTAAAGCAGAGGCGGCTGCATCCGCTTCGTCTCGGAAGAAAGCGACTCGATTGCCGCCTCCCCTGTTCGACCGCGCAGCACGATGCGGTTGGCTTCCTCGCCATCGGCTTGCAATCGAGATGCTTTCGCCAGGGCGTCCTTGTCGGTGCCCGAAGCTGCCTGGGAACGGAACCAGGTCCCTTGATAGCTTTCCTCGGCGGGATTCTCCCTTGCTTGAAATGTGGCAACGACCTCGATGTAGTCTTCGGGGACGAAGCTACGGAGAGTCAATTCGCGATCAACGATCATGGCCAGCGTCGGCGTCTGCACCCGCCCGACGGAAAGCTCTTCGTTGTAGGTAATCGAATAGGCCCGCGACAGATTCATGCCGACAAGCCAGTCAGCTCTGCTTCGGCCGCTAGCGGCGTCCGCCAACCGATCGTACTCGCTCCCTGGTCGAAGTTTGTCGAACCCCTTGCGGATGGCGTCCGGGGTCAATGAAGAAATCCAGAGTCGGCTGACGGGCTTTCTGCACCCCGCCGCCTCATAGATGTAGCGGAAGATCAGCTCTCCCTCGCGCCCGGCGTCCGTCGCACAGACAATCCGCGATACCCGTCCGGAAGTAAGGATCTTTCGCACCACTTCGAATTGATCTTTGGTTTTTTCGTAGACAACCAGCGGCCACTCGATGGGCAGGATCGGCAGCTGATCGAAGCGCCATGGCCGCCATTCAGGTTTGATCTCGTGGGGTTGAGCCAGGGAAACCAGGTGCCCGATCGCCCAGGTGACAACGTAGCCGTTCCCCTGGAGATAGCCTTTGCCCCGCTTGTCGGCTCCGAGTACACGGGCAATGTCTTGCGCGACTGAAGGCTTTTCGGCAAGGATCGCAATGGTCGTGGATTCGCTTGCTTCCATCGGTACCCTCAGTCTACAGCGGCCCTCTGTTTCGATTGCCTTACAGTGAGATCCCAACTGCTGCGGAACCTCCGTGGTCACTCTGACCTACCGCTTAAAAGGACCAAAGATCTGAATGTTCCACTCTGAGAACTGTATTTGTCAGATGGGGTTGGAGAATGTGAATCGAATTCGATGCTCAAGGATCGACGGTGGTGCCAAGCGGGTATTGACCGGTAAACTTTCCATGTTGTCATGGGCGTTTGCGACTCCCGCCTCCGACGAGATAACAATATCAATGACCACGGAACAAGAACTCCGCCAGAAGTTGCGTAAGATTTCCGCGCTGTTCGAGGGAGCCACTACCGCTGGAGAGCGTGACGCGGCGGCGGCGGCAATCGACCGGGTGCGGAAAGCACTTGCTGCCACCGAGCAGATTGAAAAGCCGGTAGAGACGTACTTCAAGCTCGTCGATCAGTGGAACCGGCGCCTTTTCACCGCGCTCTGCCGCCGCTACGGGCTAAAGCCCTATCGGTACCCGCGCCAGCGTCGCACGACCGTTGTCCTCCGGGCGCCCAAGTCGTTCATCGACAATACGCTCTGGCCCGAATACCTTCAGATCGAGAAGGCATTACACGAATATTTGAATGAGGCGACTGAACGAATTATTCGGGAAGAAGTCTTTGGCAATTCCGATGAGGCAGAAGAGCGAGCAGGATGACACAGGGCTTTACAGCTTCCTTCTATACCTGTGATCAAGATTCCCCATCATCGCACTTCACTGGTGATGCGACTCCTAGGTGATTACCCCGGTAGACCCCGCTCCCTGGAAAGAAATGGCCTTTTGTACGGTCTGTTTGATGGCTTCGTGATTGCGCACTATTTCCGCAGATCGATTGCGATTACGCTGCTTCGTCCTCTTCGTCCTCGCCGAATTCTCCACTGCCAGCGGCAGTAATCTCCTCTTCCTCGACCGCACCGATGTCGGGGGCAGGCTCAGCAGAGTCGAAGAGGCCCGCAGCTCTCGGAGGTTCCGGAGGCGTCTGCGCAATCAAAAGGGCCATCCGGAGCGGGCTTCCGAGTTGCTGCCACGCGTCCATCAGGTCTTTTCGCTATTGAAGCGCTGGTTGTTGGGAACGCACCAGGGATCTGTCGCCGGGGAACCTCTTCAGGATTATCTAAACGAATTCGCGTTCCGCTTCAACCGCCGCAAATCGCGCAGCCGAGGTAAACTCTTCTACCGCTTGGTGCAGCAATCCGTCGCAATCCAACCAACAACTTACAGACAGATTGTGGACTCGGCCATCAAACGGAAATAGTCCAAACCACAACCTGTTGGGCCTACCTGAGTCAAATTGATACCCAGTTCCAGTGATTGCGATCACATCCCTCCCTACGTGAGTTATCTCACACTCATTCTCCATGCAGTCTCTCTCAGGCTGTGATTTGGAACACTGAGGCCCATTCGTGAATGGCAAATGGCTTTCCCTTCTCCTAGGCGCAATTTTTGCAGGCCTGTCGGTGTTGGCAGTCCTGTCGCTTCCACCTTCAGCTAGTGCGATTCCCGCATTTTCACGACGCTATGGCACCTCCTGCACGACCTGTCACTCTGATTTTCCGAAGCTCAATGATTTCGGCAAAGCCTTCAAAGATGCGGGATTCAAGTTTCCCAAGGACGATGAATCTTTCCTGAAGACGCCGCCTGTTCTGCTCGGTGCTCCTGCGCAGGCGGAGCTGTGGCCGCACACGGTGTACCCGGGTTCCATTCCAGGTCCGCTGCCGGTAGGTTTGCGCTACAACACGTACTACCAGCAGGTAAGCGCCAACCGAAACAACTTCAATCTGGCTCTTCCCGCTGGCACCGTGGGCAACTTCGTTCCCAAGTCCGATTTTCAGCCTGGCTACTTCAGCATCTTTACAGCAGGCAATTTTGGCACCGGCATTTCATGGTGGGTGGATGACGACATCAGTGTTGCCGGCGCCAATGCCAATGGCGCTTTGGGCGATGCCTACCTGAAATTCAATGACCTGAGCCGCTTCCTCAAGCTGCCCAAGGATTCGCTCAACCTGCGCGCCGGCCAGTTTGAATTGGATCTTCCTTTCAGCCAGGCGCGCACATGGAACCTGAGTGGATGGGACATCTTTAGCGAAGCCAATGTCGGGATTCAGAATGGGCTGGGTCCACAGCAGTTTGTGAACAACGGATCTGCACTGGAAGACGCAGCGAACGGAATTGAATTGAGTGGCGGCCACAATTACCAGGGCTACCACTATTCGGTTGCGGTGTTTGACCAAAACACAACGGGGATAAATATCAGCCCTCCAAACGTCGCACCGCAGAACGCTGTCGCTTTCAATTCCGACGCGAACTTCAAGGACCTCTACGGCCGTTTCGTCTACCGCTTCAACCTGGAAAAGGACCCGGTGAGCCGCAATGATGTGCAGGCCGCGGGCGCAATAGGCCCAAGAGATCACACCTACCTGGCACTGGGGACCTTCTACCTTTATGGGCGCACGGCGCAGCCTTTGAGCGGGGTGCTCGCCGATGGCGTTACGCCTACCGTACTCACAGCGCGAGAGCCCTTCTACCGCGTCGGTGGAGACGTCAACTTCAACTATCGCAACTTCAACCTTTTTGGTGTGTATCTGGCGGCCCACGATCACAACCTCTTGCCGGTCACCGCGCCGGGAGCTGCTGGAGTTACCGGCTTTACGCCGGGAGCGGCAGCGACGTTCAGCGGCGGGTTCGTTGAGGCGGACTACCTGGCTTTGCCTTGGGCCATGACCATCATGCGGTGGGATCAGGTCAAGTCAAGCGCGGACCGAATCAACTTCATTCAGTACGATCCGACCGCGCCTCCGGGGTCTTCGTTTTTCTCGCCGTATTCGGCCACTCGGAACCGTTTCACGCCCGGTGAGCAATTCCTCATCCACGCCAACATCAAGGCCTCGGTCGAATACCAGATCATGCCAGAGCAGATCGTCTACAACCCGGCAACTGGCGCGGTGATCACTGGGCCGTTTCGGACTAACGCCCTGATTGTGGGGCTGGAATTTGTTTACTAGCGCACCAATCAGGAACACCGATTTTGCAACGAGGAGAACACATGAAAAAGATCGCTATCGTAACAATTGTCATGACGGCACTTGGCACAGCGGCTTTTGCCGGCACAATTCACGGCAAGGTATCCGGTGTCAGCGGCGAGTCCGTAGTCTATGTTGAGGCCGTTGCCGGCAAAACCTTCCCCGCTCCCGCGCAACACACCACCATCGACCAGAAGGGGCTGATGTTTGTTCCCCACATTACTGCAGTGGCGCAAGGCACGACGGTCGAATTCCTCAACAGCGACAGCGTCGCACATAACGTGTTCTGGCCCTCCATCAGCGGGAACAAGAAGCTTGGGCACAACCTTGGTACATGGCCCCAGGGTCAAAGGAAGTCCTTCAAATTCGACGACCCCGGCGTCGTGGCTCTGCTATGCAACGTGCACCCGGAGATGGCGGCCTACGTAATCGTTTCGCCCACACCCTACTTCGCGGTGACGGACAAGTCCGGCGAATTCAAGATCGACAACGTGCCGGACGGCGCCTACACCGTAACCGCATGGCACGAAGGCGCAAAGAACAAATCCAATCCAGTGAAACTTGCCGGAGACACTACGGCGGACTTCACACTCAGCAAATAAATCAAAGGGCGGAAGAGATTTCTCTCGCCGCCCGTATTCCCCATCCCCCAATGGGAGAGGCCCGCATGCTGCAACGCTTTGTCGATAAAAAGGTTGACCGGAATTGGCTGAACACCAACTTTCCCTGCATGATGGCCTGTCCCGCGCACACCAATGCCGGACGCTATGTCGAGCTCATTGCAGAGGGCGAGTTTGAAGAGGCCTATCGCATTGCACGCGAGCCAAATCCCATGGCCAGCATCTGCGGACGGGTCTGTGCTCATCCCTGCGAGACGGCCTGCCGCCGCGGAGAGATTGATAAGCCGATCGCAATCAGGGCCCTCAAGCGCTTCCTCACGGAACGACACGGCCCTGAGTCACGGCACCCCATCGATGTAAACGCCGGGCGCACACAACCAAAGCTTCCTTTTCGCATTGCCGTTGTAGGCGCCGGGCCGGTGGGGCTCTCTTCCGCCCATGACCTTGCACTGATGGGATACGCCGTCACCATATTTGAAGCATCGCAGGTGGCTGGCGGCATGCTCTACCTCGGCCTGCCGGAGTATCGCCTGTCCCGCGATGTGGTGGAAGCGCAGGTTCGCGAGATTCTCGCCACCGGCGATATCACACTGAAGTTGAACCATGCGGCCGGTCGCGATTTCACCATCGCCGATCTGCGGCGAGACTTCGACGCCGTTCTGATTGCCGTGGGCGCACATCGCAGCCGCGACCTCACCATTCCAGGCGTCAACCTGGACGGCGTCTACAAAGGCATCGATTTCCTGCTCAATGTGAATCTCGGGTACCGGTTCACCATTGGCAAAAAAGTGCTCGTGATTGGCGGAGGCAACGTCGCCATGGATGTGGCCCGGTCCGCGGCCCGCGAGGTGTTGCGCCAACACGCAGGCGGGGTGGAGAACTTCGAGCCGTCACAAGGCAGCATAGATGCAGTCGCCGCCCGGGAGATGATGGACGTCTCGCTCTCCGCGTTGCGGCTTGGCGCGCAAGAGGTGCACCTGGTGTGCCTGGAGACCCGCGAGGAAATGCCCGCCGCGCTTGAAGAGATTGAAGAGGCGGAAGAAGAAGGAATCATCATCCATCCTGGCTTTGGCCCGAAACAGATCATCGGTGAGAATGGGCGAGCCGTGGCGCTTGAAGTACTGAAGACAAAATCGGTCTTCGATGCCAACCGGCGCTTCAGCCCAACCTTCTATGAGAACAGTGAGACGCGGCTCGATTGCGACACGATCATCATGGCCATTGGCCAGGCGCCGAACCTCCAGTTTCTTGGCGCCGAAGATGGCGTGGAAGTCTCGCCGCGCGGTTTGATAGCGGTGAATCCTCAAACGTTGATGACGTCTGCAGCCGGTGTTTTTGCGGGCGGCGACTGCGTCTTCGGACCGCGCCTCATCATCGACAGTGTCGCCGACGGCAAGCGCGCCGCGGTAGGTATCGATGAGTTCCTGCGCAAGACAGAACATCCGGCGCCCATTGTGGAAGTGGAGGTGCTTGAGCGCCATCGCATGCCGCTGGATCTTCTCGACCTGGTGCGGCCTCCGATTCCCATGTTGCCGCTCAATCGCCGCACTGGAGTGACCGAGGTCGAGATTGGCTACGACGAAGAAGCTGCCGTGGCAGAAGCGCAACGTTGCCTCCACTGCTGGATCAACACCGTCTTTGAAGGCAACGCCGCGGACGCCACTCAATGCATTCTTTGCGGCGGATGCGTTGATGTTTGCCCAGAGAACTGCCTGGAGCTTGTCTCGCTCGACCGAGTTGCTTTCGACGAAGCGACCACGGGCCAACTGGCTGAGGTTCGCGATCTGCTCAGCGTAGAGTTGGATGACATCAAGGCTGAAGAGCTTGGTGTGATCGCCGGGTCAGTCATGCTGAAAGATGAGTCGCGCTGCATTCGCTGCGGGCTATGCGCGGCCCGTTGTCCCGCGGGCACCATCACCATGGAGTCGTACAACCTTCTTTCCGCGGATCCAACCGGATTGATTTCCATTGAATCGATCGATCGTCCATTGCGTTCCAGACCGCCGATGGCGGCCGCGCTGAAGAGGTAAACCATGCCCGACGCAACACTCAAACTGACGCAGAAACTTCCGACAGAATTCGATCGAAGAGCCTTCTTCACAAAGATCGGGCTCGGATCGCTGGGCATCGCAGCCGCGGGCACGATCGTCTTCTCCTACGAATTTCTCTCGCCCAATGTCCTCTATGAACCTTCGCCGACTGTCAATGCCGGCAAACCTGAAAACTTTGCCATGAATTCAGTAACCATGGATGTGAATTCGGGGATCTATCTGGTGCGCGCGGAAGAGGGCTACTTCGCGCTCAATGCGGTGTGCACACACCTGGGCTGCCTGACCGCATGGAACCAGGACCTGGGCATCATCGCGTGCCCCTGCCACGGCAGCAAATTCAAGCGCACGGGAGAGAAGATTGAAGGCCCCGCGCCCAAGCCGCTGCCATGGCTCAAGACCTGGGTAAGCGATGATGGCGACCTCATGGTGGATCGCTCCACCGACATTCCACCACTGCAGTATCTGAGGATATGAGCATGTCCACGAAGGCCGACCAGATCATCGAACAAGTACGCGCGAGCCGGCTGTGGCGATCGGTCTTCCGCAGCGGCACGGGCAACAGCACCCTCCATCGCGCACTGGCCATCCAGCAGAATATCTTTCTTCACTTATTCGCGACTAAAGTTCGCAAGCGCATGGTGCGTTTCAGCGCCACGTGGTACCTGGGCACGCTGACGTTGGGAACATTCCTCATCCTGGTGATCACCGGGGTTCTGCTCATGCTGTACTACCACCCGTCCGTGCCGCAGGCATACGCCGACATGAAGGACCTGCAGTTTGTCGTATCCTCGGGACTTTTTCTCAGGAATCTGCACCGCTGGTCGGCGCAGCTCATGGTCTTCCTGGTTTTTGCCCACATGTTCAAGGTTTTCTATCGTGGCGCGTATCGCACTCCACGCGAATTCAACTGGGTCATCGGAATCGTACTGTTGCTCATTACGCTCCTGCTCAGCTACACAGGCTACCTGCTTCCGTGGGATCAGCTCGCCTATTGGGCCATCACCGTCGGTTCCAATCTCTCGTCTGCCGTCCCGCTGATCGGCAGCAAGATCCACTTCCTGCTTCTGGGCGGCAACCAGGTAAACGCGAATGCGCTGCTACGTTTCTACGTGTTGCATTGCGTGATACTGCCGCTCGCGGCCATTCTTTTCATCGCGATCCATTTCTGGCGCATTCGCAAGGACGGCGGGCTCTACGTGCAGCAGTCTGATCCGAAGGCGCAAGCAGCCGCTGAGAACGCGCTCGCCGCGAAGGAGGTGAGATGAGCGATCCGAAAGACTTCGTCGCCGCCGTCGACTCAGACCAGCGGCGCTCACCAACACGCGTAGTCTTCGTCACGCGCCGCACCTCGGCGCAGGTGAAGGTCACACAGGAAGACCAGGTGCAGACCTATCCCGAGGTGCTGTTCCGCGCGGCCCTGGCCATCGAACTGCTTGCCATCTTATTGGTTCTGGTTTCGCTGTTCTTCAACGCTCCGCTGGAGGGGATTGCCGATCCCACGCACACGCCGAACCCTGCCAAAGCGCCGTGGTATTTTCTCGGCCTGCAGGAACTGCTGCATTACTTCCCACCTGTGGTGGCGGGAGTGTTGGTGCCGACGCTGCTCATCATTGCTCTGGTGGTCATCCCGTATTTCAACATCAACATCGAAGCCAACGGCCTTTTCCTGAAAGACCAGACAATGCGATTACGGTTGTTCTATCTGGCAGCCGCGGGAATGCTGATCTTTCTTCTGGTGTTCCATGTCTACGTCGCCGTTGCACCTACTGTGATTGTGGCTTTGGCGATGATCGTGGCCGCCAACAGCACGCCCGATTCGCCTTCACGGTTCCGCCGTTATCTGGCCAGGAAGCCGCTGGCTTACTGGATCATGACCTGGTTTCTCTTCGAGCTCATCGTGCTCACCGCCGTAGGCACATGGTTCCGCGGCCCAGGCTGGTCCTGGGTTTTGCCATGGAGGAGTTAAGTGCAATTCGTTAGAAAGATTCTTTCTTCTGCGTGGCAGGCGCTCTTCGGCGATCCGGTGCGGGCATTCGGCGTCGTCAGTCTTGGTTTGCTGTTGGCGCTTGCGATTGCACCGGCCAAAGAACACTTCAGCCAGTGGCACAGCTATCAGCGGCACTATCTGGCGCTCGTCCACGATCGCGGAGATGCCGTGAGCCTGCGTCGCCGATTCCAGCCGGGGATTCATCAGATTTGGCTGCCGGATCTCGGCGTTGTCGACCGTTGCACCACCTGCCACCTGGGATTGAATGAAACAAGTCTTGGCGACGTGACTCAGCAGCCCTTCCGCAAACACCCGGTCGTTCCCCACTCGCTGGATGGATTCGGTTGCGTCATCTGTCACGGCGGTCAGGGGCCGGCTACGACGGTTGCTGAGGCACACCACAGCGAACGGGCCGGCGAAGAGCCAATCCTGCCCGCACGGTACATTGAGTCTGGCTGCGGCCAATGCCATCAGAATGCACTGCCCGGAACTCCGCAACTGAATCTTGGCAGAACGATGCTGACCCGTTACGGCTGTGTCCACTGCCACGCCATCACACGTCCAGACGGCACCAAAGTAGCGGCTACGGATCATCCTCCATCGCTCGTGCATATCGCGGACAAGACGACGCGCGAGTGGATCTATAGCTGGCTGAAAGATCCCCAGGCATTCGCGGCATCAACGACAATGCCCAACTACAAGCTCAGCGATGGGGACGCGAGCGACATTTCAGCTTACCTGGTGAGCACCAGCACGCCGCAGGCAGGCGATACGGTTGCGGCCAGTGTACAACCGGCAGTAAAAGCAGATCCATCCGCCGGACCGAGTCTCTATGGCGAATCTTTCTGCTCCTCATGCCACGCGGTCCAGAATGCCGCTGGCAACTTGGCGGGCGGTGATGTAGGTCCCGAACTCACTCGCCTTGGCAACAAGGTGAAGCCCGAGTGGCTGACAGCGTGGCTCCAGAATCCTCACATCTACGATGCAACGACACCCATGCCTCACTACCGGTTCACAGCGCAACAAATCGCTACTCTGACCGAGTATTTGCAGGGCAAGACGGATTCAGACTACGGCTCGGGCGTCCACCTAGATGCGGCGAATGCGAAGCAGATCGCACATGGGCGGAAGCTCATCGTCGAGCTTGGATGCGCGGCCTGCCACGAAATCAACGGAGTGCAGAAGCCTGAGAACTTCGCACCCGATCTCAGCGCCATTGGAAGCAAGCCGCTGGCGCAGATCGTCTTCCTGCCAGGCATGGAACACTCTCTGCCGAGTTACATTGCAGCCAAGATCCGTCAGCCGCGAGCTTTCGGCGCCAGTGTCAAAATGCCGCAGTTCACGCTGACCGCCTCGCAGACTGACGCTTTGACAACCGCACTGCTTGCGCTTACAAATCGCGGCCGTTCCATGCCGGACAATCTGCGCGTGGCGGCAATTCAGGAGACGAATTACCAACCTGCCGGACACGCGGGCAATCTGATGACTGAACTCGCGTGTACCAGTTGCCACCGGATCAACGGCAGGGGCGGCGATATGGCGCCTGACCTGACTTGGGAAGGAAGCTCGGTGCAGCGGCAATGGCTCATCGACTTCCTGCACAACCCCAACACGCTTCGCCCATCGCTCATTCGGCGCATGCCGCGCTTCAACCTGAGCGACAGCGACAACAAGGAACTGACAGACTACATCCTTGCCGTCTATCAGTCGCCGTCGATCGACGCTGACCTTGCGCCAGCGGCCACGAATCCACCGGCAACCGTGGAGCACGGGCGGCAATTGTTTTATTCAAAATATGCTTGCCAGTCGTGCCACATCGTCGATTCCAAAACCGACAAGGGATACATTGGACCGACACTCACGCAGGTTGGCTCGCGGTTGACTTCCGCCTGGGTCTACGCGTGGCTCAGGAATCCACAAGCGCTGCGGCCTGGCACAACGGAACCGAACCAGAACCTGAGCGATGACGACGCCCGCGCTCTGACCGCTTTCCTCATGTCTCTGAAGGGTTCAGCCGGGCGAGGGGCGAAGCAATGATGATGCGAAGCACTGCACGCAGGACACTCCGAACATCCGTATGGTGGGCGCTTCTTGCTCTTGTCACCTTGGCAGGCTGCAAGCGCTCAGCTCCACCGGCCGCTGGATTGAAAGCCACGGCTGCTGGATCGGCAATCGTCGAGTCGAGCGGCGGGCACCAGGTAGGCGTTACCGGCACGGTGTTGAAAGATCCACTTGTGGTGCAGGTCAATGACGATCAGGGGACTGCGGTTCCCGGAGCACTGGTTGAGTTTTATGGTTCAGCGGGCGTCAGCTTTGACCCAGCAGTGATGATCACCGATTCCAGTGGACAGGCAACGACGTTGGTCACTCTGGGTACCATCGCGAGAAGATACCAAGTAAGCGCAGTTACACCTGGCAAGTCGAAGCCCGTGAGCCTTGACATCGTGGAAACGGCGCTTGGCTACCAACAGCGAGTAGGCTCCATTCTCGCGGATAAATACTGCAGCCGCTGTCACGACTCGGAGTCTTCTCCCGAGCGCGTCTCCAACTACGACAATCTTGAGGTAAAGCCGCATACATTCACCGACGGCGCCACTCTGAACAAGATGAGCGATACCGATCTCACCTCAATCATTCTGCACGGCGGCCCGGCGCTGAATCGTTCGGCGCTCATGCCTCCCTACGGAAATACACTGAGCCCAGCGGACGTGCGAGCTCTTATCTCTTACACTCGCGCGGTGGCTGATCCTCCGTACGAGCCCGCAGGGACGGTCTATGCGCGCAAATAAACTTGCAATCCTCGTTATGTTGATGATCGGCGCTCGGCTTGTCCCCGCGCAGGTTGTGGCCTCGGTCGAATTCACTGACCCTACGCTGCGCGCACTCCAGGAGCAGTCCTTTGCCGATCTCAAGACGATTGGCCAGAACATTGCCGGCCATCAATTCAGTTTCCCTTTTTATCTCAGCCGCAAGCTTGATATCGACGAAAAGATACAGAAGCGAACTGACCAGCACTCCATCCGCTTTGAACACTACAACGGCGCAACAGTGATCGCCATCTCCGGAAACTACTACGGTGCCTACGCATCGGACAAATTCAACGAAGAGCAGCGCGCACGTCAGACTTTTCAGGATGTCGTCGTGCCCATCCTGAAGGCAGTCGTTCCAACATTTCAAGCCAACACCGCCGTCCAGGGATACGCCGTTGAGGTGTCGCACCATGTTATCAGCAAGACAATGGGCATGCCGATTGAGCGACCTGAAAACCTCATGGTCTACTTTCCGCAGGCTGCTGCAGTAAAGCTGGTGGCAGCGGAAACCAATCTTGCAATGCAAGGCGCGCTGCTTGATGCCGATGTGCTGCTCAATGCGAAGCAACTAAATATATGGATGACTGACGAAGAGCAGGCGCCTGCGAAGGAATCCGAACCGACTCCTGCGGTGGTAGCCAAAGCAACCGCGCCCGTCGCCACCGCGCCCCTGGCGAATGGTGCCAACACCGCACGATCGCACGCAGAAGCCGATGCCCCAGGTCAGCCCGACCCGAAACCTGCATCAGCGCCTGTGACTCCTGCGCCTCTGCTGCCACCACCGCCTGCGCGCGACTCCTCTCCGCAGGCATTAGCCGAACTGCAGTCATCTATCCAGGGCTCCAGCAACCACATGCAGAAGGAACTCGAACCCGAGGCGCACTTCGTGACCTACGCCCCGCCTGCATTTATTCCATTTCATCATCAGGTTTATCTTGAACTCTCCATGACCACGGTCCTGGCCGAGCCAACGGAAACCTCGCGCTACAAGCTCGCTGCTTTGGCCTTTGACGAGCACATCTCGCCCCTCATCCGCCGCGTACTCACTTACTTCCAAGGGGACCAGAACTTTGACGGCATCAGCTTCAGCACCACGGTACGTCCCCGCACAAAACCGGGTGCGCCCGCGGCGAAGGCACTATCTGTTGAATTCTTCTTTTCTCTGGAAGATCTTCGTCGCTATCAGTCCTACGATTGCACCGGCCAACAACTCATCAATGACGGAATCGTGCTTATCAACGGGGAGCGGGCCGGGCTTGATCTGGAGCTTGCACAGGGTAGCGTCCACCCGTGAAGAACGCCGCTGGAGCGCCTGCGGCCCTCGC
>CZKL01000403.1_pt1 | contig 13016 bp, 13 predicted proteins | sample 1122441 | NCBI WGS metagenome assembly CZKL01 (sample SAMEA3539301, study PRJEB10725) | soil metagenome | biome: tundra; feature: field; material: soil | place: USA | collected 2010-05 | depth 0.15 m
TGAAAGCTGAAACATTCCAGGGTAACGAAATTGACTTGGTTGCTTCCGTGCGTGTCCGTCGAGTGGGCCGCTGGCCGTATGTTGGTTGTGTTGTTGGCCAGAATGTCGTAAACGTATTGGGATTCCGATTCGTTGGCGCCGATGATGCGCGCATTGAACGGAACATGGTTGGCCACTCCGGTGTAGTTGGTGATGCCTTTTTTCAGCCCGAAGTACTTCGGCGAATGGCGCGAGCGGATGGTATGGAGTTGCGTCTCGAACTTCTGTCCATCACTCGACGAATGGATCATGTCATCGATATTGTAGTGGCGAAAGACGGGCAATTTGGCTGTTGCGTTGCTGACCCGGTCGTTGCTCTCTCGCACGGTCTCTGGGCGCAGGAAATTGTTGGCCGCGGAGAACAGGGTCTGGTAATTCATATCCGAGATCAGGCTCATCTTGCCCAGCCCAATGTTGGTGCCATAGGCGATCGCGCAGGCGACGACCGCGTGCCGGTCTAGAGCTGTCTTTACATAGCGCTGAAGAATATGCGCGAATGTATCCAGGCACTGGCAACGGGAATCGACGAACTGAAGGAGCTGGGCAATGTGAATCTGAGGCACTTCATCGAAGAAGGGATTGTTGACTGTTTCCTCGACACCCACATAGGGCAACGTCCAGGTGATCTCGCCTCGTCTGTTTTTGCTCAGCTTGACGTGCGTATTTTCTCCAGACAGGATGCGCCGGTTTACCTCTTCGTATCGTGCTTCCAGTTCCTCTTCCAACTCCTTGAGAACCTCTGCCATCGGTCGCGAAAGCAACGGGGCATCGATGTCCTGAAGGATTTTTCCCCTATCCTTCTTCCAGATGTCCTTCGGAATCAGGTCTTCGTCGAAGCTGCGAAAGCGCAGTGAGTCGCTGACGTAGATGTCGCCCGCCTCCAGCCGATTGCGCAGCAGCCGGTACACGAGAAACTCATATTTGTCGGGGTGGATGCTGCGGTTGCCATCCTTGTCCTTTTGGTAGAGGTAGGGTTTCACGCCATGGGGAATGAATGCTCTCGGCATTTGTTCAAAGCTGAAGCGGGCAAGGCTCTTGCCTTTGTCGAAGCACTCTCGCAGGAATTCAACCGCTTCCATCAGACTGTCGTCTTCGCTGTGGGCGGCCACGGTAGCCGTACAAGCCGAGGATCTTTCGCTGTTGTGTATGACGGGTCTGCTTGAGCGTGGACGCAGAAAGTTCCGCGGCGCCTGCACGCGGATAATGCTGCTGCAAAACATGCCGCGCATCTTCCCGGACATCCTCGAATTCAAAGACAAAGAACATGGTCCTGGCTTTGAAGTAGCCAAGCTGAAGAATGAATAGCACGCTGTTCGCCAGATTGTGGTGTGCGTCGGCCAGCGCGCGCTCTTCAGGGGAAAGACTGAAGAAGTGTAGACGCTCATCATGGTTGAACAGCGGACGCCCGTACAGTTCTTCGATCTCCTTATCTTCCAGGATTGTGATCCGGTCTTTGAACCGGTCAACCATGAACGGCTCATTTCTCCGGCGTGACGACCCCGACGCGCTTGTACAGAGTGGCGACACTGACGCCAAAACGCTTGGCCGCGTCCTTGACCCGGACGGCAGGGTCTTTCAACAGGGCACGAATCTGCTGCTTGTCCTTGGCGGAGAGCTTTTCCGGGCGGCCGCCCAAGCGCCCGCGTGCGCGTGCCGCCTTGAGGCCGGCCACTGTCCGTTCACGGATTACATTCCGTTCAAACTCAGCCAGCGCGGAGAAGATATGGAAGACGAGCTTTCCTGTAGGTGAGACCGTCTCGATTTTCTCTGTGATCGATTCCAGTCCGATCTTGCAGCCTTCCAACTCGCCAACGATCCGCACCAAGTCCGGCAGATTTCGGCCGAGGCGATCCAGCCGCCACACGACGAGTACGTCCCCGGCGCGCAGCGCCTTCAAGCAGTTCTGCAGTTCAGTTCGCCCTGCATTCTTGCCGCTGGCGTGTTCCTCATAGATCCGACCGCACTTTGCCGCTTTGAGAGCGTCAATTTGCAGGTCAAGATTCTGTTCGGCGGTGGAAACGCGGGCGTAGCCAATTCTCATACTATATTCTCATGCGATTTCTAGTCGTAGATAACTATACGAGATCATAGACGTTTTTGGCGTCTGCGCAACGCCTCAATGGCAGAAAAATTATTCTTCTTAAAAACGGCCGTTTTTGATACGCCCAGGAAAGGCCTGCTGGGGTATTATTCTCAGTATGTGGGGGCGTTATGAACAAAAACAATTCTACAGATGCCGAAGATTCTCTGGTTTATTCGCCCCTGTGTCAGCGCCTCACCCGTGACGGAACAGAAGTGGACATCCAGATATACAAAGATGACAAAGGTGGATGGTTGTTGGAGATCGTCGATGAATTCTGGAATTCTACGGTTTGGGACGATTCTTTTACCACCGACAGAAGGAGTGACGCATGCTCATCCGAGGCAGGCTAGTCGCTGCATTTTTGGCGACCCTAGTGTTTTCGTCTTGTTCGCTCTATTCCCAATCCGACAACGCATCGATTTCAGGGACCATTACCGACTCTACCGGTGCAGTGGTGCCACATGCCAGCGTATCCATCAACAACGAAGCTACGGGGCAGGCTCGTGCTGCCACTTCGAACGACACAGGCTTCTATTCAGTCACCAATCTACCGCCGGGAAGCTATACAGTCCATATCGAGGCTCCAGGCTTTCAAGGCGTCACCCGCCTGCACAATCAGCTGGAACCGAGCATTGGGCTTCGCGTCGATGCCGCCCTTCAGGTAGGCAGTTCCGACACCACCGTAAATGTCATCGCAGATGCGAACATCCTCCAGACAGAGACCGCCGCGGTAGGCCAGTTGGTCACGCAAGAGCAGGTCAAGTCGATTCAGCTCAACGGTCGCAATCCCATGTACCTGGCGCAACTGGAGCCAGGCGTTCGTCGTGGTTCGTCGATTTCGAATTTCAACTTTGGCCTCGACAACGGGATCAACATCAACGGCTCCAATAGTCGCGAAAACGGCATGACCTTCGATGGCGCGCCGATGGTTCGCAGCCGGGGAAACGGCACCAGTGTCGGTGTCGCTGACACTGATTCCACGTCGCAAATGCAAGTCTTGACCGCTGCTTATCCCGCCGAGTACGGCCGAGCTTCTGGAGGCATCATCCGGATCGTGCCCAAAAGCGGCGGCAGCGACTTTCATGGAGCGGTGTTCGAGTACCTGCGGAATTCGTTCCTCAACGCAAATACGTGGAGTCGCAATTCCACTGCGGGTGATGTTTCCATCTCGGGCCATCCCCCGGGGTTTCGCTTCAATCAATTTGGATGGAACTTCAATGGCCCCGTCTGGGTCCCGGGCGTGCACTTCAATACCGAGCGCAAAAAGCTCTTCTTTCTTGCCGGGCAGGAGTGGATCCGCTACCGGCACGTCGATACGGTTCAAAAGAAGGTTCCAACGATGCTGATGCGTGGAGGAAACTTCAGCGAGTTACTGAACCCAAATATTTTTTACAGTGACATTGTTCATATTGTTGATCCCTCAACCGGAGCTCAGTATGACGGGAACCTCATTCCGGAGGGTCAGCGAAGCGCGAACGGATTGGGTCTTCTAAATGCTTACCCGGCGCCCAACGCGACCAACCCAACTTATAACTGGGTCGACGCGGCAATTTATCCAGAGGATCAGCGGAAGGACACTCTCATTGTCGATTATGCTCCGACCGACAGACATCATTTGCGCTTTTCGCTTTTGAACTATAACTACGACAGCGTCTCGCCGCATTACGGGAACTTCAACCGAACTCCGCAGGTGTGGAATCGCCCCAACCAGGTGGGGGTCCTGCACTACACCTGGACCCTAAGTCCCACACTTGTCAATGAGGCGTACGCGTCTGCGAGTGCGGATCACGTCACCATAGGTATCAATACCAGCAGCGGCCTCTACGACCGTACCAATTACGGCATCAACTACCCTTACCTCTTTCCGGGCACGGACAAGGAAATCCCTAATAAGATACCGACCATCCAGATTGCCAATTTCGACACGCTTGACGGAGGCCCGTATCCCTCGCATTCCGGGGGCGTAGTTTGGGACTACTCCGATAGTCTAACCAAGATTGCCGGATCCCATACTTTGAAGGCGGGTTTCCTGTACGAACGCGAAAGTCAGAACGATTTCGACCAGATTAACGTAAGTTCGACTACGCCAGGCGCGACAAACAACCAGAACGGCTTCTTCACATTTACGGATATACGCGGCCACAATCCGACATCGAACGCGGCCGTGGCCAATGCTGCACTCGGGTTATTTGACACATACGGTGAGATCGGTGTTCGTTCCTACACGATCTATCTGAGCAACATGTACGAATACTTCGTTCAAGACACCTGGCGGGCAAGACCGAATCTTGTGATTGAATTCGGCATTCGCCACAGCATGATGGAGCCGTATTACGCCAGGTGGGGAAACTTATCAGTCTTTTCTCCGGCAACATACGACCCGACGTCTGCTCCCACTGTCGACCCCACCACAGGATTCGTTTCCGGCGCCAATCTGTATGACGGCATCGTAATCCCGGGAAGCAAATTTCCGGATGCTGCAAAGGGGCACGTTCCCGACAGCATTCTCAGTGGAGCGTACAACGGTCTGTTCCACGGATTCAGCCGCGGCTATAACCCTACGGTGTGGACGAACATCCAGCCGCGCATTGGGATCACCTTTTCCGTGGACTCGAAGACCGTTGTCCGTGCCGGCGCGGGCCGCTACTTTGATCGCGTTGGCGTCAGCGACAGCGTGCATCTCGGGGGCAATCCGCCTTTCCAGCCATCCGCAACCGTCAGCTATGGCGGAGTAGATGTTCCGGGGGGCACCGGAGCCAGTAACTACCCCATCAACATGACGTCGTACGCCTATCATTTCCCTTCACCGGAAGCCTGGTCCTGGACTCTTGTTACGGAGCGCGAATTCTCCGGCGTGGGACTCTTCACTCTGGGCTATGTGGGACGGCGTGGACTCCATTCGCAGCTTTTGGAAAACATCAATCAGTTGCTCCCCGGTACGCTGCAACCGAATTCCTCCGAGCCGGATGCGCTTCGCCCGTACCAGGGTTTTTCAGTGATTCAGCAACAAACGAACGCCGGCGGCTCCAACTACCACAGCCTGCAGGCAAATCTGCAACACCGCATGAACAAGGGTGTGACGGTTGGCGTCGCCTACACATGGTCCAAGAGCATGGACAATGCGTCCGACGCCGGCAACAATCTCCCCAATTATTACGATCCACATGAGTACTATGGACCGAGCGATTACGACACACGGCATATGCTCGTGATCAATTACGTCTGGGATATCAGGTTCGCGAACAAAGCCTCCAATTGGGCTGCACGAAACGTGTTCGGCCGGTGGCAGATGTCCGGAACCACGCAATTCCAGAGCGGAAATCCGCTGTCGGTATCCACAGGGGACGACTTCGCGGGCGTTGGCCCCGGTTCGGGAAATCAGCTATGGGACCTCACTGGTCCGGTGCAATTAATCAAGAAAAGTTCACCGAACAACACGACCAATGACTACTGGTTCAATACCAGCGTATTTCAACAGCCCGCTGCCGGAACCTATGCACCCTCAGGAACCCGCAATTCGGTCTACGGTCCGGGGTTCCAAAGCTGGAACATCGCGATGCAAAAGGCTTTCCCGATCGTTCCTTCACGGGAGAGTAACCGCCTGCTCTTTAAGGCGGAGGCATTCAATTTCATCAATCACCCCAATCTCGACAACCCCGATACAAACCCTACGAGCAGCACTTTTGGAAAGGTTACCGGTAAGGGAAACACTTACGCATCTGACCGTCAGATGCAATTTAGCCTTCGCTACGAGTTCTGAACAATCCGTAGCGCAATGCCGCAACGACGACCGCGAACGGGCGAGTTGTTGCGGCATTCGTCCTCTTTTTTGGCCTTTCGTTCGGGGAAAGGCAGGCGGCCTGATGCGAATCCAATGCACAACTTTCTTCGTTGACGACGAGCACCTGAACGAAACTATCGCCATGCTGGGCGACCTGCGTGTCGCCCTAGTGGGCCGCCGATTCGGCCCCAGAGGCATGATTTGTAACGAAAAGTGTGCGTCCAGCGAAGGCTGGCATGGTCAGTGGGTGAGAGTCCCACCGGGGTAAGAGTCCAAGCCCCGTAACTTGAATGGCAGGAAGGAAGGAAACTGAGCATCCTGAAACCCATTGACGAAGCCATCTTCAAGGATGGTGAGCGAGTTGCCGGGCCGTAACGCAAGTGAACCCAAATGGCCTCGAAAGTACTTAACCCCGAAGGCCGAGCCCTCACTTTTCGGGCGAAGGCAGGCGCGACAGAGATGTTGGCGTTATGACTGGGTCTTAGACCTTGACATTCTCGGTTTCTTGGATCGTGCTTCATACTGCCCCCTTATTCATGAAGTAGTTGCAAACAGGTGGGGTTGATCGTCTACGACTTTGATTCTTAATCCTTTGCGCCGACCACAGGTGACGAGCTTGGCCTGGAGTTCGCCGCGCTTTACACGCTGCAACACCGTCTGCCGCGATACGCCGAGTTTCATGGTTGTTTCCAGCATGGGGGTGTACATAATTAACCGGCCCAAATCTGCTTGCTCCATAAGTAATTTAGAATCAAGCAGTTTGGCCGGTTAATAAGCCCAAACCTATCGGCACAGTCTTGTCGGCAAAAGAACAGTGTTCCAGCACCCTTTTTCCATCCTCGCGTAGTGAGCCATCTGGCCCGATATGGCGGTAAAGGGTCTGGCGGGTAACGCCCAACTCCCTGCAAAGCTCGCTGACGACCGTCTTCCGTTGCTCCATCGCGGCCATGGCTAGGCGCAGTTTGGCGGCTGTCATCTTGTACTGGCCGCCGCCCTTGCGCCCGCGTGCGCGGGCCGACGCCAGGCCTACCTTGGTACGCTCCGAAACAAGCTCCCGTTCAAACTCCGCCAGGGCGGCGAAGATGCCGAATACCAGCTTGCCTTCCGGAGTTGCTGTGTTGATCGACGCTCCATGTCCGGTGAGTACCTGGAAGCCTATTCCTCTTGTCGTAAGGTCATGCACCGTATTAATCAGGTGACGCAAGTTGCGGCCCAGACGATCGAGTTTCCAAACCAAGAGCCGATCGCCCTTCCGCAATGCCTTCAGGCAAGCGGTCAGGCCGGGTCGTGCATCGAGGCTTCCCGACGCCAGGTCTTCATAGACATGCTCGGCATCGATACCGGCGGCCAGCAACGCATCCCGTTGCAGATCGAGAACCTGGGAGCCATCCGCCTTGGAAACCCGCATATAGCCGATCAACATCGTGTCACCTGAACGAAGGTTTTCAGGACAATTCCGCAAGGCTCCGAACGGGGCCTCTTTTGCTCCTTAGAAGTGTCTCACAACTTGTCCCTTAATCTATGTCCGATATACCTGCCCTCTTGGTATGATTTGGGACATGCGTATTGGCTATGCTCGCGTCTCCACCGACGACCAGACTCTCGACCTGCAAAGGGACGAACTGAAACGCGCCAAATGTCGCGAGGTCTATGAAGAACAAGCCAGCGGAAGGAGCACTGACAGACCACAGCTGGAAGGCTGCCTCAAGAGTCTGCGCGAAGGCGACACACTCATTGTCTGGAGACTGGACCGGCTCGGACGAAATCTGGCCGATCTGGTAAGGCTCATCGCGGAACTCGAACGGCGCAAGGTCAACTTTGAATCGCTGACGGAGAAGATCGAAACAAACTCTCCAACAGGCCGCCTCGTCTTCCACGTTTTTGCCGCGCTGGCTGAGTTCGAGCGCAACCTCATCCGGGAACGAACGGTCGCCGGCCTCAAAGCCGCTCGTGCCCGAGGTCGCAACGGAGGTCGCCCGTCAAAACTCTCCGTCAAAGAGATCAAAACCATCCGCGCCCTGCTCAAAACGGCTGATATTTCCGTTTCCGAGATTGCGATCCGATTTGGCGTGGCTCGCTCGACTCTCTACCGAACCATTAAACCTCTCGCCTGACCTGCCATTTCCGGGAGTAGAGTTGTCCTTGCCTTTCCCCTTGACATTCGACAGAAGAATGCTTCATTGTCTTGTAGGACGTCCAGAGGAAGAACATGCCGCAGCCTACGGATCTTCTGCAAGGAACACTAGACCTGCTCATCCTGCGAACCGTGGCGCTTGAGCCGATGCATGGATGGGGAATCGCCCAGCGGATCCAACTGTCTTCGCAGAATGTGTTTCAGATAGGCCAAGGTTCTTTGTATCCCGCACTTCACCGACTGGAATACAAGGGTTGGATTAAGGCCGACTGGAAGCCGTCAGAGAACAACCGCAAAGCGAAGTATTACGCTTTGACACGCACGGGCAAAAAACAGTTGGAAGCGGAGATTGAAAGCTGGGATCGTCTTGCAGGTGCCGTCGCGTTGGTGCTCGAGCAAGGCTAGGAGGCAACGTGCTGAATGAGTTTCTGACACGCCTACGCTTCTTTATCGCTGGTAAGAGTCACGTTGAAGTGGATGAAGAAGCGAGATTTCATCTTGAGCAGCAGATAGAAGCCAACATGGAGGCCGGCATGTCGCCCGAGGAAGCGCGGAGACAAGCCGCTGTTGCTTTCGGCGGAGTGCAGCGAATGCGTGAGCAATGCCGGGAAGAGCGCCCTGGTTATTGGCTCGAAACATTGGTGCAGGATATGCGGTATGCTGTCCGCGGTTTCCGGCGCAGCCCAACGTTTTCTTTAACCGTAGTGTTGACATTGATGTTGGGGATCGGCTCCACGACGGCTGTGTTCAGCGTGGTGGACCGAATCCTCTTCCGCAGCCTGCCCTATGGCGATGCGGAGCGCCTTGTTTCCGTTGGACTGATCGCTCCAATCGAGCCTCAGGAGTTTATGCTGGGAGGTTCCTACTACGAGTGGCAGGACAATCAGAAACCATTTGTAGCACTGACTTCAGAGATTGGGACGGAGCCCTGCGATCTGACGGAGAATAACCCCGAACGATTGGATTGCGCTCGTGTGGAAGGCAATTTCCTGCCGACCTTAGGTGTCTCCCCGATCCACGGCCGGAACTTCACAGAAGCCGAAGACAGGCCCAATGGCCCACGAGTGGCGCTGATCTCTTATGGCCTTTGGCTCGCCCGTTTTCATTTTGATCCGGCGGTAGTTGGCAAGCTGATCCGTATTGACGGACATGCCACTGAAATCGTAGGAATATTGCCGAAGGACTTCGAGATGCCGCGGCTGCAGGCTGCGGATGTACTTTTGCCGCAGGCTTTGGATGTGGCCGCAGAACGCCGTGGAGATCCGGGCCACGCGATGTGGGCCTTCGCCCGGCTCAGGTCGGGAGTGAGCATCGAACAGGCAAAAGCCGAACTCGGTCCCTTGTTCGAATACTCGCTGCGTTTGGCCCCCGCCCCGTTCCGCAAAGAAGTACACCTTCAGGTCCGATCACTGCGCGACCGCCAAGTACATGATGTGCATCTGGCCGCGTGGATCTTGTTCGGGCTCGTCATGGCGGTTCTCTTCATTGCATGCGCGAATGTGACCAGTTTGTTTACCGCGCGCGGCGCAAGTAGAGACAGAGAACTGGCTGTAAGGTCGGCATTGGGCGCCAGCAGGATACGGTTGGCCCGCCAAGCGTTGACCGAGTCTCTCACTTTATCCGTCGCCGGTGGAGTCGCAGGGTGTTTGTTCGCCATGTTCTTGTTGCGGCTATTCGTAGCAATGGCTCCAGAGGGGATGCCTTTTCTGAGCAAAGCGCGAATCGACCTGCGCATCCTCTTCTTCGTTCTCGCGACTTCACTCCTCTGTGCCGTTTGTTTTGGTCTTATGGCGGCCATGCGCAAGGCAGGCGTAGAGGCACTGACGGGGCGGGCACGAACGACAATACGCCATGCCGTATTGCGGCGCTGGCTCGTCATCGCACAGATTGCTGCGAGCATGATCCTTCTCGCGGGCGGAGCGCTTCTGGCGCACAGTTTCTGGAACCTTGAGAAACAGAACTTTGGAATGAGCACCGAAAACATCGTTACGACCGCGATCTCCCTCGGCCAAACATCCTACCCCACACCGGAAAGTCAGATGGCTTTCTTTCAACGGTTGGAACGGAATTTGCGCTACGGGCCGGGCATCACAGCATTCGCAATCAGCGACTCTGTGCCGCCAGGTGGCTATCACGACGATCAGATTTATGCCGCGCTGCGGGTGGAGGGTAGACCCGCATTGTCATCAGGGACGGGCGGCAGGGTCGCATCGAGATGGATAACGCCCGAATACTTCCGAGCACTCCAGATTCCGGTCGTGCAAGGGCAGGGCTTTACAGATGAAGAACTCACATCGAATGACCATTTCGTGGTTCTGAGCAAGTCGCTTGCGGGTCGCCTGTTTCCAGGAGAGGATCCGCTCGGGCAGCATCTGCACCTCCACAATGGCGCGCCCACAGAAAACGATCCCTCTTACATCGTGGTCGGCGTTGCCGCTGACGTGAAAAATGGCGGTCTCGCTGAGGGCGACGAACCCGAATACTATCGGCTGCGGCGCCAGAGAACGCAGGATTGGGATCCGAGTTCGGTCCTGATTCTCAAGACAACGCTGCCACCGGCCGCAACCGAGGCATGGATCCGGTCGCAAGTCGCATCGCTCGATCCCACGGTTCCAGTAGATATCAAGACGCTTTCCGAAAGAGTCGGCAAATTGGCAGATCGGCCTCGTTTCGAAATGCTGCTGGTCGGATTCTTTGCCGTCACGGGGCTCCTTCTCGCCGTGATTGGGCTGTACGGAGTGATCTCCTTTTTTGTTGTTCAGCGCACGCAGGAGATTGGAATACGGATGGCTGTGGGAGCGTCACGGGCCGATATTCTGAGGCTCGTGCTGGAGAACGCTCTGCGGCTGATAGTACCAGGAGTGTTTCTAGGATTGGTACTGGCATTTGCACTTTCCCGTGTACTATCCAGCCTACTCTTCAATGTCGCCCCACATGATCCTGTGACCTTTGCGGGAGCGACTGGCTTGTTGATTCTAGTTGCGCTCCTCGCAGCGCTGATTCCAGGAAGCTCCGCGACCAGGGTGAATCCGACTGTTGCCCTGCGATGCGATTGAGAGCCATGCTCTGCTACGGCAGGACCATAAATCAAACCAAGATTGTCAATGACCAATTTGGAATACCGATATCTGTGGCTCAATACCTACTCCTGGCCCCGATTTGGCGAGTTCCGGGAGGGTTGTAAGCATTCACGGCGACCTCAACCCGGAGATCGTTTTTGAACGCGTACCTAGCCAATTTTACTTTCGCGGGGGTTGGACAATAATAGCCATGATGCGCCCTCAGTCCAGCGCTTGCCGGACTGAGGGGTTATATAGACCTACCGGCGTTCGCCCCGAGCTGCCAGCCTACCCAGCAGCGTGTGGTGAACGATATGGAGGTGTTCGATTCGCCGGACTAAAGAATCCCGGCACGAGCCAGCTTTCACCCGGTCTGCACGAGTGCAGAGCAGGTCCAGCTGGCGGTTGATGCGGTACAGAGCGAAAGCAAGGTTCATAAAAGCCGCCTTGGGGTCTCCGTCAGGAGTCCCTACTAAGGGGGCCGTAGTCGAAAAACACAACGAAGATACAATCAATCACGGGGAAAGCGTCCTTGGCAGCTGGTCGATGGGCCATAGGATAGAACGCTGGCGGCAGCCAAGGATAAGGAAATCGGGAATGCCTAAGCAGGAAACGTTCCTCGAGGAAAGCGCGGACGGTGTGGCGGTCGAAGTCCTGAAGACCTACGACCGGTCCTACGCCCGCGAGGTGTTTGGCTCGATCAGCGACGACGCCAGGAAAGCTCTCGAGGCCGCTCTCGACATCGGCGCGAATTATGAGCCAGCCGATATCCCGGACCCCAACGGAAGCGAATACGATGACTTCCTTTGGGAGGAACTCCTCGAGGCCGCGCGCGAAGATGTGCGGCAGGATCCAAATCTGTATTCGTTCTTTGTGGTCACGGAAACCAGGGCGGGGAAGACCGGGGACCTATACGTATCGCCGGACTGGCCCAGCGCCGAGGCCTTCGCAAGGAAACTTCTCGCCCACAAGATCTGACCGGGCCCAATTAATTTGGAAGTCTAAAAAAACCACGACAGCATTGCCTTGGACAGAGTCCTGGAGCTGATGGCTACGACCGGAAGACGATTCACCGGCAGCGCAGGATCGGACACGAGCTACGCGAGTGGGAGGGAGCGGCAACGCCGGGCGGGAAGATATTGTTCCCGTGCTATGGGCTTTCGGCTAACTTTGTAGGAAAATCCCTTTAACAGACTCACCATCATGGCGGGTAAGAGGTGCACATGGTTTCCCTAAGGATATTTTTTCAGAAACTGGATCAACGGAGCGAGGATCGGCCGCCGATAGCGGTGACGATCGCGCTCCTGGTATTGGGTCTCTATCTCGTGATTAGATCTCTCGTCCTTAGCCCAGAGCTGAGCTATGGCCTGATCATCCTCACGCCAGACGTACAAGCCGCACGGATAGTCGATTCTTTACGATCGGACGGCGTCGATGTATCGGATCGTTCAGTAATTCAGGACGTTGAAAGACTCGTCGAGGCGATAAGGACTGTCCGAACATGTTTGCCAAACCTGGTCGACAGTATGGACGCTGTGCTTGCCCGTTGCCGCCCGCGCGGCCACAAAATGGAAATATATGAAAGCGTCGCGCAGGATGTTGGCTTCTCAGCGGCCAGCCTGCGCAGGCGCCAAGCAGAGTTCCATTCATCTGCCACGCCAGCAAGTGCCGCTCCAGGCTTCTTCGAGACATTAAGAAACGAGGCAGTCAGAAAATTTAAGGACAAGCGGACGGACAACTCTCAAATCTAAATCCACTCCCGGCCGCGAGGTGAGCTACACCACCAGGTTATTCCTGTCGGCAGGATCAGACGCGCAGCCCCTGGCGCCAGGCTAGGTGCGTGTCATGCGGAATGAAAACTAGCCGGAGCAGTGCCGGCTCGGGACTTCGAGGCGCCCTTCGCATCCAACGTGATACGCT
>CZKL01000109.1_pt1 | contig 12940 bp, 11 predicted proteins | sample 1122441 | NCBI WGS metagenome assembly CZKL01 (sample SAMEA3539301, study PRJEB10725) | soil metagenome | biome: tundra; feature: field; material: soil | place: USA | collected 2010-05 | depth 0.15 m
CGAACTTTTTCGCGAGTGTAGCCGAGAGCAAACACAAGGTATTGTGGTCACCTTAGTCAGATAAATGCCCATCTCTCGCCAATTAACAGAATCGTCGGGTGAATATATACCCATGCAAGGTTTAGTATCAAGTGCCTTACGCGTATCCTTGTGACTGCGTTAAACGGTACTCCCGACGGTCTGGGCTCTCCTTCTTGCCTGACAACGCGATTCCGAACGAAGCAACTTTGCAGCTGTCCAGTCTGCAGGAGTCAATTCCGCCGCTTGGATCGCGAGGTGCAAAAAAGATGATCGGCAATCCGAGTTTGCCGATCATCCTTCTCTACTAGCGACTATTCTTCAGGTCAGCGTAACTCATGCTGAGTTACTTGGGCACAACAATCAATCCCTTCAAACCATATCCGGCCCCTACGCTATAAGGTGAACCCGAGACAGCGCTGATGCTGGTTGGGGTCACGTTGTAGACGTACAGCTTTTGCGCCGAATAGCTGAGTGCGTACAGGTGATTGTTGTTATCCCAACCTAGTTGATCGATCGTGGTTGTGGGCAACAGCACTGCGCTGTAGGAAGTTAGCGGGGAGGCTCCGTTGAAATGGAAAATCTGGATTCCCATGCCGCCAAGGGCAATAAGCTTGCCCGAAGGGGACATCTTCATGCCAGTAATTCTGGTGAGCGACGGAGTCGGCATGTTCGTGTAGCTGTTCGTCGAGACAATGCTTCCGGTTGAGGTGTTAATCGTGTAGCTGGCTAACTGCGGCGTTGAAGTCACGGGACAGATGCATCCAGAGGGGTTCGAAGCCTGATATAGGAGCGCCGCCAGATGGTTCGAAGGATCTGCCTGCGCTAGAAGCGGAAACCAACCTCCGGGGGTGAAAGACTCACCGCCGAAATAGCCTGGCCTTCCGACGGGATCCGTCTCCTGGAACTTAGCGTTGATTTCCAGCACACCGTTCGAGGCACGAGAAAACGTAGAGAACAGGTTGTAATTGAGCGCAACACCATCCCACTCTTGAAACGTGCCGTAAGCGAAATTGTCATTGCTGCTGATGGTGGGGACGGTACTCGGCTCAGCCCATCCGTTGATGAAATCACTATATTCCACGTCACCCAGAAACGTGAGGGAGCCATTCGACCCTATCTGGTAGGACTGCCAAGCCGCACAGTTCGTTTGGTCAGGGTTGATATACGTGAAGAGTGAAACGTACAGGTATTTGCCAGAGTGGTCGAGTACTGAACCATTGCCCGTGGTGGCTCCGCATGATCCGCCGCCATAGCTTTGAGTATTAATCTGCGAAACCTGCGAACCCACGGCTCCGTTGGAGCCGACGCTGTAAGTGTGAAGATAGTTAGTTCCAACGCTGATCAAGTATTTGCCGTTGATACCTTCCATCTGACCTGTGGTTGCAAATGGCGATCCTTTAACCAAGGTAAGTTGTCCAGCAGCGGTCGCATCATAGACGCTTACGCCATTGGTCGTCTGGACGTACACATAGGCTGTGGCTGGAGCAGAGGCTGCTTCAGCAATTGGGGCACAAGTGAAAGCGAGTCCCGACGCAAACACGGCGAGGCTGAACGCGGTTGTCTTACGCGTCTTCATGTAATTCATGTGTCATTCCCCCGAAAGACTTACTCTGCGAAACTTCGATGCTGGATCGAACTTACTTGTTGCCGTTGGCCGAGGGGGTGGGCCCAGTTACTTACTCAAGTGTATGCCGCAGGACTCGACTTGGGAAGTCGACGATTGTTAAAGCTCTCCCACATACAGAGTTAAGACCGGAGACTTAAGCCGGTTCATGTTGTCTTAATACCGGTACTGAAACTCTCCCCAGTGCCAGGCCGTCCTGATAACGTGATTCCGGAGGATTTTCTGATGCATTTTAGTAAGCAGAAGAAGAAGTGTGCCCTGGCGGCCGCGGGACTTGTCCTTGGGCTGACAGTGGCTGCTCATGCAGACCCGCTCTCGGTCAAGACGGCACAAGGTAAAGTTCATGGAACGTCTATCAACAACGGCAAGGTCCGCGCATTTCTAGGCTTGCCCTATGCCGCGCCACCTACTGGTGACTTGCGCTGGAAGGCTCCGCAGACGCCGGCCAAGTGGAAGGGTGACCGGGACGCCACGAAGTATGGCGCCCACTGTGCTCAAGGTCGCGTTTTCGACGATATGGTGTTCCAGGATAATGGAGCCAGCGAAGATTGTCTTTTCCTGAACGTCTATACACCGGTCGACGCAAGCGACAAGAGCAAGCTTCCCGTGATGTTCTGGATTCATGGTGGCGGCTATTCGGGTGGCGGCAGCAACGAACCACGGCACAACGGCGACTTCCTCCCGTTGAAAGGCGTAGTGCTGGTAACGATCAACTACCGCTTGGGCGTGTTCGGTTTTCTCGCCACCTCGGATCTGGCTAAGGTAGCGAACGGTTCAGCGGGGAACTATGGCCTCATGGACATGGTATCTGCCCTGCAATGGGTAAAGGAGAACATTGCTCAGTTTGGTGGCGATCCGCAGAACGTGACCATCTTTGGGGAAAGCGCCGGTTCGTTCGCCGTCAGTACACTGATGGCCTCGCCGATGGCCAAAGGACTATTTCAGAAAGCGATTGGGGAAAGCGGCGGCGCAGTTGGTCGCGGCGTCTTGAACACCGACACACTCGCCGAACGCGAAGTGAAAGACGCGGAATGGGTCGCGAGTACCGGAGCTGCCTCACTGGCCGCTCTGCGGGCGATGCCCACTCAGGCGATTCTTGATGCGGTTACAAAGAAGCAGGGAACCTCGTTTCCGCCCGACATCGACGGCAAAGTGCTTACCGAACCCGTTGATGACACGTACGCCGCAGGGAAGCAGGCACACGTACCTTTGATTGCAGGTTGGAACAGCGACGAGGGAAGCTTTTTCGCCACGCACGGCATGACCGCGGATCAATGGAAGACGATGGCACAGGGACTCTTCAAGGAGCGGACTGAGGAATTTCTAAAGCTCTATCCAGGAGATACCGACGCGCAGGCATTGCGGTCGGCAATCGACTATGGAAGTGATGCTTTCATCGCTCTCGGAACATGGCGCTGGCTTGAGGCGCATCGCATGACTGGGGATTCCCCCGTCTATCGTTATCATTTTGAACTTGCGGCGCTGCCCAGTAAATTCCATCCTGGGACGTTTGCATTTCACTCGGATGACATCGAGTATGTCTTCGGCACTCTCGACACTCGTCCCGGAGAAACGGTGCGACCTGAAGATCGCAAACTGAGCGACGAGATAATGACCTACTGGACGAACTTCGCGAAGACCGGCGATCCCAACGGCGGAGACCTGCCCAAATGGCCCAAATACAACGACGAGGGATACCCCCTAATTCACCTCAATACCGAGATCACCTCGGGACCGGATGCGCTCCGTCCGCGCTACGAATTTCTCTTGGCTGGAATGCCGCCGCTGCATTTCTAGAGGAGATGGTTCACAGCAAATTTAAGGGCCGCTCGAGGGCGGCCCGTTGATTTGATTTGGAATTCCGTGTTGGCCAGATTTCTACTGGTTTACGCCGGCTGCCGCCGCGAATCCTGCGGCCTGCGCCTGAGGAATATTATTTGCTGGGGCTGGTGCTGCAAAGGAGGAATCCTTGGCGTTGATCGCTGTCGAGTAATCGGGGCCAAGTCCCAGCTTTTTCAGTGCGCGCGAATCTGGAGTGATCCGAGTTTGCCAGCCTTGGTCGCTCTGATACTTCTGCATGGCCGCGGCTGTGCTGGCATCCCAGTTGCCGTTGGCTTCGCCAGTCAGGTAGTGCTCACGGATCAAAGCCTGCTGAATTTCGGTAACGCGGCTGGATTCTATGATCTGTTGGCCATGTAATTTGTGCGACTTAGAGGCCAACTTTCGCGACGCAACCGCTTTGTGGGAGCTACGGCCATGAGCGCTGGTAGAGGCGCGATGTACACGCGTGGCAAAAGCTGGGGCGACTATGAGAGCCACACCGAGTAAGATCGCCAATTTTGATCGAATCGAACGCACGCAGACTAATCCTCCTGCTGGGAAGTTAATGCAGGGCCGTTCCGTAGAAGTGTACCGGAAGTCCCCAAAATGAACTACGAAATATGTTGGGGTACTACGGAATGTTGAGGTACTACGGGGTACATCCTCACAAGGCCCAAAATGGGACGATGTGGCGAACGCAATGTTCTGCATTCGCCACCCACCTAAACTACTGCAAAGTCCCTCCGATGTAGTTGATACCATCGTTGGGCCGGCGCGGATCGATGATTTCGAACACAACGTCATCGCCGGTCTTCAGTTTGCTGACCACAGCGTCAAATTGTTCCTTGGTGCCGGTAGCCTGCTTGTTGATGCGGATGATCACTAATCCAGGTTCCAGCCCCTGCAGGTCAGCGAACGATCCGGACCGAACAGACTGCACAACTACACCTGGATTGTGTAACTTAGCTGACATCTGAGGTGTAACGTCGTGAACCACGACGCCTAGTTTCGCCTCGCCGGGATTGCCCTGCTCGTCCGGCGCAGCGCTTGCCTGCTGCGGACCCTGATCAGCGAAAACCTTGTCGCGATCGCCGATGGTCACGGTCGCGTCCTGGGTCTTGCCATCGCGCACGAAGCCTAGGCGGATGGTTGAGCCGGGCCGGCGGCTGGCTATTTCATTCACCAGATCGTCTCCGTCCTGAATCGGACGTCCGTCAATGGTCGTGATGATGTCGCCAGGCTTGATTCCAGCCTTGTCGGAAGGTCCATTGGGCTGAACCTGTTGAACCAGAACGCCATTTTTGAAGCCGTAGACACGGTTGACCGCGCCCGATAAGCCTTGACGGAACTGGATGCCAATGGAGCCGCGAACCACTTTATGGCTGGGGCTGATGAGGTCGTTGTAGACTTCGACGACCGAATTTGACGGCATCGCAAATCCGATGCCCTGATAACCGCCGGATTCGGTGATGATGGCAGTGTTTACGCCGATCACTTCGCCGTTCATGTTGAGCAGCGGTCCACCGGAGTTGCCGGGATTGATGGCTGCGTCCGTCTGGATGAAGTGCTGGAATTGTCCGGCAACGCCCTTTTCGACGGTACGGTTCTTGGCGGAGATAATTCCTGCGGTTACTGTTTGGGAGTAGGAGAAGGGGCTGCCAATGGCTTCAACCCAATCACCCACCTGGGTCGAATCGGAATTGCCCAATTTAGCGGTCGGCAAAGGGGTGCTGGCTTCAATCTTGATGACTGCCAGGTCAGTAGCCTTGTCGATGCCAATTACGCGTGCGGGGCGTCCGAGGTCTTGGCTGTCAGGGTCGGTAGAAAGTTTGACGAATATCTTGTCGGCTTTATCGACCACGTGATTGTTGGTAATGATGTAACCCTTAGGATCGACGATAAAGCCAGATCCCAGAGACTCACGGACACCCCCACCTTCCTCGCCATCTCCCTGGTCGGGAACCTGGCCGCCAAAGAAGCGATTGAAGAAGTCCTGGAAATTGCCCTGCCCTTGGCCTTGTCCCTGAGGATCGTCTGGATTCTGATCCTCATCGTCGCCGGGATTCTGCGGATTGGGCTGAATCCTCTGGTGCGGATTACGCCGGCCGGGGCGGTTGGCGGACTGCTTGGGGAGCGTTTGGGTATTGATGTTCACCACCGCTGGCCCCACTTGCTTGGCAATCTTCACAAATTCGTTGGGAACGACCGGAGAATTGGTCACTTTCAGAGGAGTGGCATCGGCGCTATCGTTCTGCTTTTCTTGTCCGCGAACGCCGTGTGTGGCGAACGAGCCGGCCACGATCGCGGCCGAGAGTGTGGCAAGCAGGATGAACATCGAAGCGAGACGGCGCGTGCGTAGCCGTTCGAAAAGCGATTTCATGAATTCGTTGACCTCGTCAGATCGCCAGCCTCACGGCTGGATTGTTCGTTGTACCAATATTCAGTATAGCGAGTTGACGGCCGGATTTCCGGGAAGGGCCCATTTGGAGGGGTCGTCCTGACCGCAAACGCGAAGTTAATCCGGGCGGATATACAGATGCGCGGCAGGCATCACCGCCACTGTTATAGACGTAGATGCAGGGAAAGAGTTCCGAGTTCGCGTGGTAACATCCTGCATGGTTTCCCCTCGTAAGGCCCATCTCTTCATAGTCTTTGCGTCGGTAATTGCTGTTTTTTCAGCGTCATCGCGATCTTTCTCGCAAAACTCACCGACTTCCCCACCCACCATTCCTGATCGGCTCAACTCCATGATCAGCGGTGGGAAAAGCGCGTGGACTCCCGAGCAGCTGAACGCTATGGGGCGGCTGCGCGACGCTGCCATGAAAGACCCCTACGCCTTGAGCGAATTGCGTCACCTGACTGACAACATCGGTCCCCGGTTGAGCGGGTCGGCTCAGGCACAGCAAGCGGTTGAATATGTCGCGTCCGAAATGCGCGCACTTGGAGCCGAGGTTACGCTGGAGAAAGCGGCTGTTCCGCATTGGGTGCGCGGCGCTGAAACGGGTGAGTTGGTTTCCTGGTCGGGACAAGCCCCAGGTACCACGCAGAAGATCGTATTGACAGCATTGGGCGGAAGCGTGGCCACAAGCCCTGATGGCATTAGCGCCGAGGTCGTGGTTGTCGACAACTGGGAGGAACTCCACGCGCTGCCGCCGGGCGCAGTAAAGGGCAAGATTCTGCTGTTCAATCATAAGTTCGATAAGGAACTGGCTGCGCAGGGCAACGGTGGCGGTGCGTATGGAGGAGGCGTCGTCTACCGCGGTGCCGGTCCGATTGCTGGAGGAGCGGTGGGTGCGGCGGCGGTGCTGGTGCGTTCCGTGGGCGGTGCGGATTTTCGACTGCCGCATACGGGTTTCACGCAGTATGCCCCCGATGTGCCAAAAGTTCCGGCTGCCGCAGTAACTGCCGAAGATGCCGACCTGTTGAAGAATTTAACCAGCCAGGGACCAGTGACAATGCACCTGACCCTGACGCCGAAGACGCTGCCCGATGCAGCAAGCTTCAACGTGATCGCTGACTTGAAGGGAACTGAGCACCCAGACCAGGTTGTGGTGGTCTCAGGCCACCTGGATTCGTGGGATTTGGGTACAGGCGCCATCGACGACGGCGCCGGAGTGGTGGTCTCGATGCAGGCCATTCACCTGCTGCATGAACTTGGCATTCATCCCCGACGCACCGTGCGCTTTATCGCATGGATGAGCGAGGAAGAAGGATCTGAGGGCGCGGCTGCTTACATGGAGGACCACAAGGACACTGTTGCAAATCACATCGGCGCCATCGAAAGCGATCTGGGCGCGGACCATCCTGCTGGCATCTACTACTCGGGTAAACCCGCCCTCGGACAGTGGCTCCGGCCGCTCGCACAAGTGCTTGACCCAATCGGTGCTGAGAGCATTACAGGTGCCCCCGAGACCGGTGAAGATATCAACGGCCTCACCGAAAAAGGGGTCCCCAGTTTCGCGCCTATCCAAGACAGCCGTTTCTATTTCAACTACCACCACACGGCCGCTGACACCTTCGATAAGGTCGATCCGCGCCATTTGAATGAGAACGCGGCAGTGATGACGGTGTTGGCGTACGCGCTGGCTGATTCCGCTGAGCCTGCACCGAGATAAGAGAATCAGTCGTCCGATTGCCGGTGGAGAAGTGATTCAGAGAAAGGAAGAAAATCGGCCGGTTTTGATTTGCCGCCTTCTTTATGCTCCAGGTTGCGCCTCACGTGTTTACTGTGTCGCTGCTCTCAAGCTTCGTGCGCGGTCGGGACGTGAGGTTGTGGCATTAATTCCGTGATCGCGATGCCAGCAAGAATTAGAATCGCACCCGATGCGGGCCGCGCGCCGAGGCGTTCTCCCATGATTAGGAACGAAGTGATCCAGGCGAACACCGGCTCCATTGTCATGATGAGCGCTGTGTGTGTCGAGGGCAGAACCGACTGCGCCCAGCTCTGAATCGAAAACGCTGCAGCGGTCGCCAGCACTGCAGCGATTGCTAATGCAGTGAAAAGTCGTGGGGTCCATGTAACCTGCGGATACTCGATCAGCGGCAGGCTCATCGCCATGAACAAAGCGCAGAATCCAACTTGCAGCAAAGCTAGCGGTTGAAAGCCAATGCGTGGCGAGACGCGCCCGAGTGCGAGGCAGTGAAATGCGAATCCAATTGCGCAGCCGAATGTCAGCACATCTCCTACATTGATAGAGGACCAGTCAGGAAGAAGAGTAGCGAGCTGAGCTAGTCCCGAACTTCCTTTGCTCCCACTCACAGCCGGTGCAGTCAAAAGCAGAATTCCGATAAAGGCCAGAGCCGCACCAAGAAACGCGTTCCATCGTGGAGAGCGCGCTCCCGGCGGCCTAAGCGCGGGTATCGCAGAAAGCAGAGGCACGAGGACAACGACAAGTCCTGTGATGAAAGCCGACTTCGAGGGCGTCGTACGCACCAGGCCGATGGTTTGAAACTGGTATCCAATGGCCAAACAAAATCCAACGATGGCTCCGGCACCGGCTTGCCAGAGGTGGATGGTACGCCAATAGCGGTGATACGCCACTGCTAAAACAAGAAACGCAAGAGTCATGCGTGCAAGATTGAAGGCCGCCGGTGTCGCATCGGCGAGCGCACCTTTAATGAGCACAAATGTTGATCCCCACACGGCGACCACGAACAACATCAGCACATACGCGCGAAGTTTCATCTCTTTGCATTATGCAGCAACTATTGTTTAATCAAAGAGCAACCGATGTGACTCAACTTGGAACGGCCCATTTGCATCCAAAGCACAAAAGGCCCTCAAAGGAGTTGCATGGTACTTGCCGCATTTTCCCAACAGGACTGGCTTTTCGGAATCTTTATCTTTTCCGCGGTCATCGTTGTTGGTAACGGATTTCACTACCTGATCTTCAGGCTTCTGCGCCGACAGCAGGCTGCCTCACCGCGACCTGGAATCGGCATACAACGGTATCTCGCCAAACCAGCGCGCGCCATTTTGATTGCAATGGCAATCCTGATTGGATTGCCATTTGTGCCTAAACTACCGGGCCAGTGGCACGATCAAATTGAACAACTTTTTACATGCTTGCTGGTTGTGTTTGCGGGGTGGCTCGCGGTTGGAGGCGTTTATGTCTTTCAGGCAATCATGCTGCGGCGGTTTGACCTAAGCGTTGCCGATAACCTGAGAGCACGTCACGTCCACACGCAATTGCAATTTATTCGGCGTCTATTGATCGCGGGCATCGTAATACTGGATATCGGCGTATTCTTGTGGAGTCTTCACGACGCGCGCCTGTGGAAGTTCGGCACCGGCATCATGGCTTCCGCAGGCTTGGCTTCACTAGTATTGGCCACCGCAGCAAAGTCTACAGCGTCCAATCTTTTGGCCGGCATGCAGATCGCGTTTACTGAACCGATTCGCATTGACGATGTGGTTGTAATCTCCGGAGAGTGGGGCCGTATAGCCGAGATTACCAGCACCTATGTGGTCGTCAATATCTGGGATCAACGCACGCTCATCGTGCCCCTCAGCTTTTTTATTGAGCAGCCCTTTACGAACTGGACTCGGAATGGAGCCAACATTCTCGGCACTGCATTTCTCTACGTAGATTATTCGGTGCCCGTCGAAGCGTTGCGCGCGGAGTTAGAACGAGTTGTTCAGGGATCGTCGCTGTGGGACAAGCGCGTAGTTGGACTTCAAGTCACTAATTTGAGCGAGAAGACGATGGAGTTGCGCTGCCTTATGAGCTCAGCCGATTCATCGAAGAGCTTCGACCTTCGCTGCCTCGTGCGGGAGAAGATGATCGAGTTTGTGAAAGCAAATTATCCGCAGGCCCTGCCAACGCTGCGCATGGAGATGCGGGATGTTACACCGAAGCTTGGCCCGCAACAAATGCTTTCGACTGCGGAATCGGGAGTGCCCTCAGATGGTATGCAAGCTTCAGTTGCGCACTCTTCTAGCTCGCGACCGGCTGCATAAAGAGGATTATTCCTTCATGCCGTCGCTCGCGTAGACGAGTCTGCCGTTGACAAAGGTCTCTTGCACGTTCGTCTTGAGGATTGCCGGGGCTTCGATTTTGTCGAGGTCTCGATCCACAACAACGAAATCGGCATCGTATCCGGGTGTCAGTTTTCCTTTGTGTTTCTCGGCAAATTCAGCGAATGCAGAGCCTTGGGTGTAGGCGTACAGAGCTTGCCCGCGCGTAAGTTTATTTGTCGGAAAATACTCTTTGGCTCCCGCTTCGTTTTTGCGCGTTACGGCGGCATAGAGTCCGCGAAAGGGCGTGATGGGCTCGACAGGATAATCGGTGCCGAACGCCACCGGCACACCCGCATCCAAAAATGCTTTCCACGCGTAGGAGTAGGCCGCGCGCTGCGGCCCCAGCCGATCCTCAGCCCAATTCATGTCAGTCAGTAAGTGATTGGGCTGCATGCTGGCGATCACGCCGAGCTTTACGAACCGCGGGATGTCAGCAGGATCGACGACCTGCGCGTGCTCTATACGGTTGCGCGCCGTCTTCGATACGCCCGGCTGTTCGTAGGCATCGAGAGCCATCGCTGCAGCCTTGTCGCCGATGGCATGAAAGCCAAGTTGAAAGCCGGATTGGGCACGCTCAACGGCCATTTCATTCAGCTCAGCCTGCTTGTACTGGGGCAGGCCAATGTTCGAAGGATCGTCGGAAAAAGGCGCCTTCATGGCTGCCGTCCGCGAACCTAGCGAACCGTCCATGAAGCCTTTCAGCATGCCCGTGTGCAACATCGGATCGTTGACATCATGATGAGCGCGCATCTTCTTCAAATCTTCAAGTGGTGCCTTGAAAGGAAGCCATTCACTGATGCGCAGAGGAAGCTTGCCCTCTTTTTCCATTTCTTCAAAGATCAAGAAATCCTGCCAGTCGCTGAAGTCCTGCACGCTGGTGACGCCATGCTGCAAAGCATCCGCAATGGCCAGTTCATCGCCCTTACGACGCTCGTCATGAGTCGGAGGTGGGATGACCTTGTAGATCAAGTCCTGGGCAGACTCGCGCAGAATTCCCGTAGGGTCTCCATTGCCATCCAGATCGATGGCGCCGCCTTGCGGAGCTTGTGTCTTACCGGAGATTCCGGCTGCCGCCAGCGCGGCCGAGTTGGCAATCGAAATATGTCCATCGATGCGATCGAGAAAAGCAGGATGTCCTCCCGTGACTTTGTCGAGATCCTGGCGCGTCGGCAGAACCTTCTGCGCCCACAGCGTGTGATCCCAATTGCCACCCGTAAGCCAATGACCCCCGGGCGCCGCATCTGCAAATGTCTTGATGCAGGCGAGCATATCGGCGAGCGACTTCACGCCGGTGAGATCGACATTGAGTTTGGTTTGGCCAGCGCCGCCCAGATGCGTGTGAGCGTCGTTGAATCCCGGAAAGACAATGGTGCCCGTCTTCGCTGAATTCAAATCTCGCAACTTCGTATTTGGGCCTGCGAGCGACCTGATTCGTTCATCGCTGCCGATTTCCAGCACCTTGCCGCCGCTAATAGCCATCGCCTGCACTGTTTCAGGCCTATCATCGGAGAATCCCACGCCGGTATAAATGACGCCATTGAAGAAGATCAGTTCAGGCGCTGATTTGGTTATCGACTCCGAACCTGGTTGAGCTGTGCAGAGCGCAGGAACCGCCAACGAGGCAGCGAGCAGGGAAGGAAACAATCGCATGGGCGGAGTTTATCGCATGGGGCTTGACGGCGAAATGACGTTACTGGTCCGCAGCCCACTCCAGCATCGCCAGGGTCAATAGCAGCACTCTTCTGAGGCCCACTTCGCGGTCTTTGGCGGAGTACCATTCGGCCTGCGTATGTGCTCCACCGCCTTCGCCACCAGCACCCAACGAAACTGCAGGCACACCGAGCGAAAGCGGAATATTGGCATCAGTTGATCCGAGGCGCACACCAGTGGGCAGACTAAGATGGCGATCCACGGCGCGCAATGCTTCAAGCAGCGGAGAATCCTGCGGTAACAGCGCAGCCGGCCGGTCCCCGATTTTTAAAATCGCGTAGGTCAGCGATTGCCGGCTTCTTCTCAAATCACCCTGCGTTCTTGCATTCCAGAACTCAACGGCATCTTCGACAGCGCGGTGCAGAGCAACTTCGAGACGCAACAATTCTTCTGCGCTGGTGGAGCGAAAATCGATCGTCGCCGATGCACTCTCGGGAATTGAATTCACGCTGGTGCCGCCGTGAATCGTGCCGAGGTTAAGCGTCGTCCGCGGCTCGTCTGGCAGCGGCGTGATTGCCAATGTAGACAGCGCCGACGACAGTGCCGCGATAGGATTGGGCGTCCCCGCATCGGTGAAACTATGTCCGCCAGGCCCTGAAATCGTGATCTGGTAACGGCGGCTACCGAGGGCTTGCGTAACAGCGGAGTCCGCACCCGGTCCATCCAAGACGATGTGTGCCGCAATGCGACCGGCAAGTGCGCTCTGCTTGTAAAAATGCCGCACACCGCGCAAATCACCTTCACCTTCCTCTCCCACGTTGCCGAGAAAGAGCAGACGGGCAGGGAATTCGGCCTTCGATTGCACCAGTGCATGAGCGATCGCCAGCATGCCCACGACACCCGCTCCGTTGTCGCAGGCACCCGGCGCATCAAGGTGGTCGATCCCGTCCTTTTGAATCACTACAGGGTTGAGCGGCGTGCCAGCGGGGAAAACGGTGTCCAGATGCGCGGACAGGACGACTACCGGGCCGGTGCTTTCCGGCGAGAGGTTCATAGCCGGCAGAAACCCCATCACGTTGCCGACTGAATCGGTCTGAATAGATTCGAGACCTGCTTCGGCGAATCGAGCTGCCAGCCATTCGCTGCGAGCTTCTTCTCCGAATGGCGGTGCAGGGATGGCGCACAGCTCAACTTGCCAATCCATGATCGTTTTCGGATTGCCATGAAGCCAGGCGAACGCCGCATGGATGGGCCGTCTTGCGGCCAAAGCGGTTACGCGCGAAAATGCCGAGCTTCGTGCAAAG
>CZKL01000470.1_pt1 | contig 12918 bp, 11 predicted proteins | sample 1122441 | NCBI WGS metagenome assembly CZKL01 (sample SAMEA3539301, study PRJEB10725) | soil metagenome | biome: tundra; feature: field; material: soil | place: USA | collected 2010-05 | depth 0.15 m
ACTTTTATTGAAAACGAAGCACTTCCCTTCATCGAAACGGCAAAAGCGAGAAAAAGCCGTGGAAGTTGGGCTAATTACGGGCGGACGCGCTTATAATCGCTCGGCAATCCGATCGCCAAATTTCTTCAACGGCCAGTCACCCCACCAGACTTAGTTAAGGGGTACACGATGACGCACGCAAAACGATGCTACCCACTCGCAATTTGTCTTGCCTTGTTCTCGACAGGACCAGCCTTCACCCAGATCCCATCCACGCAATCGACCGCCTCCGCGGCAACTATACCTGTCGCCTACGTTTACGTCGGCACCACAACCAGGGGCATTTACCTCTACGACGCAGCCGCAAACGGCAAACTTACCCTTGTGTCCGGTTCTCCATTCAAAAACACCGGCCTGTTGGTCGGCAGCAACGGGAAGTATCTCTTCAGCTTGGGCACTGACTGGGTCCATGTCTATGGTGTGGCTACCAACGGCGCCATGAAGCCTCAGGTGTTCACGCTCAATACCCAGAACTACCTCGGCGCCAATTGCGGAACCACAAGCGGCGCAGTCCTTGACCATACGGGTCAAGACCTTTATGTATTGCTCGACAATGCGAGGGACAGTTCCGGTAATGGGCTTTGCGCGGCTCACCAGACTTTCAGCGTCGGCAGTTCTTCCGGTGCGCTGACGTTCAAAGGCGCAACCATTGCCGAAACTGCTTCCACCGGCGGCGAGGCCCTACCCACCATCACCGGAAATGACAAGTATGCATTCACGGTGAACAACTACTATGAGCCTGCAGACGGCATCTTCATGAATGGGTTTGGCGCGTTTATCCGGGAGACTGACGGCACACTCGAGCCACCCCAATATTTTTACGCGGAGAATCCCTTCGATGAGGATCCGGCGCCGGATTGGGCTTTCATTCCTTTTTCTGTCACTGCCGACCCATCGAATCACCTGGCCGTCTATGGCAATTTCTATTACGACCCTCCCAAGGGAGGAACCAACGGACCTGCGATGCTTGCAAGCTACACCGTGAAGGCTCCTGAAAACCTGAGTGGGTACAACGCGCCCGTTTACGAAATCGTGTCGACCAACAACTCCGGGAACATGCCCGTCCCGCTTATTCAGGTAACTTCCATGAAGATGTCGCCGTCGGGCAAATTCCTCGCGGTCGGCGGAAACACTTTCAACCCTGGCCTCCAGGTTTTCCACTTCAATGGGGCAGCCCCGATTACACCGTACGGCAAACCGCTGGTGACCGCCTCGATCGATCAGATCCATTGGGACAATGCCAATCACCTCTACGCCGTGAGTAATGCGACCGAGAAGATGTACGTTTTCACCGTCACGGCGAGCAGCGTTACGCAGGCGCCCGGATCACCCTACACAATCCCCGACGTGCCCAATGCGCTCGTCGTTGTGCCGAAATAAAGCCGTCGAGGAACTTCGAGCTGGGAGGAATCCGAGACCCACCGGGGCCATTGTCCCCCAGGATTCCGCCCGCTCCCGGTTGTGTCGATAGATGCGCTGCCAGATACAATACGAAGATGGAGTTGTTCAGGCACCGGGGCCCTTGCGAAACGTCTTCGAAACCTAAGGCGGTTCCCACCGCATGAAGCGATTCCTGCGCCTCCTGCGCTTCGGCCTGCCTTACTGGCTTTACTGGCTGCCCGGCGTGATACTGCTGGCTGGGGTCGGCCTCCTCGACAACTTCCGCACGCTCCTGTTCCAACCTATCTTCGACGCAGTTCTTGCTCCATCTGCGCCTGAAGGCCCGATCACGCTTGGGGTAACCCGTTCTCCCTGGCATTTCGATCTGCGCATGCTGATCCCGCGCTTTCTGCACATGCACAATGCCTGGACCGTAGTGGCCCTCACTCTCATCGGCTCTACTGTCATCAAGGGCCTGTGCGACTACCTCGGCACGTATCTGGTCAACTACGCCGGCTTTGGCATGATCACCGACCTGCGCAATCGCCTTTACGAAGTGACATTGCGCCGCTCGGCAACGTTCTTTCACAAGCACGCCACTGGCACCATTCTCTCCACACTGATCAACGATGTGGATCGTGTGCAGGTCGCAGTAAGTTCCGTCATCGGCGAATTTTTGCAGCAGTTTTTCACTTTTCTGGTCGGCCTGGTCATCGTCATTCGGCTTGGTGGCTATCTCAGTTGGGCGCTTCTTCTCTTCATCCCGGTTGTAGTGACGTCTTCGCGCAAAATCGGCAGAGAAGTCCGCACCCGAACCCGTTCTGGTCAGGACAAGCTTGCTGAGATCCAAAACATCTTGCATGAAACCGTTACCGGCCACCGTATCGTGAAGGCATTCAACACCGAAATCTGGGAGATTCTGCGCTTCAAAAACGCGGCTCGCCGCCTGTTCCGTGCCAACTTGCGCAGCGTGCGCATCCAGTCCATCAGCTCTCCACTCATGGACACGATTGGCGCCATCGCCATTGCACTGCTTCTGCTCATAGGGCGCAATGAGATTCAGCACAACCGCATGACCATTGGCGCATTCGGCGCGTTCATCATCGTGCTCTTCAAGCTCTATGACCCGGTCCGCAAGTTCGCCTACTTCTACAACAGCTTTCAGCAGGCCATGGGCGCCTCTGCTTCGATCTTCGGCTTCTTTGACGTCAAGGACGATGTAAAGGAACTCCCCCACGCAACGGCGCTCATGCCCTTTGGCTCGTCGGTCACGTTTGAGAACGTGGGGTTTTCATACTCCACGGACGAAGGCGAACATCAGATTTTGCATAACGTAGACCTGCAGGTTCGCGCTGGAGAAGTTCTTGCCCTCGTCGGCCCCAGTGGCGCCGGCAAATCGACCCTCGTCAATCTCATCCCGCGCTTCTTCGATGTAACTTCAGGCCGCATATTGATCGACGGCCATGACCTGCGCGAAGTGACGCTGTCTTCCCTTCGCCGCCAGGTAGCGCAAGTCACACAAGAAACCATCCTCTTCAACGACACGGTGCGCAACAACATCGCCTACGGCCAGCCGGATGTTAAGAGGGAAGTGGTCGAAGAGGCCGCGCGCAATGCGCTTGCCCACGACTTCATCCAGCGCATGCCGCAGGGGTACGACACGGTCATCGGTGAAAAAGGCTTTCGTCTCTCCGGTGGCGAGCGTCAGCGCATCGCCATCGCGCGCGCCATACTCAAAAATGCGCCTATCCTCATCCTCGACGAAGCCACTTCATCGCTCGATGCGGAAAGTGAATCGCTGGTGCAGGCTGCCCTCGGCAACCTGGTGCAAGGGCGCACCGTCGTCGTGATTGCCCATCGGCTCGGCACCATTCGCCGTGCAAACCGCATCGCAGTCCTCGAAGACGGACGAATTACTGCCATCGGCCCGCACGAAGAGTTACTCACCACGTCACCCACCTATCAGCGCCTTTATCAACTGCAGTTTATGGACGTGCCCGAACCGCGCGGACTGGATCCTTTGGAGACCGATGCCGCTCCCCCGGAGCAATTCCTGGAAGCTGCGCTTTCACGAGAGCCAGAGGAATAGTCGCAATGCCCATTTACTCGATGACTGGGTTCGCCCGTGTCCAGGTGCGCGTTAACGATCTGCTGAGTTACACCCTGAGTCTGAAGAGCGTAAATCATCGTTTCCTCGATGTGCAGCTTCGACTGCCCAACGGGCTGGATGAGTTAGAGATCGAACTGCGCCGGGCGCTTAAGGAGCATCTTGTGCGCGGACACGTTGAACTGACGTTGCAGGTGGATCGCACCACGCAGCAAACGGTCGGTTACAATCGCGAACTGGTCACCGGGTACGTTGCGGCCTTCAACGCAGCCCGCGAAGAGCATGGCCTTGACGGGCAACCGGATCTAAACGCCATTCTGCGCTTGCCGGGAGCCTTGCAGAATGACAACCGCAGCAATAGCGAAGATGACACCGCGGCACTCGTTAATAGCGTTCAGGAGCAAATCGTTCCGTTGCTCAATCAACTGAAGGTCATGCGTGCCCGTGAAGGCGATGATTTGGCATCGATTTTGCGTGCCTCCCTCAATCGCTTGGCGGAAGCTGTCGAGGGCGTCGCGCTTTTGCGTCCTGAAGTGGAGCAGCGTTATCAGGAGCGACTCACCCAGCGGTTGATCGCGGCCACGGGGCCGGAGTTCAATCGCCAGCGCCTGCTGGAAGAAGTGGCTGTCCTGGTGGACCGCAGTGACATTGCCGAGGAACTGGCGCGCATGACGACCCACATTGGGCACTTTCGCGAACTGTTTGGATCGAGCGGGGAAGTTGGCAAAAAACTGGACTTTCTCCTCCAGGAGATGAATCGCGAAGCGAATACGCTCCTCTCTAAAACCGGCGGCGTCGGGGGCAAGGGCACGCGCATCACTGAACTGGGTCTGGCCATGAAAGCAGAGATCGAAAAAGCCCGCGAACAAATTCAAAACGTGGAGTAGGCGGCCCTCGCAGATGGCAGAATTCCCATTTTCGGTTCTTTTGTAACTGTCGTGGGGGATCGCTAACCCAGCTGGACAGATTACGATAAAAGAACTCATCAACCGATAAGGACACCAGTGGCAGGAATACTCTTCATCATTTCGGCTCCATCGGGCTCAGGTAAAAGTACCCTCGTCAACGAACTGCGCAAGCAGGTCAGCGGTGTCGACTTCTCGATTTCGTGGACGACGCGCGCTCCCCGAGGCTCTGAGGAACATGGCCGCGAATACTACTTCACCTCGCGCGAAGAGTTCGATCGCATGATTGCCCAAGGGCAGTTCCTAGAGCATGCCGAGGTTTTTGGACATTACTACGGAACATGCCGCCAGTCACTCGAGGGTGCGCGCAAAGAGGGCCACGATCTGCTGCTCGACATCGATGTACAGGGTGCGGCACAGGTGCGTCGCTCCATGCCGGAGGCCGTCAGCATCTTCGTGCTTCCTCCTAACCCCAAGGTTTTGCGCACCCGGTTGAGAAATCGGAGCCGCGCAGAGGGCCAGGTCAACGAGGCCGAACTCTACCGCCGCCTCAGTGAAGCAAGCCGGGAGATTGAGAATTATCGCGATTACAGTTATATTCTCGTAAACGACATTCTCGACCGGGCGGTAGCGCAGCTTGAAGCCATCGTACTGGCTGAGAGATACTACCGTAATAGTGAACCGATAGCTTATCGATCTCGCCGCGTGCTGGAAGTGGCAGCGGCCTGCCGCCAAACCAATTCCCAGGAGCGGCTTAAACCGGTGCTCGAAGCCTTCGGGATTCTCAATCCCTCGGGCCAGCAGCAATTGAACTTTGAGGAGGATTCCGATGAAGATTGAAACCCAGTTCGACTCGAACTACCGCAAGGTTCTCGTGGCGGCACGCCGCGCCCGTCAACTGCAGAGCGGCTCGCATGCTCTCGTCGCCAGCTCGTCCACCAAGGCTTGCCGCATTGCGCAGGACGAAGTCGAAGCAGGCAAGATTGCCTACGTCAAGAAGGACATCCCGGTCGTGAATCCACCGGTAGACGAAGGTGGCATTCCCATCATCGCCACCACGGTTTAGCGCTCTTTCGTGTCAGCGCCTTTCGTCAGGTAACGGCGGACCCGGGGCCCTACGCACTACCAAGTCGTGCCTGTGTCTGGATTCGCGCCGCTGCGCACTTACGCGGTTGCGTCAACTTGTCCTACATCAGCCGTTGTGCGTCTACATCGACCGTGAGATTTTTTCGCGGCACGCCTGCCTTTTCTGCGTGTAGAAGCATGTTGCGCAGTGCAGCATTCAAAGCGCGGCGCGATGCAGCTTTGAGAATCAGGTGAAATCGATAAATGCCCTTGATGCGGGCAACGGGCGCGGTACATGGCCCCAGCACTCGAACGCCCTCCGGCTCCGCTTTCTGAAACCACTTTCCCAAAATTGCTGACCAGCCCGCTGCTTCTTCCAGCTTGCCTGATTGAATCAGCACGTTGGCCAATACGCCGAAGGGTGGATAGTGCATCCAGCGTCGATATTTTAATTCCCGCTCTACGAAGGTCGCGTAGTCGTGCGTTTGCGCAGCCTGAATTGCGTAGTGGTCGGGGTAGTAGGTTTGCACCACGACTCGACCCGGAAGCTCGCCCCGTCCCGCTCGTCCTGAAACCTGTGTCATCAGTTGAAACACCCGCTCCGCTGCTCGGAAATCCGGCATCGACAAGGCATGGTCACAACCCACCACCCCCACCAGCGTGATGCCATGAATGTCGTGTCCTTTGGCGATCATCTGTGTTCCCACCAGCAGATTAATCTCGCCGGAGTGAAGGCGTGCCAGCAGGCGCTCGAGGTCGTACCGGCCCCGCACGGTGTCGCGGTCCATGCGGCCAATGCGCGCGGCCGGGAATATCTCGGTGAGGCGCTCCTCCCCTTGCTCCGAACCCGCGCCCAGGTAATACATATGCTCGCTGTCGCACTTCGGACAACGGGAGGGAACGGTGCGCCGGTAACCGCAGTAATGGCATTCCAGGCGCTGGCCTTCGCGGGCGATTTCAGCCTGATCCGCGGGTGGCTTATGATGCGTCAGGGCGATCGCGCAATTCTGACATTCGAGCTTTGCTCCACACGTGCGGCAGAGCACGGCAAAGGAGTAGCCGCGACGGTTGAGCAGGATGAGCGCCTGTTCTCCGCGATCAAGCGCAGCCTGGGTTTCCCCGATTAGCGCGCGGGAAAAAATGTTCTCTTTGCCTGTTTCCTGGAACTCACGACGCATATCGATCAGTTCCACTTCAGGCAGAGGGCGACTGTTCACGCGATCGCGCATTTCAATCCGCGTATACCGGCTCTGTACGGAGTTCTGCCAGCTTTCAAGTGAGGGCGTGGCCGATCCCAGAACTACGACAGCTCCAGCCAATTTGGCGCGCATCACGGCAACGTCCCGTGCGTTGTAACGGGGGGTCTCTTCCTGCTTGTAACTCTGGTCGTGTTCTTCGTCCACCAGGATCAGTCCCAAATTAGGTGTGGGAGCAAAAATTGCCGAGCGCGTGCCGACGACGATGGGCGCTTCTCCGCGGCGGATTCTTCGCCACTGCTCGCTGCGTTCCTCTGGTGTGAGTGCTGAATGTAGCAAGGCCACCTTGGTCCCGAACGCAGCGTCCAGCAACCCGGCGGTCTGCGGTGTCAGGCCAATCTCAGGCACCAGCAGAATCGAAGCCATGCCTCGATCGAGCGCTCGCTGCATGGCGGCGAGATAGACTGCGGTCTTTCCCGAACCGGTGACGCCGTGCAGCAGAAAGGGCTTGAATCCCCCCAGCGCCGCCGCCAGAGACGCCAGTGCCTCCGTCTGCGGCTCATTAAGCCGAAACGGCCCTGTCGTGGATTCAATTCCACCCAAACGAAAGGCAGTGGCACGCTCATCGATGCGCACCAGTCCACGCTTGACCAGCGTTTGCAGCGTCGACGAAGACAAATTCTTGCGACGCAATTCAGCCAGTGCCACCTCGCCGCCGCATGCGGCCAGCTCGGCGAGAATAGCCTGCTGATTTTGAGTGAGCGTGGGCAGGCGTGCTTCTGGAATCAGTACAGCGAAGCGTTCTGTGCGTCGCGCGTCCCGCTCCATCGCTGCGGTTTCGCGAGAGATCCACTTTTTGCGAAGCATCGCAGCCAGCACCGGAAGTGTGGCACCCGTCGCGGTACGCAGAGTTGATACCTTGACTGGTTCACCCGCAGCCAAGCGGTCGAGTACCTGTCGCTCCATAGCGGAATTCTCACGCGAGAGCTTCGGCTTTCTGCTGCCTCTTTCCTGATCGGAAACCTCGCCGATGCCGTCCCCATCAACGCATCTAGCCAGCAGATCGCGGCCGAGGTCTGTGATGCGGTAGTAGACCATGCGGCGCACTTCAGCCATGAGGGGCAACATGCCACGCAGCACTTCGCCCAGTGGGGCAAGGTAATACTGCGCCATCCACTCGCCCAGAGAAAGCAGATGGTCGCTGAGGAGCGGCCCCCCTTCTTCGTCCTGATCAATCACGGCTTCAAGGGTTCGCACTTCGAAGTCCGGCGGTGCGGCATCACTGAGTGCGGTGACTACGCCGACCAGTTTTTCGTTGCGAAAGGGCACTATCACGCGGGTTCCGCGCTGCGGTCGCTGGCCGTCGCCAATCGCATAGGTGAAGGTGCGATCCAAGGGGACAGGCAGGGCGACTTCGCAGTAGGCGGGCATGAGGGGCAACCTTCAGTGTAGGGGATGCGGGGTCGGTGGATCGTGCGGGGCAGGGCATCGCATGAACCGGCACGAGCGCAGTACAATTCATTGCTGATGACACCCAAAGACGCTGAGCCCACCGCAACTGCCAAGAAATCCTCGACTCCGACCACCTCACCTGCCAAGGGACCGATCACGCTCGCCATCGATATCGGCGGTTCGGGATTGAAGGCCATGCTGATCGACTCCGTTGGCAGCCCGGTCAGCGAGCGCGAACGAGTTCCAACCCCTGAAGTCCCAACGCCCAAGGCGGTGCTCGAGGGACTCGATCAACTCGAAAAACTACTCCCGAAGTTCGATCGCGTCTCCGTCGGGTTTCCGGGGGTGATCAAGCGGGGTACAACCTACACCGCCGCAAATCTGAATCCTGGATGGGTGGGCTTTCCGCTCCAACAAGAGCTGGAGAAGCACTGGAAGAGACCCGTGCGCGTGGCCAACGATGCTGCGGTTCAAGGCTTCGGAGCCATCAAGGGTGAGGGTGTGGAGTTGACGCTCACTCTGGGCACTGGCATGGGCTCTGCGCTCTTTACCGATGGACATCTCTGTCCAGGCCTCGAACTCGGCCATCATCCTTGGAAGAAGCACACCTACGAAGACTATCTGGGCCGGCGCGGGCTCGATAAATACGGCAAGCAAAAGTGGAATGAATTGCTCGAGGAAGCCATCAAGCAGACCGCTCACACCTTCAACTGGGACCACCTCTACATCGGTGGCGGCAACACCAAGAAGATGGAGTTCACGCCGGGCAAGAACGTCCACATCGTGGCCAACGAGACTGGACTGCTGGGCGGTGTCGCGTTATGGAAAGAGTGGAAGTAGCCTAATACTACAGTTGTAAATCGAAGATCCCGGAGGGAGCAGGGGGTTTCAACCCCCTGAAAGATGGCGAATTTACGTGGCCTTTAGGACCGGGCCTTCGTCCGTTTTCCAGGAATTGAGTGAAATACAACTGTAGTACTAGGCCCTTCAGTAAAAGGTACGCGCCAGGAACGCCGCGAAGGCATGCCATCCAGAGGTCATCCCGATGGGCACCGCGAAGGCTCCAACCGCAAAGGTCAGAGGAGCAGCCCACATGGTGGAGCGGTGCAGGCGATGCAGCGCCACCAGGTCGTAGGCGATCATCAGCAGAATCAGGATTCCCAGTCCGGTCACGGCACCGGCGGCGGGCGACATTCCCATCTTGTCCCATGGAAAACGGCCGAGGGCGGCATCGGAGAGGGCGATGGTAGCGAAAACGATCAAGCGCTTATGGCTCGCCGGAGTGCGCCGAGTCCGCCACGCCTCGAAGATCAAGACTGTGAACCATGTGATGCCAAGCAGGGGAATGGACAACGATACCGCAGGGTCCAGCGGACCGATCTTCACCCCGCGATGCAGAGCATCGATGGCGGCGATATACCCCAGAACGATCATGATCGGTGGGAGGCAGAACGCGAAAATGCCGAGTGATTTGTGCCATGCCACGCGACGCACAGAGATCAGTGCAGACTGAACCAGAAAGAGAATCATCCACAGCGTGAAAGCCGCACCATGAACGTGAAGGATTGGACTGGGCAAGGGAGCCCGCATCATGCCTGCTGCGAAATAAGTCGGCGAGAAGCCGATGATCACTACCACGCAGAGAAGAATCGCCATACCACCGAAAAACACGCGTTTAAGCTTCCGATTGACGGGCCGGTACAGGGGTCGGCCAGCGATGGACTTTGGCGAGGGAAACGCCTCTGTTGCGATGGGACTCTCCTGATTGTGAGTGTGGGACTGCGATGGGTTTGCACTGAGGCGGGGAAACCAATGCAAATCCTTAACCGAGAAGCTATCACGAGTTAGCGAAGTCTCTTAGTCTTTTTTGATTCTGAGTGCCGCGCCTGAATCACCCACGGTTCCGAAACAGCCTAGCTGCGCGTGGGCGCCTTCAATCCCAGTTCGCGCATCGCGATTTGTAAGTCGGCCCAGGCCTCTTTCTTCTGGCGCGGATCGCGGAGCAGGAAAGCGGGATGGTAGGTCACGATGAGCTTGGTTCCGCGAAATGTGTGCACACGTCCGCGCAATCCTGCCAGTGGCTGACGCTGGCCTAGCAGGTAAGTTGCTGCCGTAGCTCCTAGAGCTACGAGCACTTCGGGGCGCACCACATCGATCTGGCGGAAAAGGAACGGCGAACAAGTATTGGCTTCATCCGGTTCAGGTGTGCGATTGCTCGGGGGGCGGCACTTGACCACGTTCGCGATGTACACTTCTTCGCGCTTGAGCCCCATGGCGCCAATCATGTTGTTGAGTAACTGGCCAGCGCGCCCTACAAAGGGGATTCCCTGTGCGTCTTCGTCTGCGCCGGGACCTTCGCCCACGAACATCAGGCGTGCGTTAGGCGAGCCATCACCGAACACCAACTTGTGACGGCCTGTATGAAGCGCACAGCGCGTGCAATCCCCGATGTCCTCTCGAATAACACGGAGTGCGGCGGCACGATCCGCCGGGGCGATCAAGTCGGCAATCGAAGGCGGGGCGGTAATGCTCTTACGGGTCGGAATGGGATCTGTCTCCGGGAGGATTTCTGTTGAATTGGAACGTGAGGTCTCGGCAGCCGGACCTGGATCGTTCGGCCCATGCTGGTGCTGCACCAATCGCTCTGCAAACGGCTGAGGAGAGGCTGAAGAACGGGGCGGTGCCATTGACTCGAGTGCGGGCTCCATCGGAAGGCCAGTGCTCGTGGCAGGCCCGTCGTTCCCAGCGATCGAGGGTCTGCCCTGCGTTTGTGATGGTAGATCAGCGGCACTCCCCATGGCGGCGGAGTCCAGGAGCGCATCCAAAGCAGCCTGATCGACGGGACGGCGATAGAAGTCCGTCAGACCAAGTTCGCGATAGAAGCGAAAGCGGGCCGCGAGTGCTTGCTTAGTTGCAGGGTCTAGCGCTGGCACGAGGTGTCTACTCCACGATCAACTGGCGGCGCGAGGCGGAAGGAGCAGACTTACTGAGCACTTCGTCCTGGGTTGAGAGGCCTTCGAGCTCTAATACCATCGAACGTGGACGACGCAGGGTAACGATTTCATCGAGGATGCGGTCTGCAAGCTTGCGCTTGGGCATTTCGGGCAGTTCGATGGCAGTGCTCGCCGTGAGAAAAGTGGCCGCGTTGAGATCAGAGTCGATGCCTACGCCTTCGCCGGCGACGTCGTTAACAACAATCGCGTCGGCTCCCTTGCGCAGCAACTTGGCGCGGCCATTTTCCATGCGGTTTTCAGTCTCGGCAGCGAAGCCAACAATCAATTGCCCGGGACGGCGGCGGCGCACTACTTCAGCAAGAATGTCTTCGGTGGGGGCCAGTTCTAACGTCAGCGGTCCGGTTCGCTTGAGCTTCTGCTCCGAGACGGTCAATGGACGGTAATCAGCCACGGCCGCGGCCTTAACGATCAGGGTTGCTTCGTTCATACGCGCCAAAACAGACTGGCGCATTTCCTCGGCGGTCGTCACCTTGATCACCTCACAATGGGCAGGTGGATAGAGGGCGGACGGCCCGCTGATTAAAACTACTTTAGCGCCACGGGCATGCGCGGCTTCGGCCAGCGCGTATCCCATCTTGCCGCTGGAGCGATTGCCCAGGAAGCGGACAGGATCGAGGGCTTCGCGAGTTCCGCCAGCGGTGACCAGAACGACTTCGCCAGCGAGGTCGTGGCGACGGCCAAGAGCGCCGAGCACTGCATCCGCGATGGCATCGGGCTCGGCCATGCGCCCCGCACCGACCATGCCGCAGGCTAATTCACCGGTCCCGGGTTCGATGACGCGCACACCGCGCTGGCGCAAAATTTCAAGGTTGGCCTGGGTGGCAGGATGGTCCCACATGTTCACATTCATGGCCGGAGCCACGAGCACGGGGGCATTGGTCGCAAGGTACATGGTGGTGAGGAAGTCGTCCGAAATGCCGTGCGCGAATTTGGCCAGAATATTGGCGGTCGCCGGGGCTACGACAAGGGCTTCAGCCCATTGCGCTTCGCCGATGTGCTCGATGGAGGAGTCGTAAGCACCGTCGGCGGTTCCGGCGTCATCCCACAGGCTGGTGATGACCTTGTGCCCGGAGAGCGCAGCAAAAGTGAGCGGCTGCACGAACTTGCAGGCGGCTTCAGTCATAACCACATGGACTTCAAGGGCCTGACGCTGCAGAGCACGCACCAACTCCGCCGCCTTGTAGGCGGCGATGCCTCCGGAAACTCCAACCGTTACCCTCATGCGTCGATTGTAAAGCGGAACGACGGGCGAAAATCGGAGAACGTCTCTTGAGGCAGCGCAAAAAACACACCGATGCACCCGGTTGCACTCACGGTCGCTTGCTCCGGTCCCAGCTTTGCAGCGATGCGACGCTTGAGGGCTGGAGAAAAACTCACTTAGCCGCGGTGCCGTTGGACTCGAGGGCGTGCAGTTCTTTGCCCGGCTTGAAGCGAACGGCTTTGCCGGGTGTGATGCTGACTTCGGTTCCGGTGCGGGGATTGCGGCCGATACCAGTCTTGCGGGCGCGAACGCTGAACACGCCGAAACCGCGGAGCTCGATGCGTTCTCCAGCGGTCAGAGCCTGTTTCAAGCCTTCGAACACGGTGTCTACTGCAGCTTCCGCCTTGGTTCGAGGCAGGCCTGTGCGCTCAATCACATGATGGACGATATCCTGCTTGATCAAAGGAGTAACCTCGCTGCCACGATTTTGTCTCTATTTTGCCTTACGCAAGTGATGCTACAGGTTTTACGCGTTTTGTGGAACAGCGGAAATCTCGTT
>CZKL01000183.1_pt1 | contig 12420 bp, 7 predicted proteins | sample 1122441 | NCBI WGS metagenome assembly CZKL01 (sample SAMEA3539301, study PRJEB10725) | soil metagenome | biome: tundra; feature: field; material: soil | place: USA | collected 2010-05 | depth 0.15 m
TCCCAAACTGCATATCGCCTCCATATAGCGCTGGTTTTTCGAGTCATCTATCGAAGGTTCTTTCGCTGCAGATCTACCGACAGATTCGCAAATTCGAATGACACGATGAAGCAACGCTTCGTTTATTAGGAATTAGCTGAGGAACTGGCTGCCAAGGCCCTTGGGGGAAATGCTGCGGAACACGTCAATAAGTGGCACGTCCACCACTTACGTCATAACACTGACCGGTGACAAAGGAGCAGTCGCGGCTGGCCAGAAAGTGCACTACAGCGGCTACTTCGTCGGCTGAGCCCGTCCGCTTCATAGGTATCCGCTGCACCATGTAATCAACTTGCTCTGGCGTAAGTTGATCGAGGATCTTGGTGCGGATAACGGCCGGTGAGACTGCGTTGACACAGATACCTTCAGTTGCCACTTCTTTAGCGATGGACTTGGTCAAACCGATAATGGCCGCTTTAGAGGCTGAGTAGGCGACCATGTTAGGGTTTCCCTCTTTGCCGGCGATGGAAGCAATGTTGACGATGCGACCATAGCCGCGCGTGCGCATATGCGGAATCACTGCCCGGCAGAGATAAAAGGGACCGGTTACATTAAGTGCCAGGACTTTGTGCCAGTCCTCATCGGTCTGCTCCCAGATAGGAGCAGCCTTGCCGGCAAGGCCTGCATTATTAACAACGATCTCGATCGATTGGGTCAGATTCAGGACTTGGTTCACGGCCTCGGTCACTGAATCTGGTTTAGTGATGTCAAGCGCAATCGCGAATGCGCCATTGCCGATGTCCTGCGCCGTATCGGCCGCGCCCTTGCTGTCGATATCGGCGATAGCGACTTTCGCACCAGCGGATGAGAGCCTGCGGGCGATGGCCTCACCGATGCCCGATGCGGCACCCGTAACGATTGCTGTCTGTCCAGTCAATTCAAACATTTGTATAGGTCCTTTTGTTGTCGATGGCTCCAAGCATATACGAGTGCGATTCTGCCGCGGTAAGGGCTGACACCAGGCCGACATCAATCCTTCGAAATCAGTCTATTTTCTGACAGGTTCGTTTGAACTGCTTCCACACTGTGCATCGCGGACGCATCTATTAAGTGTCTGGAAAAGAGACCATGTCGAAGATCGGAAATCGAGAAGCCGCAGGCCGCTCGTACTTCACAGACGCGGGAACGCTTAATCTGTTTGGGAAACTCAGCCATGACGGTAAAGAACGTCAATCTTATCCCATGCGCAATCGGCAGTTCGACTTTTTTTGCTAACGACGGCGATGGATTCCCTTACGTTTGACTGTGGGTTTGGACGGTGGGGGTGGGAGCGGAGGCAGGCCGGCCACCGCAAGCAGAAGTTTGTTCGCAGCATTGAAGAGGTTCAAGTGAGTGTCGACCGGTCCATCGGTTGCGGCCAAAAAGATGGCCGTGTGACGAGAGTGGTTGATGGCGATATAGGTCTCGAAACCGGCTCCGCCACCTGTCTTTTCGATCCGAGGGAAAGACGTAGATGGCCTGGGCGGATGCATCCTGCGCCGGGGCGCCGGTGCGAAGCAGGTATTTAAGCCAGATCGTCATATCGTCTGCGGTGGAGTAAAGTCCGGAACTACCAGCGGTGGCCTCGGTGGCGGTGCACGGCCCATCCTCGTGGGCGCTGACCAGCAGATGTCCGCATTGTTCGGTGTTAGGAAAGAAGGTCGTGTGCTGCATATGAAGCGGGTTGAGAGTGCGCTCGGCGAGAACAGCGGCATACTGTTTGTGCGCCGCGGATTGCAGGGCATCGCCGAGAAGATCAAACGTGATATTTGAATAGAGCGCCGCAGTACCGGGAATGGTACGAAGACGCTGGTTTGGAAGCCAGCGCCAGCGGGTACGGTAGTCGGGGAAAGTGAAGTGCGGCGTATTGGCAGGAGCATTCGCCAGTTCTCTAGGGAGGCCGGAGGTATGTGTCGCCATATTGGCGAGCGTAATGAGACGGACGCGTCTTGGAACAACCGTGCCGGTTGGGGCGTAGCGTTGGAGCGGATCGTCGAGCCGCACCGTCCTGTCAGCAACCAGTTTTGAAAGGACATCGGTGGTAAAGATTTTTGTGAACGAGCAGAGGCGCAGCAGAGAGTCGCGGGTGGGAAGCTGATGGGAGTTAGGCGCGGTCTCTCCATATCCGCGAAAGAAAACCTGATCGTCGCGAACGACGACGAGGACCATACCCGTGGAGCCAGACTGAAGAAAGAGGTCTTCTCCGAGAGAGTCGGTGGATTGCAGATCACGGTCCGACGGCGGGGGATGGACTTGCGCGCGAACCGGTATTATTTGCGACGCGAACACCAGGAGTAGAACGGCGCGTGAAAATGTAAGGTAGGTCATGCGTTTTGCAGTTCTATGGTACAAAATGGAGGGTCTTGTTGAAGACAGAAATGCAAACCTTCGGAAGGCTCGCCGCATAGGATTTCGAGAGATTCCATGAGTCTGGCATGAAGGCAAAGCACATGAATCCCTGCGACCTTTCTTCGGTGGGGCGCTGGCATTAGAATAGGTGAGTTCGGCGAGCCTTGAAAGAGTGAGCCAGGGTTCTAGACAGGCCCTCATATCAACTTCCGTTGATGCCGAAGGTAGGGATATGTATCTTCTTTATCCTGAGCGCGAAGAGTCAAAAAAGTCATCACTCTGTCGAGTCGAGTCCATGATCGCGTTTGATCTTGAACCTCAGTAACTGCGGTTACTTCAAACATCCACATGAGCATCTTCTGTGTCCATCCGCGAGGCAGACTTGAAGGAAGCGACGCATTACCGTGAAGTCGTTTTAAAGTTCACCACAGCGAGATATGCTGTTGCGATCCTAGCCCTCACCATTGTGACTACTCTGGTGTGCCATGTTTTTAAGCCTGTTCTAGTTGAGGCCAAGTGGCACCTCCAGGTCTTAATAATCGGGGGCGGGACTTCGCACGATTTCGCACAAGACTATCAAAAGCTCGACTCGCAAGTTCTAACAAGCGCGGGGGAGTCGGTTCGTTATATCGACAGTTGGCTGCAACTTGCCGATGGATTGAAGAACGGAGCGCGTGTCCTCATCCAGGCCAGTAACCAGATTCCTCCACCCGAGCCAGCTGCCCGTAGGGCCATTATGGACTTTGTCGATGCCGGAGGCGGACTCCTCGTGGCTCATGCCGGCCTGTGGTACAACTGGAGCGCTTGGCCTGACTACAATCGAATCCTTATCGGAGGCGGCTCGCGATCGCACGACAAGCTAGGTGAGTTTGAAGTGACGGTGACCCATCCCGAACATCCAATTATGAAAGGTGTTCCCGCAAAATTCCGGGTGCATGACGAGCTTTATCACGAGGAGATAGACCCTGCTGGTTCGCCAGTGGAAGTACTTGCAATCGCAACCAGTCCGCTCACAGGAAAAACCTATCCCAGCGTCTGGGTGGTGAAAAAGGGCAACGGAAAGATCGCCTGCATCGCCTTGGGTCATGACGAGGAATCCCATAGTAATCCCGCATATATTCGTCTTTTGACGAACGCGACCAGTTGGCTGGCAGAGAGGTAATTGAGAGTCGTTCACATATGACGGGTGAGAGCAGGGAACTGCTGAATCAGTTGAGTCAAACTATTCGAGTTTATTGTCTACTTCGTGACCCCGAAGCGCTAGGCTGTACAGGTTGGTATGAATATGAACCACATGATTTATATCAACCTTTTTCGAGCGTGGTTTCCTCCAACGCACTGTCCCAAGTGAGACTTCGGAACTGAGCCGATCTATGCCAACCCGCAGGCCCGGGAATAGCGCGCCAGCGTCCTCTGGACGCGATGGCGAATCATCGCGACTGGATTGTTCACGATCTCGTTGCGGCGAATCGCGTCTGCTTCGAAGGGCAGGTATTGTGCAATCAGGGGCAGCGGAGCCGGGTGATCGAGTAAGTTCTGCGTCAATACCGCAAGGGCATCAGAAACAGCGCGGTTGGGCCAGTAATAGCGGATCCGGTCGCTCAAACTGTAAGCCCTGGCGATCTTGAGATGATGAGGATCACCTCTATAGTATCCTTCCCAGTTTTCAGGATGCTCGATCATCTCGCGTTCCAGAACGCCGCGAACGTCTGATCGTTTGGAATCGGCTATCCACTCGTCTTCAATACGCGCCAGGCCAAAGATAGCCTCGCGCAAGGCGAACGTGAGTTCAGGACCAACCTTGAGGATCGCAAAATGGCCGCGCACGAGTTGCTCAAGAGACTGCGCGGTTTGATAGTCAGTTGAATGAGCTTCGAAGATGATCCTTTCCTCTCCCAGGATCCACTCCGACAGTCTCTGCGCGCCCTGCGGCTCATAGTCCGCAATGCTTTCGTCTCCAAACTCAACACCGGGCTGAACCACAACTCCAACTACCCGTTCCCAAGCCGACCCGAGCCCGCGTCGTACGAAGGCCTCGTGATGCACATCAAGGGTACGCTGTACGTTCTGCGTACTGGTGACAGTAACTTCCAGTTCGCCCTGCGCGCCACCCGGCGTGGGAACCTCCGTTCCGATGATGTAGACCGGCGACTGCGAAGTTTCTGCTGCTACCGCCTCAGCAAGCTCGCACAAGTGAGCGGCACGCTCGGCAATCACGCTATCGCTCAAAACGTCCGGGTCGTCTGCACAGCGCATGCTGGCATCCAGGTGTATCTTGGCGAAGCCTGCTCGCGCGAAATCCTGAATCATGACGGAAGCCTTCTCCATCGCCTCATGTGCTGGCGCGGGACGCCACGGATTCGGGCCAAGATGATCTCCGCCGAGGACCAGCCGGTCTTCGGGAAAATGAGCATTACCAGCCAGCGAAAGAACATAGTCGCGAAACTGCACCGGGGTGAGCCCCGTGTAACCGCCATCCTGATTGACCTGGTTGCAAGTGGCCTCTATGAGCAGCAAGCTCTCGTCGTTCGTTGCCTGAGCAAATGCAGCTTCCAGCACCAGCCGGTTCGCTGAGCAGACCGAGTAGATGCCTCGCAAGCCCCCCTCGCGGTTCTCCTCAAAGAGTTGCCGCATCGCATGGATGGCGGGGCGGACCTTCGCATCGAATTGAATTTGATTCGTCATGAAACACGGACCTCATTGGGCTTTTCGCCAGACCTTGCCAATCAAAATTTGAGATAACAATCCCGTCTTCGAACCAAGAGCCTCAAGGCAATTTCTTCGAAATCTATTTGTTAGGGTGTCAAAACGCCTTCCTGCCAATGGCGCTCAAAAAAACTAGTGCGGTATTCGGCATCGCGAAAAGCCGCTGTTCCTCCCGGACGCGTTACCGAGAGGCCAGCTGTGAGATTGCCGAAGCTCAGACAGATTTCAGGGAGTGCCTTTTGCAACCACTGATGCAAAAAACCTGCATCGAAGGTGTCGCCCGCACCGACCGTGTCTACGACATCGACAGACAACGCAGGTGCGTCGATTCTCGGCCCATCAGAGAAAACAGTAGCTCCACGTGCGCCGCGCTTTACAACGAGCACCGGAACACGTGAAGAGAGGAAGCTTTCGGCGTCGTCCACTTTGGCGATCTTTCGCACTTCGTCTTCCGTGCAAAAAAGGAGATCAACGTGCGGAAGGATCTCTTCGACCACACCTCGCCAAAGGCCTTCGGGGTCGTCATTGGTATCGAGCGATGTCGTCAATCCACGACGCTTCATCTCCTTGAACAGATGTGGAATGTCCGCCAGCAATTTACGGTGCAGAAACACCGACGAAAGATGAAAGTGCTTCGCGCGCGCGATGAAATCCAAATCCAGATCTCCAAGTGTCATCTCGAACATGGCGCCGGGGTACGTCAAGATGCGGCGAGTCGATGCGAGCGGCAGAATGACTGTGATCCCAGTTCCCTTGCCGGTAGGGATGCGCACTACATGCTGGACATCCACACCGGCGCTTTCCATCTCGTGGAGGCATAGGTCTGCGAACAGGTCATTGCCCACGCGTGAGCTGAAGGTGACTTGGCTTCCGAGGACAGACAGATTGTGGGCGAGGATGGCGGATGAGCTGCCAAGCATCAATTGGCATTCGCTGGCCAGGATCTCGCGTTCCTCCGGCAGGTCACGCGGTAACCCGTAAACGATAAGGTCAGGATTGATTTCACCTACGATGGCGACGTCGGGTTGGTGAGACGACTTATCGATCTCAGCGATCCCGGCTGTTTCACGCGAATTCATGGTGTCTCCTGAGCAAGTGCGCCGTCTTATTCTGGCCGGCGTTTCTCCGCCGGTGCAAAGATGGTCGGTATTGTGCCAGCAATGGATACGTTGAAATCCTTCGAGTTAGTCGCTCCATCCGCAGATGTAATAGTTACCGTGGCTTTGTACTTGCCTGGATGGGTATAGGCGTGATGTGTATCCAAACCTTCCGCGCTCACGCCATCTCCGAAATCCCACTTTGGGGCAAGAGTAAGCTGTGAATCTGGTGAGGGCTCAGCGCTGAATTGCAAAGGCTCGCCTGACTTTCCTGTAACTGGCGCATGCGCCTCAAACTTGGGCGCCATAGCGGCAATTTCCGGATCAACAAGTTTGAGCACAACAACGGAGTGCGGAGCCTGCCTGATGCTGATCGTTCCACCTGAGATGGTGCAGCATGCCTGGTTATCCAGCACTTCCGTCGATTCATAGTTGTGTTCGCCGCGCAGACCCAGGGCGGACAGCGGGATGGACCGAACACGTTCTTTGTTGGTCCAGTTAAAGACCGTCAGGATCGCTTGACGCAGACTCTGTTTGAGCAGAAACTCGCTCGGCTGCTCGTCCCCTGCCGAGTAAGTCATGAGGTCAATCGGGATCGACGCTCGACCGAGCCGCGCCATATTCAAGAGGTCATGGTTTTTTACCAGTGCCAGACGTTCCGGCGAAGTTCCAAGTGTGGGAAGGTCATCACCGATCTCATACATACCTCCGGAGACGGCCGAGAGTGCGATGGAAACTTTTGCTTCATCAAGACTGAGCTGGCCCGACCCCGAATGCCACGAGTGGTCGTCCACGTCCTGCAATGAAACCGTGAAGGCATCGGGATCAGAGATGAAAAAGTTTCGATTCATGTAGTAGCGGGCTGCGATGCCCGAGGCAGCTTCCTTGCTCTCCTCGAACGTATGTCCTGTGTCCTGCGAGATGCGGCCTGCATCGACGATGCCGACAGGATTGAGCATCGGGCTACCGTCTTTGTCGAGGACGACCTCATCGCCAACCGCTTTGCGGATGATAGAGAGGCCAATACGCTGTGCTTCTAACGCAGTGGTATGCGGACGATAGTAGGCGCCCTCAGCTGCGGAGTCGTCCATGAAATCCATCTTGATGAAACGCACGCCCCAGTCGCGCAATGTTTTGTAGGTCTTCAGCAGGTATTCCGCGGCTTCGGGATTGGTCACATCAAGCACATACAGTGGATCCTTGCCTTCCGTGACGTTGCCAATATGAATCAGAGCGCCTGCGGTGTTGTGCAACAGCCAGTCTTTATGATTCTGATACACATAAGCTCGCTCGGAGACTTCAAATGGAGCTGTCCAAACCCCGAAGGTGAGGCCCTTGTGCGTTGCTTCATGGGCAACATAATTTACGCCGCGGGGAAAGAGATTCACATCAGGAGTCGTATATTCGCCACGCGCGTACTGATAGCCTTCGTCCATGTGAAAGTAAACATAGCCCAGCGATTTGAGATGTTCAGCAAGCCAGTCCATATTAGTGGTGGCCGCGGCCTGACTAAGCCCAAAGTAATACGCAGTCCAGCTCCACCATCCAATGGGAGTCGGGGCCGTGACGCGCGCGTGGTGGATACGCGCGATCACGCGACCGTACTCTTCGAGCTGATCATGATAGTTGTTCCCCGCGGCGATCATCAGGCGTTCGGAAGACAAATTCTCACCGGGAGCTACCGGAAGAGCGAGATCCACTTGCTCGGCAGCGGGCGAATCGTGAAGCGACTCTCCGCGGAGGATCTCCGTAGTCCCAGTCGCTATCGCATCGTAAGATGTGATAGCGGGATTGCCGTCGATAGACTTCTCAGTAAGATGAAAGATAGTTAGAAATCTGTCGGACGTCAGCGCACCTATAAAGAGGCTTCGGCCGCTTTGCTTGTTGTAGATGAGTTGGGTGCCAACAGCGCGATGCACTCCCTTCGGAACAGTCCCAAGATCGCAAATCGCGAGTTCAGGCCGGTCTTCACTGTAGCTGTCTGAAAGAATCCGATCGGCGCCTGCGGGGCCGCCGAGATTTACAACGGGACCATCCTCGGCATGAATAGATCGGATACTATGGACAGATATTTCATGACCGGTTGAGTTCATGACCTTGACCGTCATGTCTCCCCAGGCGCGATCTTTGTAAACTCGAAAGAGCCCGATTAGATCAGGAATATCCGCGAGCCCGGTATACGTGACTGTGAGAGCAAAGCCTGATCCAAACTCGTCTGTGAACTCAGACTGGGTGACCTTGTGCTGCGGATAGTGCGACGAGACCAAAATGCGAGAGTCAACATCGGCCTCGAGATTCGAGTGATAGACGGGCATTCCATCCGCGGTTGAGCCGACCGCGTAGCTGCCCTCCTGGTCGATAGTGATCGAGATACTCTTGCCGGTGATCGAGGCACCAGGCTGCGCAGCTTTGTGCTGGATCGCGTTCGCCTGTTCGCCAGCAATGTACGACAACAGGCAAAGCACGACCGATGCCATCAGACTGGTTTTGAAATACCGATGCACGACAGCCCCCTGACTTCAACTGCAGCTTCTGCGATGTGGCGGCGTCGCTCCACTCAAATCCGCGGAAGAGCCACATATCGGAAAGGAACTAAAAGAAGAGCTTCAGCGCGACTTGCAGTTGCCTGGGTGCCAGTGCGCCTGTCAGGTAGCCAAAGGTTGACGTACCCATGACCGTTGAATTGATGGAGTTTTGCGGACCGGGCGCAGCGAATTGGAAATTGGGATGGTTGAATGTATTGAAGGACTCGGCGCGAAACTCGATGCGCCGCGACTCTCCCAGTGGAATTGTCTTCAGCAAGGCAAAATCGACGTTCTTTACCCCTGGTCCTTCAAGTGTATTGAGGCCGACGTCGCCGAACGATCCGAGTGCGGGATTCTGAAAAGCACATGTATTGAAGAATGTGCCAGGGATGCACGGCTTGGAGTTCGCCTTCACGCCGGGGACTGCGTCGGGCCGCTGCTGGCCGTCGGAATTCGCGAAATTTCCATTGCCATCGGTCACGGTGAACCACGTGCCGTTCGAGAGTGTGACGATACCCGACCAATTCCAGTGGCCGATCACCGCATCGATCAAAGGTACATGCGTGGCAAACCGCTGCCCGCTCCCGAAGGGAAGATCGTAGACATAGCTGGCGACGAATCGATTGCGTACATCGAAGTCCAACGATCCATATTCCTGGTTGGGGTACTTGCTGTTACGAAAGCCATCGTTATTCTGGGAACCGAGATCGGCGCTGCTGGCATTGCCGAGAGCTTTGCTATAGGTGTAGTTCACAATGAACTCGAGCCCGTGGCTTACTCGCTGTTGCACTGAGGTCTGCAGTCCGTTGTAATTCGATGATCCGGACGATCTCAAATAACCGATCGCAGCATCCACATACGGGAACGGACGCCGCGGCGCTGTGGGCGCGGATGGATCAGCCGTTGGTTGTGCCTGGTTGAGATTCAAGTAGATATAAGACCGGTCGCTCTTGGAACCTACGTAGGTGACCTCGAACATGGTCTTATCCGTCAACTGGTATTGATTTGCCAAGTGCCACTGAATCACGTAGGGCATGCGCAGATTTGGCTGCAGCGAAAACAGCGTGGGTGTGTTTGGATCAGTGAGCGAAGTAGCAGGAAAGCCGTTAGCCAGTGTTGCGATGCCCGGAACCGAACAGTCCTCGGCAGCTGCATTGTACGAAGGCAGCGAACATGGCGCTGAAAATGTCTCACTGATGAAATAGGGAGGGTTGAAGCCGGGACTTGGGTTACTATAGGGGCCAGCCTCATCACCGTTGAAGAAGATGCCAAATGCACTGTGAATAACGAACTTCTTGGTTGGGTTATAGGAGAGGCCGACACGCGGAGAGAAGTCTTTGTAGTCAGAACTGATCAGCGCCGACGATGCATTGTGATTGAGCGGCAAAATCGTCGCAAGGGTCGGCGTCAGGGTTACGTTGCTATCTTTGGGAATGTCGAGGTTACCGGTGACGGGGTTGAAGTTCGCCTGCGCGTCATGTTCGGAGTAGACAGGGGAAAAGAACTCGTACCGCAGACCGACATTCAACGTGAGATTCGGCGCCGCGCGCCAGTCGTTCTGCGCAAATAGCGCATATGTGTGGCGATAGTAGTCAATATTATTAAGGTTATTGATGCCGCCACCGCTAGACTGTCCGGTCAAAAGACTTGCAAGACTGTTGCCGCCTGTACCAGGGTCTCCTGCATTATCCGTGTACACGTGGCTGAAGCTCATGGTGCCGCGGGGGAATGCGGGCTCGTAGATCGAAAAATGCTCCGGGCGCATTTCACCGCCAAACTTCCACGTGGTGCTGCCAGAGATCAGAGTGAACGTGTTCGAAACCTGAATTGTTTTTTGCCGCTCGATCGCAGGGAGAAATGTTGGGCTGCCCAGGCTGGATGCGTCGTCGAAGGTTAATTGCGGAAGCCCGCCATTGTCAGTTCCTGGCCGAAACGGCACTCCTGGAAATCCTACGGTTGCGGATACATTCTGGTTGTAGTTGGCCTGGTAGCGGCTGGTCTTGATCCAGTTGAACCCTGCGCGAAACTCGTTGATCTTGTGAGGGGAGAAGATATGCACTTCGCTCGCGGCTCCGCTATAAGCAGTGATTTGCTGGATACCGTCAAAAAATCCGCCGCCGTCGGCTAGGCCGGGAAAGGGCGACCCGATGTTTTCGGGGCTATTTACGGCGCTGAACCGGTAGAAGGCGTTGTCCGACTTTGTCAACACCTGGTCGATGCGAACGTCGCCTTGATTAGCGTTCTGTGTCGTGACAGGATCAGAGATGTAGTTGTAGCCCACTCCATTGGAGTTGGACGCGGGAAAAAGATTGATGAGTGTATTGCCTAGTGAGTCAAATCTGGAAGACGGAATGATATTGCTCGGAGCGCCATTGCTATAGCCGAATGGAACACCGCAGAAGCTAGTGCCGGCCGACTGGGTATTCCGCGTATCGAAGATCTCGCCCGCATATGTTGGAACCCCATTGCAATCGAGCACGCCGGTGGGCGATGTGAGGTCCAGATTGCTAGAGAAATCGCCTCCGCGCTCTGCGAGCGTAGGAACAACAGACGTCGTGGTCTGCGCCTCGCTTGTCCTCAGTCCCTGGTAATCGACAAAGAAGAGCAGCTTGTCCCGCAGGATTCTGCCGCCAAGCATCCCACCAAACTGGTTCTGATGGTATGGCTGCTGGGCTGAATCAAAATAGTTCAACGCATCGAAGTCCTGGTTGCGCAGGAATTCATACAATGCGCCGTGAAAATCATTCGATCCGGACTTGGTGGTGGCGTTGATGATGGCACCCGTCGCGCGACCGAATTCCGCATCATAGTTGCCGGTCTCGATCTTGAACTCCTGAAGGGCATCCGGGGGCGGCATCACCACGTAATTTGCCTCATTCAGCAGATCAGGCAGGTTGGAATTGTTGTCGATACCGTCGAGCAGAAAATTGTTGTCGAGCGACCGCGCGCCGCTCGCGCTAAAGCCGTATCCGCCGGAATCGCGCGCGCCCGGCTCGCTGGTCGTCACGCCGACCGTCAGTTGCGCGAGCTGCACTGGATTTCGACCGTTGAGCGGAAAGGCGACCATCGAGGCGCTATCGATCACCTGCCCGGTCTCGGAAGAATCCGTCTCGAGCAAAGGAGCGGTGGCATGGACTTCAACGTGGTCGCTCACATCGCCAACCTGCAGGGTCACGTCGACGCGCTGCCGCTGCTGCACGTCGAGCGTGATCGGGCTGGCCAAAGCTTCTTTGAAGCCCGTTGCAGCAATCGTGATGCGATAGCTACCGATGCGTACCGGACTGATAGCCCACGCGCCGGAGGCATCGCTTTGCGCTTTGTATTGGAGGTTAGTTGCGGTGTTAACCGCCTGAATGGTCGCGTTGGCCACTACAGCGCCGCTCGCGTCGGTTACACGTCCCTCAAGCGAAGCAGCGTCGCGCTGGCCCCACAGCGGACAAGCGATGGCAACAACGATCGCGAGCAAGAGCAGGCCTAGTCTTGACATTCTTTGCAGCATTGTTGTCGCCTCCTGAAAACTTGAGATCGAGCGGTAATGCAGTTCCTTAGCGACTGACCTTCGTATTATTTCGATTTTTTCTTGACTCGAGCCTGCGTTTTACCGCGTTTGTGTTTCGTATTATTGCGACCCGCTCTTAAATTGTCAACATTTACTCTCTTCCAATGCAAGATGAGCCTGAAGGGGTCAATTGATTCCAATACAAGATGAGCCTGAAGGGTTAGGC
>CZKL01000262.1_pt2 | contig 12176 bp, 12 predicted proteins | sample 1122441 | NCBI WGS metagenome assembly CZKL01 (sample SAMEA3539301, study PRJEB10725) | soil metagenome | biome: tundra; feature: field; material: soil | place: USA | collected 2010-05 | depth 0.15 m
CAAGGCGGCCAAAGGACTCCTCCGCAGGCCATCAAATCGACCGATATCAAGGTAGGTGATGCCATCGCTGCCAACGGAGAAGTGGACGCAGCGGCTAAATCGGTGGGCGCGGTGGTGGTTTTTCAGATCGACCCCGAGCGCGCCAAGCAGATGCGCGAGATGCAGGCGAATTACGGCAAGACATGGCTTATGGGGAAAGTGACAGCCATCAACGAGACCAAGGTCACGCTGCAGAGCGGAATCGATAACGCAGCGCACACGTTTGTGGCGGACGAGAATACGACGTTCCGCAAACGTCGCGAACCGATCACGCTGGGCGATGTACAGGTCGGCGACAATGTGCGCGTCGAGGGATCGATGCAACAAGGGGTTTTCATGGCAACGACGGTCGCGGTAATGGGACCACCAGCGAATGGCGGTCCGATGCCGGCACGAGGCAATCCTCCGCAGTAGGCACCCGCAAATCCAATTCAGTTTCAGAGGCGGCTCCGTATTCCTCGTAGGTCTGTCGTTTTGGCTTCAGGAACGTGGCGGTTCGCGCGCAAAATCCGCCTGTCGCCTGTCCGTTCGTCCGCACTTTTCTGCCTTTCATCGTCTCGTTAGGCGATTGGTCTGAAACCCAACGCGGGCCGACGCGTATCCCACTACCTTCTGTCTTGAGCAATAGCTCCGAAAGGAAACGGCACCGTGACAAATCAGACTGAACCGCTGGTGAGTGTTGAATCTGTCAGCCGCAGGTTTCCGCTGGACCACAGTGATGTGATCGCTCTTGCGGAAGCGAGCCTCGATGTGCGCGCGGGAGAATTCCTGGCCATAGCGGGGCCGAGCGGCAGCGGTAAATCAACGTTGTTGAATCTGATCGGCTGCATCGATAGACCCACCTCCGGCCGCATCGTGATCGACGGGGTAGACACAACCACTCTCAGCGCTGGCCGAACGACAGTGCTGCGTCGCGAGAAGATCGGCTTTGTCTTTCAGACTTTCAACCTGATTCCGGTATTCACAGCCAGTGAAAACGTGGAATTCCCATTGCTGGTGCAAGGGCTGGATGCACGGGAGCGCCGGCTGCGCGTGGCAGATGCGCTAGAGAGCGTAGGGTTGGCGCATCGCGCGCATCATCGTCCCGATCTGCTTTCGGGCGGCGAACGCCAGCGGGTTGCCGTGGCGCGCGCAATTGTGCATCGGCCCGCGCTGGTGCTCGCGGATGAGCCTACTGCCAATCTCGACACACGGAATGCGACGCAGCTTATCGACTTGATGCGAGACCTCAACCAGCGTCTCCGTCTCACTTTCATTTTTTCAACCCACGACCAGCGGTTGTTGGAACATACGCCCCGCATCGTCCGGCTCACGGACGGGCACGTCGTTTCGGATAGCGCTCTTGAAGGAGGTCGCCATGAGCAAGTTCTTGCTACTTGCGTTTCGTAACGTGTTTCGCAACCGTCGTCGCACGGTGATGACGCTGCTGATGGTCGGTGGCGGTGTGGCTGGCCTCTTGCTGGTGGGTGGTTTCTTTGCGTTCATGTTTCACGGACTGCGCGAAAGCACGATTCACGACGGTCTTGGCCACATCCAGATTTTTACAGCAGAGCATTTTCGTCGCGACGAAGTTCATGTTCTCGACACGGGAATCAGCAACTGGCAAATGGCTTCAAAATCTGCAAGCTCGATGGAACATGTGCGGGGTGTCGCTCCTCGAATTGAGTTCTACGGAATGCTGTCGAATGGGGTGAAGTCGTCAGTATTCATGGGCAGTGCGGTTGATCCTGAGATTGAACGCGGTATGGGCTTCAGTCCGCGCATCGCTTCGGGGCGCGATCTGAATGCGAACTCAAGCGGTGAAGTGGAAGCCCTGGTGGGCACGGGCGTCGCGCGTTCAATGAGCGTGAAAGTGGGTGACGGATTGACCATTCTTGCGGTCACTTCAGACGGCGCGCTCAACGGAATCGATGTGCAGATCGTGGGCATCGTCAACACCGGGTTCAAGGATATTGACGATCGCTACCTGCGGATCACTCTGCCGTCGGCGCAGAGATTGCTGCAAAGCGATGGAGTTACCAACCTGGTGGTGGGGCTCGACAAGACAGAGAATACCGATGCAGTCGCCGCAGAGCTCGCTCCACGCATGCAGGGCTTGCCGCAATCGATGGTGCTGAAGAAATGGATTGATCTCGCTGCGTATTACAAACAAGTACGGACCTTGTTCAGCGGCATCTTCCTTTTCCTGGGTGTGATCGTGTTCTTCATGGTCTTGATGGCGAGCGTAAATACGCTGCTGATGGCGATGTTTGAACGTACCCGCGAAATCGGAACGATGCTGGCAATGGGCACGCCACGATCGTGGATCGTAGCGCTCTTCATGCTGGAAGCAGCGCTGACGGGCATCGTCGGCGCGGCTGTCGGCCTGTTAGGGGGCAACCTGCTGGGCGTCGCTCTCAATGCTTCCGGACTACATCTGCCACCTCCTCCAGGGTTGTCGACCAATCTTGCATTTCGCGTGTTGTTCGTACCGGGCCTGATGGTCGGTTCGTCGGTCATGGTAGTCGTGTCGCTGGCGCTGGCATCGATACTTCCCGCGATTCGCGCATCGCGGCTGCAAATTGCGGAGGCTTTAGCTCATGTCTAGATGCTTGTTACGCACGCTCTTGTTCCTGGCTTTGATTGCATTGGTGCTGGCCTGGGTTCGCGACAGCCGCGCTGCCACCGCTGCGACACCTGATGCCGAGGCGATTCTCAAGCGATCCGATACGTATCGCAACGGCTGGCCCTCGTTCGTGACGCGGGTGCGGATTACTAACTACGAATCAGGTAAATCAGACGAAGAGAAGTTGTACGAAGTGTCGCAGAAGGGCACAGACAAGACCTATGTCGAGTTCATAAGTCCTCGGGAAAAAGGGCGCCACCTGCTGATGTTGAGCGATGATATGTGGGTTTATCTGCCTGACACCAGCCGGCCGGTGCGCATTACTCCTCTGGAACGGCTGTCAGGCGATGCGTCGAATGGCGACGTTGCACGCACGAACTATGCCATCGATTACTCACCGGTGTTTGTGCGGGCCGAGAAGGTCGGTGCAGAGCAATGTTACGTGCTTGAGTTGACCGCAAGGCGCAAAGGAGCCACCTATCAGCGCATTCTGTATTGGGTTCGAGCCGAAGATGCGCGTCCGGTGCGAGCCGAGTTCTACCTGACGTCGGGCAAGCACATCAAATCCGCATCCTTCGACGATTACGCGCAATTCGGCAGCAAATTGCTCCTGCATCGCATGACGCTGTACGACGAAATCCGGCACAACTCGCATAGTGTGCTGGAGTATTCGCAAACATCGGCGCGGGAGCTACCTGACAAGCTCTTTTACCAGGGACGCACCGACAGGTTTTGAAGGTCGCCGCGAGGGAGTAGTGAACGATGAAACACCGTATGCTGCTATCGCTCGTCCTCGCTCTCGTTCCTCTCGTGAGCGCTGCCCAGGATGCCGGATCAACAAGCGAAGGCCGTTACAACACACGCTACGCCGTAGCACTCATCAACGACGCGACGATCTATAGCGGCCTTAGCGCGCCCATTCCTTCCGTGCTGAATCAGGTGCTTCTGGAACCATCGTTCAACGTGATTCTCGATCATCGATGGAACTTCTCGACGAGCCTGATCGGCGCTTCGACAACTTACTCTGATACCAGTACTCAAGTTCGCGTCAAAGAAACGTATGGCGGGCTGTCCGCAGGGGATTTCGATTTCCTCATAGGTCGCAAGATGGTGCGTTGGGGAACGGGCTATGCGTTCACCGCGGCGGGTGTGCTCGATCCGCCCCGCGTGGCCACGGATCCTACCGATCGCTTGAATCTGAATGAAGGTGGCGACATGGTAAAGGCAGACTGGGTGCGCGGTCCGCATGCGTTGACTCTCGCATGGTCCACGGCCGCCCTGGCTCGGAAAGGAACAAATCTGCGCGATACTACGGCATTCCGGTATAACGTACTGATGCATGGTTTTGATACTTCATTGATTGCTGGAAATGATCGTGGGGGCGATTCGTTTGGAGCATTCACATTTACGCGCGTGGTTGGCCAGGCATGGGAAATGCATGGCGAGGCCGCGTGGAGAGAGCATGCAGCGATCCTGATCGGGGCTAAGTACACCATGTCCAGCGGCGTCACTTTTATCGGCGAGTTCTACACGCCGCCAAATAATGCGTACTATCGCGGCACGACGCTTTCGCCAGATGCAGGCAGACAGCACTACAGCTTTGTGTCAGCAGGTAAGACGCGACTGCGCGAATTGCCAGGGTGGAAGGAGTGGAATGTGTCAGGAGCGATGGTGGCTAACCTCGATGATCGAAGTTATACCAGTGTATTCGATGTGAGTCGTTGGTTTGGCAACCATATATCTTCTTATGTGCATGCGGATGTTCCGGTTGGTAGCAAGAGGTCGGAGTACGGGGCAGCGCCTTACTCGGCAGCCACATCGATGGGGATTCGCTTCCAGCTATGAAATGCGAGACGGACGAAATGACGAAGTCGTCGGGCCGCAAGGAACTTTTGACGGTCCTTGAGGGATTTCGCAACGCGATCTGGATAGTGCCGGGAGTAACTTCACTAGTCGTAATTCTCTTCTTGACGATGGGGCACACCCACGTCTCGGAGACGGGACGCAAATTCCTGACGTCACTGGTATATTCCGCGCTGATCGGACTTCCATCCGCTGTCCTGCTGACCTGGATCAGTTATCGCTTCTCCTGTGTGCGCACCAGCTTGCAAGTGCTGATGCAGACGACGGTGTTAGTTGTGACGGGTACGCTTGGGAGTCTCGCCGCAGGCATCGTGTTTCAAATTGCGGGTATCCTCCCGCGGGAGGAGTATTGGGTTGAATTCCGAGGCTCCTACCCCTTCGCGCTGGTAATTACCTTGATGGTGGGTTTGATTGCCACGTGGATTGAGACCATGCGACATAAGCTGCAATCGGCAACGCTGGAATTGCGGACTCGCCAGGTGGAGCAGGAAAGGGCTAACAAGTTACTGGCTGAGGCCCGCCTTTCGTCGCTTGAGTCACGCATTCATCCGCATTTCTTATTCAATACGCTGAACTCGATTGCATCTCTAATTCCTTCGAATCCAGAACGTGCCGAGGCTACGGTAGGTAAGTTGGCCTCGTTGCTGCGTTTCTCACTGAACGCGAATCAGAGCGGGCTGGTGCTTCTCAGTCAGGAATTAAGAGTTGTGCGCGACTATCTTGATATAGAACAAACGCGTTTTGGATCGCGCCTGCGGTATGAAATTGATGCGCCCGACGAAGTGCTGATGGTGAGAGTGCCTCCTCTGGCGTTGCAGTCGCTGGTTGAAAACAGCATCAAGCATGTGGCTGCGCAACGAGCACAGGGAGTCAATATTCAAATTGCTGCGTCCACAGCAACCGGTCAGGTGGAACTTGAAGTGGCCGATGATGGACCGGGTTTCTCGCTGGACGCCATCAGTCCTGAACATGGCCTGGGTAACTTGATTTCCAGGCTGGAGTTACTTTTTGGAGAGCAGGGAAAGCTGAACGTCACACGCAAAGAGGATAGGACGATCGTCAGTCTGTCGTTTCCGATTTCGTAAGAGTCTATGGAGTCAGCACCGTTTCGCGCGTATCTCGTGGATGATGAGCCGCTCGCCATTGAGCGGCTGACGCGCCTGCTCGCGAAGAGTGAAGGAATCGCAGTAGTGGGGAGTGCCAGTGATCCCGCCAAGGCCTTGGATTTTCTTGCCGGCGAAGACGGCGACACGATCGATGTGCTTTTTCTTGACGTGCAGATGCCGGGCATGAACGGCTTTGAATTGCTGTCCCGCCTGCCCGAACAGCCCTTTGTCATCTTCACCACAGCCTACGATCAATATGCGTTGCGGGCGTTTGAGGTGAATTCAATTGACTACCTGCTGAAGCCGATCGACGCAGAGCAATTGGCGCGCGCGGTGCGGAAGTTAGAGCGGGTCAGGCCGGTTGCTAACGCGGAATGGCAGCAGAAGAAGGAACTGCCCGCGATGCTAGCGGAACTAGCGGCGGCGTTGCGCGGAGAGCGGCCGGAGTATCCGCGCCGCATCGCATCGCGTCTTGGCGAGCGGATCTCGTTTCTCGACCTGGATACGGTGACTCATTTCATAGCGCAAGACAAGCTCACGTATGCAGTGATCAACGGCCGGCAACACTGCGTCGATCAAACGATCGCCGAGTTAGAGAAGCGGCTGGATCCATCCCGCTTCCTGCGTGTTCATCGCGGTGCCCTGGTCAACGTGGACTGGATTCACGAAATGAACACCTGGTTTGCCGGCAAAGTGATTGTGACATTGAAGGACTCGCAACACACGCAACTCACGGTGGCGCGCGATCGCGTGCGGGCGCTCAAGTTGCACCTCGGCATTTGAGGTCGCGAGCTGAAGCCAAGGAGTGGCACGATACACGAGGTGAACCGATCTTTTACATGTGAATGTAGTGCGCCTCAATAAGCGGTAGAAAGTGTTAAATCCGCCCACAACATCGCGTCGTTCAAGCATTGTTGCAGGCAGTACGGCCGCAGGCCCAGGGATTGAGCGATGGTGTCGCAATGCAGAAAATCCTGGTGTTCGTTGGCGGCGAGCCATTCCAATAGCAGACGTTCGTCATCTGGGGTGCCGAGCAGCGCATCGCGAATTTCTTCGCGAAGGGGCAGGTGCGGAGCGATTTCGCTCATGGAGGTATGGAGCATGGCCGGCACCATGCTGAACATCCCTAACAAATATTGTTCGCTTGCATCGCGAGCGCAGAGTTCGGCAGCAAGTTCACAGAAACGAGCCCGCGTAAAAGCCACGCGCAAAATCTCTACCGGCTCGCCGGCGTTGAGTTCACTCGCAATCGCCAAAGTGGCAATGCGGCGAAACATGTCGTCCCCGACGGCGAGCAACGCTGATTTGATCGAAGTGATTTCCTGCCTGATTGCGGAAAGAGGAGAGTTGACCAATCGAAGCAAACGGAAGGTCAGCGACGCGTCTCGCTTCACAAACTCATTGAGTTTGCCCAGGTTAAGCGGGTCCTCATGAAGCACCCGCAACATTTCAAAGTGGCGGAGTTTGTTGGCGGGAACCTTGCGATTGGCCAGCAGGATGGGGCGGCAGAAATAGTAGCCCTGAAAGAGCACGAAGCCCTCGGCGCGGGCTTGCTCAAATTCTTCACGGATTTCGACCTTCTCGGCAATCAAGGCCAGGGGGCGGCCTCGAAGGTGCGCCAACGCCTCGCGACGATCTGCCTGAGAGCAGGCAGCGAAGTCAATCTTGATGTAATCGGCCAGCCGAATGAGTGGTTCCAGCGACGGATTCCAGACGAAGTCGTCCAGGGCCAGCCGGAAGCCGAGCATCTTAAGTTCGCGACATGCGGCGAGCAGTCTGGGCATCGGCTCAACGCTCTCGAGCACCTCAAGCACCGTCATGCTGGGCGGAAGAATACTGACTTGCTGTCCGGTCAGAATTTCCGCGGTGCAGTTTACGAACGCAGGCATACCGCCGCTCAGTTTTTCGAGGCCGAACAGGACAGTGTTGTCGATCATGGTGCGGGTGGCGAGCTCGCCGTCGCCGCAGAAGCCACCTTCCGGCGCAGAACGGAACAGAAGTTCATATCCGTGAACCCGGCTGCGTGCATCGAGAATGGGCTGACGCGCAATATAACGGAGCGCACCGGTCAGATGGGCGTAATCCATTGTGGCCAGGGAGGCCTGTTCAATCATGTGAACCTTCCAACCTTCTCATCGGTTGGAAGTTCAGGAGCACGAGGAAACTTTGGTGTGCGGGTACACTCAGCCGCCCATGAACATGCCGCCATTTACATCGAGCACATGGCCGGTGATATAGGCGGCCCCATCGGAGGCCAGGAATGCTACCGACTGCGCGATTTCCAAGTCGGTTCCGGGGCGCCCGAGTGGGATCTGAGCCATCATGGTTTCCCGCTGCTTTGCGTCGAGCACAGCGGTCATGGGCGTTTCAATATAGCCGGGCGCGACGGCGTTCACGGTGATGTTGCGCGCAGCGACTTCGCGGGCCAGGGAGCGGGTCATGCCGATGAGCCCGGCCTTCGAGGCAGCGTAGTTGACCTGGCCGGCCTGTCCGGTGCGGCCCACCACGCTGGTGATATTCACGATGCGTCCCCAGCGGTTGCGCAGCATATTGCTGAGCAGGGCCTGTGTCAGCAGGAAGGCGCCGGTAAGGTTGGTGTTCAGAACGTCGTCCCAGTCAGGCCGCTTCATGCGCAGGACGAGGCCGTCGCGAGTGATGCCGGCGTTGTTCACCAGGATTTCAACTTTGCCGAATCGCTCGAGGATCGCCTTGGCGCCAGCCTTGATGGATTCCTCGCTGGCAACGTCGAGCGAGAACGCTGCAGCTTGACCCCCGGCAGCTTCAATTTCGGCTGCAGTTTCGGCCAGCTTGGCCTCATTGCGCGCGGCCAGCGCCACAGTCGCGCCGTTGCGCGCCAGTTCCAATGCGCAGGCTTTCCCGATTCCCTGTGATGCTCCTGTTACCAGCGCGATTCTTCCTTGCAGGTTTGCCATCGTACTCGCCTCTTCGCACCGCCAGAGGAGCGCGGTGGGTTTCATGTCACACAGGCCATTTTATAAGGGGTCCCAGGGGGATATCGGGGTCGGACAGCTTCAGATGGAGGGAACAGCGGCGGCCGGGATTCTTTGGGCGCTGCGCACGGGGAGCAGGCGCTCGGCCTGCCACACATAAACCGCGAGGCGGCGGGAGTAGTGAAGTACGGGCGGTTCGTCCGGCAGCTGGAGTCCGGCGGCAGCGGGCAGGTCATTCTGCTCAATGTCGGCCTCTGCTTCCTCAAGCGGCCAGGGTATGTGATGGATATTGGCGCGCATGGCCTGGCCTGTGCGGTTGCGGGTAAACAGGCTGTAGCGTTCGGTCAAAAAATATTCGAGGCTGCCGGCGCGGCTCTCCGCCAACTTGCGGGTAGGACCCAGGCCTCGATAACGCGCTTTGAAGATCACGGGCGTGGACGCGAGACGGCGGCGGCTCGAAAAAACGAAGTCGCGCTCGTTGCGCTGTTTAAGATTCATCTCCGCCCAATAGTAAGGCAGGCTGAAGACAGTCCGCGCGAAGGTCACGGCGAAGAGGTTGCCGGCGTCGAGCGAGAGGAAGAAAACTCCGGGGGTACCGGTGCGTTGATCGCGGACGTAGGTGCGGAGGTTCAGTTCAGGAAAGCTGCGAACACCGGGAAGGGAGGGCAAACCGCGAAACTTGATCCTGTCCATCCAGAAGGGCACAACGCCTAGCCAGGCCGAGCCCTGAAAGGTATCGACTTGAATACCCTCGGGCATGAGGGGCGCCAGAGAGGCGGCGGGAATTGGCCAATGAGCGAAGAGGAGATCGTTCCATCGCTGCGTCATCATCCAGCGCCCCGTCGGCAACGGCCGGGGCGTGTGCGACGTTCGAACCAAATATTCCCGCATGGCCAAAATCTCCAACTCAGCCAGTCCAAACAACCAAAGGGTTTACCTGAACCGCAGCGGACCGGTACCCTCAATGCCGTATTCTGGTCGCGAGCACTCCGCCATGTCCAGTGAAACTTTTCTCCCCTCCGGGGCCCACAACCAGACCGATGTCTACGCTGTCCACGGCGCTGACCCGGAAGTTCTGGCCTACGCCATGGCCAAGTATTCTCGTTCATCTCTTTCGATGCGCGAGTCGCTGGCTGAGATCAGCGCCCAGCGCGCCGAACAGTTCCTGAATACATTTTATTTCCAATACGGGCACCGTTCCATCGCCGACCTGGCTCATATCGCGTTTGCCGTGGAACGCCTGAGTCTGCTGGCGGCCATCGTGCTAGTGGACGAGCAACGCTGGGACGGCCAGGAACGGTCGACCCGGTATCAGAATTTCATGAAGTCGGGCTGGTTCTTCCCCGACTTCGGCACAGATTCAGCCTCGGCCCATCTCTATGCAGAGACGGTGGAAGGTCTGTTCGCGGCCTACCAGCGAACCACGGTCGCGGTGCATGATGCGCTGCGCGAGCGCGTGGTGAGGCCAGAATCCATGAAGTCGGACGCTTATGAGCGAACACTCAAGGCGAGGGCTTTCGACGTGGCGCGCTACCTTCTACCGCTGGCGACCAACACATCGCTGGGGCAGATCGTGAACGCGCGCACGCTGGAAACCCAGGTATCACGACTGCTTTCGAGCCCGGTGGCTGAGGTGCGGGACCTGGGCCGCAAGCTTCGCGATGCCGCTACCGGTGCTGCTTGGAATGTAAGTTCTCAGGCAGGCGCCGACCTTGTGGAAAAGATCGGCGACGTCGGGCTGGCAGCCGAAGCCGCGAATCTGCTGACCCGCGAAGTTCGCACTGCGCCGACACTGGTGAAGTACGCAGAGGCCAATCCTTACGCCGTGCAGACGCAAGCTGAATTAGCGAAGGTTGCAGCGGAGGTTTTGAAGGGATTGCCGGTCACGGCCGCCCCGGTGGTCGACCTGGTGGAACGGACCGAGACGCTCGAAGTTGAGTTGGCGGCCACGCTTTTGTATTCGGCCAGCCATTTTTCATATCGGCAGGTTCGCGACGTAGTTGCGGGACTGCCCGAATCGAGAGTGAACGAGATCATCGAGATGGGCTTGCGGCATCGCGGGCGGCATGATGAGGCACTGCGTGCCTTTCATGCGGGAGCAGCGCTGCGATTCGACATCCTGATGGACATTGGCGGCTTTCGCGACATGCATCGGCATCGTCGCTGCGTACAAATTATGCAGGGGTTCACGTCCCTGCATGGCTACGAAACGCCAGAGTCGGGCGATGCGGCAGGACTGGTTGAAGCAGGCATGCTTGCGGACTATAAGGCAACGGTGGAAGCGGCCCATGCGGCCAGCGCAAGGATTGCGGGTGGTTCCGCTCCAGAAGCCTCACAGTCTGCGCTGTACGTGCTGCCGCTCGCAACCCGCATCCGGTGCTTGTTCAAAATGGATTTTGCCGAGGCACAGTACATTTCCGAACTGCGGTCCGGTCCTGCCGGGCACTTCAGCTATCGGCGTGTGGCGTGGGAGATGTTTGTGGCGTTGCAGCGCCAGCACCCGTCGTTGGCGAAGCATATTCGGGTGACGGATTTCACCAAGCCGATTGATTTGCTGCAGCGGTGATGAGAGCAATGGACGCGAGAGTGAGCAGTGAGGGAAAGTAATCAGTGATCACGAGAGCAGTCGACGATGCTCATTTCGCGCTGATTTAAGCGCTGAAACAGATTTTGACTAATGGTCTCGGTCTGCACATTGCTTATTGACTACCGCTGTAAACGCTGACCACTGTCTCTCCCCGGACCACTGCTGCGAAGCAGCCGTCATTCCGATTTGATCGCGGTGGCGTGGTCCTTTTGGAACGTAACGGCGTAGTGCTTTCCGTTGACGTCATAGTCGACGGTACGGTCGCCTTCGGTGTCCTCGTCGGGGTGCATCTTCATGCCGATCGCGGTGCGAGTTTGCAACTCATTCATGCCGGGCTTGACCTGGTGGGCGTCGATGGCTGCCCAGATGTCTCTGGGCCAATTGCTGTAGATGGTGTGCGGATCGTCGTAGTAGAAAAGCAAATCGGTGAAGTAGTGCTCGTCAGTGCCATTGCCGAGGTAGCCGACGGGGGTCGCAAACTGATCATTTCCGCCAGGCAGGGTGAAGACGACCATGGCCTGGTGGGTGCCGTGCTCAATGTTGTCTTTGACACTGGCGGGAACGGGAGTCTTGATAATCTTTTTGACCTCAAGGCGCTGATCGGCGGGCAGCAGTCCCACTTGCTTGGTGAATTCCACATGGCCGCCTGAGTAGGGGTAGTAGGGCATGGAGTAGCCGTTCTTCATCCAGACGCTTTTGCCTTCAAGTTCCTGCGTGTCTGCAAAATGCTGAGGGAACTCCATTCGCACGACCGCGACGTCGTCTGCGGTGAGCTGCTGGCTGGGTGGGGTCTGGCTTGTCACACCCGGATTCTGGCGGTGCTTGAAGACTATAAATAGATAAATGCCGCCGATGGCGAGGGTGATGAGGGTAGGAATGATCATTTTCTGCCAAGTCTTCAAGCATTTCTCCTTCAGGGCCCCGGATCACAGACGTCGAGACCGGTTGAACCTCTTTGCTGGGCGTTGGACGAGTGATTTCGCTCCCTTGGTTGTTCGCAAAGGGAACTATATACTTGACTGCAT